>ERZ773197.1054-NODE-1054-length-20210-cov-13.716001_pt1 | contig 20210 bp, 19 predicted proteins | sample MGYA00580999_ERZ773197 | MGnify/ENA primary metagenome ERZ773197 (study PRJEB29015, sample SAMEA2738166) | human oral metagenome | biome: human oral; feature: human-associated habitat; material: saliva | place: China | collected 2185 ...
CACGCCATGTTTTTCGCATTGTATGCGAGGGAGATCGGCATGGATATAGGTTTTATACTGGAAGAAGTTGAGATGACGCCAAGTTCTCGGCGTTGTGTCGTAAGCAGGAAAGCTTTTGTCGCAATGGTCTTGCGGGCAGGGAAACTTCCCTCCGCGTTGGAAGGCGATATGGATATGCAGTTCCATGGATCCATCTTCTGTGGGCTTGAATTCCACTTGAGATATGCACCAAGGGTGTGGGAGGTTCAAAGCAACGGCGAACAAGCTTCCTGTATCCATGGATAAAAACCGCCTTTCTGTGTCTATCTTCCATGGATATAATTCTATCGGAAGGAACCGCGCTTTTCAAGCGTTACCCACAGTAAACAGCGAAAGGCCCGCTTTCCAATGTTCCGACGGCAGACCGTACACGCCTCTCACCTCGACCGCAACATCTTTCCCATATTCTCCGCAATCTGCGCATCCACATCATCCAAAAAAGCAAAGCGCCTACGATAGACGGCGCGCTTCCTCGTCGGCACTTCCTCCATCGTCTTTCGTGTCTCGACGAGCGGAAGTTCATAGAAGCGTGCATCCGCCAGCACATGGCCGCCCGCTTCTTCCCAGAAAGCGCCGAAATCCGTCTTGAGCTTGCGGTCGCGACGGATATGGTTGTTCGCGTAATAGCCCTCGTTCGATACGGCATAAATATGCTTAAGCCTCAAAGCTCTTGCAACTGCCTGCGTCATATAGAGGATGAGATTCTTCGTGCGGTAGGCATGACACGCCTTCGTCACCTGCTTGACGACATCCTTCGCATTTTCCATATTCGGCCCCTGCATCGCACCGATCCACATCGCCATCTCGCCATCCGGCGCTTCATTCAGCCAGAAGATAATCTGATAAAGCGCACTCTCACCAAGTCGCAGCATGACGGAAAGAAGCCCCTCCTTGCGCTGTCCCGGCTCGAAAAGAAGAAACGCAGCGAGTTCTTTCTCCATGCATGCCGCACCATGCCAGAGCGGCACGGATTTATGCCGATAAAGATCTAGTAGGATATCCTCTGCCAACACATTCCGCAAGAACCTTATATGCGTCTCAACAAGCGCAGCGCGTTCCTCAAACGTGGACTTGTTATAGAAAAACGCCCGCGTCGGCTGCTCATAAACGAACGGACACACATCCGCCACCTGCTGCAAGACTGCATCCTGATGAAAAAAAGCGTCAATCTGCCGCATCCGCGAGCGATTCGCCATCGCACGCGCACAAAACACCACGCAGCGACGCGCTTCGCGTGGGTTCGACATGTTATATATTTTCTTCCCTAAGCTCCAAAAACTCTGCACAGCTTGTTCTCCTTAGCGTATGATTTTTCGAAGTGTCATTTATCTGAAGCTCTCTGTTTCCTCACTAAGATAAGCAAGCTTTACATACTTCGCCATCGTATAGAATGCATGGAAAACCGCAAAGATAAATCCCAGCTTCCCCTCAAGGAAACCCAACTGCAAAATATAAAAGCGAAAAAATGCAAACAAAGGATGACAAACAATCTTCACCATGGAAGACCGCTTTCCTGTCTCGTACTGTCGCCTTGCCATCAGCGTTGTATATTGATTGAATTTAGCAAAATAGCGATCCCATTCAGTATATGTATAGTGATGCAGACATCCATGCAAACTTCTTAGCGGCAAATCACAAACAACTCGCTCGTGGACAATCCCTTCCCACCGAACCATCTCTCTAGGAAACAGGCGCGTTACATAATCCGGTCGGTGACCTCCAAAACGCATACGCTGTCCAAAAAGAATATTCATACGCTTGATACGCCATGCAGCCCGTTCATCATTCTGTACGATTCTGGAAATCTCTTTTACTGCATCTGCAGTAATCCGCTCATCTGCATCTAAAAAGAACACCCAAGCTGCACCAGTCTGCTCCATGGCGAAATTACGTTGCGCTGCAAAACTTTTCATTTCATGCTGCACAACCGTTGCACCATATTTTTCTGCCAATACTGTCGTATCGTCCTCACTATAAGAATCTACAACGATAACCTCATCAGCAAACGAAGCGCTTTGCAAACAGTCCTTTATATTTCTCTCTTCATTATAGGTCAAAATCAAAACTGCTAACCGCCTGCCTTTCATATAATCCCGCACTCCCTTCGCTTTAATATTTCACGAATAAACTTTTTCTTGCTATATGCCTCATTCGCACGAACCAAGGCTTCTTGATAACCTTTCTTTTTTTCAGCATAAAAATTCACAAAATCCACAATCTGACCTTTGACCTTATCCGCGTCATCCATATCAAGAAACTCTCCCAGTGGATACTCTGCCATGACTTCAGGATTCAAAATGCGAGTGACAAGCACTGGCTTATGCGCACCGATCGCTGTGAAGTAAATCGCACTCCAGTTATACAAGTAACGCTCTGCCGTATACGGAAGAATAACGGCATCCACCGATTGAATAGCATTATACCAGTCATCTTGCAACAATTTCTCTGTGTGAAATGTGATTCGCTCATCTTTCTCATACTTCCTAATAATCGTCTTGACCTCTTGTCCATCGCGCTCCATCGTAGGAACCAGTTGGAAAACAAAACGAACAGGACGCTCAAACTCTACTGTTTGAATCGCCTCAAGCAAACACTCTATACTCTTCTCATCCTTCCGATAGTGTCCAAAAAAACCGATGCGCAAGGGCGTATGCTCCGCTTGGCAGATACAAGCATTCGGAATCATAACAGGCGGTTTGATGAGACGCACATTGAGGGGAAGCTCCTTTCCAAAATCATCGCGCAATGTTGTTATGCACAGATGAATGTTCTCTGCTTCTAGGCACTGTTTTGCACGTGCCAAGAACTTCGGCTTCTCCTGCGGATTCACACCTAAAAAAATGAAATAAACTGGAATCTTGCTGAAGAAAAGCCGACTCTTCTTCAATGAGCGTAAATAACGATATGTAGCCGTAGTCAACAAGATGGCATCGATTCGTTCTGCACTTGCCACATCCACGGCAGAATCAAACCAACGGACACGCCTATGCTCCCTTTGCAAAGAGTACCATAGCTTCTTCAAGCCTCGTACACCATCATAACTGATAATACTCCCACCAGAAAGTGCATAAACGGGCACATGGAAATCCTGATCCAAAATGGTTCCTTCTGGCATCATCATCACTGGTTCATGCCCAGCTTCCTGCAAAGCCTCGATAATGATACGGTCAAATTCCAATTCAAATCCCGCACTGGCCTTCACTGTTTCCAGAATTGCTACGCGCAATACTGCCATCCCCCTTTCATTTCAAACCGTCTACAACAACCCACAGGAAAAAGTCTCAAGTATCCTCGTTTTCTGCCTCTTTCTCCCTAAGCAAGATTCGCGAAAGCGTCCTCATCGCAGCAACCTCATAGAGCGCTGCCTCTCGCTCTGCTGCAAGATCTTCCTGCGGCGATGCAATTCCCGGCAAAATCTCCATGCGGTCGTCATCGATATTGCCTATAGCTTCACGACTAATCCAACAATCCGAGTTGAACGCATACTTCGTTCCTTCCGTCATGCTGCGTGCAATCGACGCGTACGAAAATCCCTCAGGTGCAATCAGCTCGATCAGCGTCGGTACAATCGCCGTATGCCCGCCCACAGCATCCTTGGGCAGGATATCCTTCGTCACTCCATTGCCATACAAGACGAACGGCACGCTTTCGTGCTCAAAAAGCGTCGGCTGCGCCGTCGGATCCATGCGAATCGAATGATCGCCCGTGATCACGAAAATGCTGTCCGGATAAGCTGCCATCGTCCTGCGCACAAAATCCGTCACCACCTTGTCCATATAGCGGTAGTGTCCCACTTCCAATGCCAGCTGCTTCGGCTGCTCCGTGCGTCCCTGCAGTGCATTTTCCAATTCTGCCGTATCAATTCCCTCTGCGGCAAGATCAATATCGTAAGGCGGGTGATTGGAAATCGTCATGATGAGATGAACTGTCGGCTCTTCCTCCGCCAAATGATCGTAAAGCGCCTCGAAGAGATGACCGTCTGTCGTTCCCCAAACATTTTGCTGCGGCGCATTATAATCCGGCGCACCGTAAAATGCATCAAACCCTTGGGCGAGCGACAGTTTCTTGATGGAATCCCATTCAGGATAGCCCCCATACCAAAACTCCACACGATAGCCCAAGCGCTGAAACTGCGGCGCCATCGAAGTGAGATATACCTCACGAAAACTCTTCGGCTGATAATTCAAATCCATGCCGACATCGCTGAGGCCCGTGACAAGCCCCGTGATTGCCACGAGCGTAAACGTACCATTTGGCATAAAAGACTGCGTATAAAAAGCTCGCTCTTCGGCAATCAGGCTTTTGATGCCATCGGCGCCATGAAGATCGGCATACTCGGGGAGCATCGGCCATTGCGCATACGTTTCGCCAAGGATGATGAAGATATGCTTCGGCTTCGGTAGTCGCGCCCCCCTCGCTGTGCGCGTGAGGCTCGCCTCAAGCCCCTCTCTCCTATTCATGTCCCCCCCTAGGAAACCCATGTATTCCTCAGCACGCGATACATCAATGAAACTGACGCCGCCATCCTTTTGCATATTAAGGTAAAAATCCCGCACACGATACATCGCCTGAATATCATCCAAAATGCACTCATTAAGGAAAGGATCTTTCGTGACCGAAGCATTCTCCCAGTTGATCGAATGCTCATAATTAAAACTTCCTCCGAAGCGAATAAAGATAAAAAATATCGGAATGAACAGAAACAGCCCCACACCTAACACCCATCGATTCAAGCAATTCGGCAAAGGCATCGTTTCCGTACGCAGCAGGCGGCGCAGCAGAAAATAGGAAATTGTAGTCAAAACAACGGCTGCCAAAAGGCGCGTCGGCAACGCATACGATTCAACCAACATCGAGAAAATCGTCTGCGTATCATCGTGCAGCCCCTGCACGACCTCCCTGCCGAACGTCGCGTGAAACACCTCATAATACGGAAACCGCGCCTGAAAGAGTACGGCAAGAATCGCGCTCCCCGCCGTTCCGAGGCAGAGCCGCAAACGCTCAAGCCGCAGCCTCGGCAAAACAAGTTCCGGCAAAGAGCAAAATGCAAAACCTAGAAGCGCGATCGCCCCTGCTGATTTCAAGCTGATGCGAAACCCCAGCCAAAGCGCAAGAAGCACTTCTCCCATTGAAGTGTTCGGCGCTATCGCTTCCGACATATATGCCATGAAATATACACGATAGAAACATATAACGAAGAGAAGGAAAAGAAAAACCTTCAAATCCTTCTGCAAATTTTCGAAAAAGCGTTCAAGCCGCAATGGTGCCCCTCCTTATAGGATGAATGCAGGCGAAAACTGTCATCCCTCAAAGTATGTCATAGGACCTGCCAGCACAAAAGTTATTTCCAGCGAAAAATGTGATAGCCTGAAAGATGTTAGTTATATATTGTGCAGGACTGCTAGATTGCTCTCAGGAAAATCTTGCCAACGCCGTACGCTACAAAACTCGAGATTCATAGCATCGCTCGTCACGACAGACTTTTGAAAGCCGAGCGCTATAAAAATATAAAAAGTATGCCGCCCCAATGACAGCGATAGTGCGGCGCAGAATACGGCAGAAGCAAAGCATTCATCGAAGAGATGACACACTCAGACCAATTAGCAACTTTCATATAAGAACAACGTGCAATGCCAACGAATCGAACGTTCATGCGTGCAGATCACTCACGTATACCCGCTTTTAAGGCTCGGTCAAATCGCCCTGCCTGCTCTAGCGTCTCACATACACCCTGCCATGATTCCAACGTAATCTGCGCGAGCAAAGCGGCGTAAACTTTGGTATTCTTCTTAAACCTTCCATTTCTTTCTTGTATCAACCGACTCAATTTTTCTTTTTTGGAACGAGTCTTCTCTATCATTTTACGATAAAGTGCGATTTCTTCCATCTTCTCAAAATTTCCATGATTAAACTCAGGAAAAATCAAAGCAGCAACCCATGTTTCCGTACAAATATATGGAATACACAAGACCCTCGGAATGGAAATGCCACATAACCAACCAGCAACCACAGTTTGTAACGCATCACAGTTTTCCATCACCGACCATTCTTTATTTCCACAAGGTAAATCCGTCAAGATTGTTTGAATATGCGCTTCACTATATCTTTTAAAAGCAACATCGCCGTCAACATGAATGATTAACAGATCTATCGATGCGTTCGCTTCCTCCATGAGCTTCATCTTAGTTGTCAAATCATAACAAACTTTATACACACTCCCCCAACCAAATCCCTCTGTCTTCCTTCCACTGAAAATTTCCTCATCTGTTGGCGAAAGTTTATGAAAAACAAAACGTTTATCTTGGAATGATTTCATCACGAGGTTCTGTATTACAACAATATCAGTAGGACCTTCTGCCACAATGGCAATATGGTACTCAGACATTCGGAACGCCTCCCAAATATCCATTTGTCCACAATTGACTAAGTGGCATATGATGTTTTTTCGATTCTTTTATCAGCTTTGGCGTAACAGAAATACGACGAACCGAGGTTAGTCCATCAGAATCTCTATCCACAGCGAAAAGACGTACAATATCACTTGAAATATCCAAGCTATCCAAAATTACAGGATTATGTGCCGTGCAAAACAACTGTTTTTCGGGAACAAGTTCATCAAACCACGCAACCAGCATCTTTATCAACCTTTTAATCAAGCGCGGGTTCAATGCCTGATCCACATTATCAATAGCAAATATACGCGGTCCAGATTCCGACATGCACAAAACGAACAAAAACAAGGCATATAATATGCCCTCACTCGCATCGGATGCAGTCAGACGATTATATTTCTCTTTCATGAAAGCATCCGTGAACGTCACCGTTCGTTTCGTGCGCGGAAGTGTAGCCGCAGCAATTCTACCGACCTGCGTAGATGTAGATACATCTTGAACCCAATCAAACAAGGATATCACTTCGTCCAACGTATCAGCTAACACATCATCCTTAGGAATCCGATCGAGAATATCTTGCAAGCCTCCCGACAATCCCCCCCCGGACAAGCCTACAGGCGAACGCATTTGTACGTCAGTATTTATCCCTCTTAACGCCAAAGTATTCGGATTGTATAATGCATACTCTCGCAAATCCATTAAAAATCGTATGACAGCCGCTTTGGGATCTAGCGTAGACAGTATCCCAGGAATCCCTCCTTGAGCAGGATTCGGATTTAATTTTACCCCTCTCGTATAAGAAGATGCCAATTCTTCCGACTCTAATCGTTCTGTCTTAAAATGCCAGCACGGTCTTGGATTGTCCAAGGGATTCAAAAGAGATACTTTATACTGGCAAGTTCCTTCTTTTACACAAAAAGCAATATGAGGCGAAATTGCATACTTACGATTCGAGGTTTTATATAAGCGGGGAACACCAGGGCGAATGCCTCTGCGCAACAAGGCTTCATCATCAACCACACCAAAAACAGCAGCCGATATGACACCGATCGCCTCTAAGATATTCGTTTTCCCTGCTCCATTAGCACCCAAAAAAATATTAATTTTCCCAAATTCTAAGCAAGCCTGTCGAATGGATTTGAAATTCTCAATCTCCAATTGTTCAATCATAGTACGACTCCTCCCTCTTTGCGATAATAGCATTCATGAAAACAGCTCAGCCACATTTCCATGTAGGCACACTCCGGCAACCCCGTGCCGAACTCATCCCCAATCCCTCTACAAGAAGCTTGCCATATCAAAAACACCAAATACCGCGCGGCATCCCTCACCGCCATTGCCTCACACTCATCATCATGCACTTGCAATTTATAAAAGTTCAAGCCGCAATGCCAAATCCCCCTTATATGATGCATGCAAACAAAAACTGTCGTCCTTCAAAGTATATCACAAGACATTCCAGTACAAAAGCCATTTCCACAGAAGAATATCACTCCTAAATCCCGCAACATGATTATTTGGTATTCAGATATAATTCTCGTAAATTATTTTAATATTCCTGCTTCAAATATTGATTTTTTCCTATTTCTATACTATCATGAATCCATGGGGGTGACATCTGTGCTATGTCAATTTTCATTCAGCAATTTTCGCTCTTACCGTGATGAAACTATATTCGACTTCCAGAGTGCGACACTTGCGGAGTTCAAAGATAGTTTGATCACGATAAAAAACGGGAATGCTCTCCTGCCGATCGGTGTTATCTATGGACCGAACGGCGGTGGAAAATCCAATCTGCTTGCCGCATTGGGATGTGTGATTTCCCTCATCACATCACCAGTCTACGAACTAGGCAAAACACATCTGCCTTTCATCGTTCAGCAAAAAATTCCCTGCACACCGTATTTATTCGATCATGAATCTCAAGAAAGACCTTCTCAGTTCCAACTGTTTTTCCGCATCGACGACTATGAATATCGCTACTTCATTGCGCTTCTTCACGATGAGATTCAAACGGAAACACTATACAGACGGAAGCTCGGCGCCAGCAAATCCTCAAAAATTTTTGAACGTATTGATAAGGAAATTTCCCTCGGCTCGATTCTCGGACGCAAAAACATCAATACCGAAGTAAATACAAAGATGCCGCTGCTGTCCTTTCTTGCCATCAATTATTCCATTCCTGTCATTGTAAAGGTCATCACATGGTTTGAGGAATGCATCGTCCAAAACTATGCCAATCCTCAACTGGAACAGAATATCATGATTTCTCAGGACACTCGCTCAAAACAAACGTTACTTGCCATGATGAATGAGATGGGACTGGGAATCACCGGATATCGCTTCGAGCAAGAAAATAACGAGTTTTATCTGCAGCGAACATTGCACGACACCATCTATGAATTGCCATTCTCCAGCGAATCCGATGGAACACAAAAATTATTTGCGGCTCTTCCATCCGTACTGATTGCGCTCAAGGAAGGCCGTCTGATGGTCGTCGACGAACTAGATGCCAAGCTTCATCCAAAACTTCTCCGTTATGTCATTCGATTGTTCACCAATCTGAACATAAACAAAAAAGGAGCGCAGCTCCTATTCACTTCGCATGACATGACCACGATGAAAAACAGCATCTTCCGCAGAGATGAAATCTGGTTTGCCGCTCTGAACAAGGATAACTGCAGTGAAATCTATTCGCTCTCTGAACTTCGCAAAGAGAACAATGAGCCAATCAACAATACCGCAGCCTATAGCAAACAGTATATGGAGGGTCGGTATGGCGCCGACCCGTATCTCAACAATATGTTGAACTGGGAGATGCAGATATGAGTCTGAAACCTCCGAAAAAATCAGATTTAGGAAAAGGTTGGATGAAACCTCGACGAAATTCCCGAAAGATGGTAGCACCAGAATATCACTTGATCGTATCGGAAGGAACAGCTACCGAGCCGCTTTATTTCCAATCCATCAAAGAAATCATCGACAATTGCTACCGAGACCGCATTCATTTGAGCATATCTGGCAAAGGATGCAGTGCACTCGGTCTATTCCAGCAGGCAAAGAGCGATGTCTTGCGCAGCAACAACATTTACAAACACGTTTGGCTGGTGTATGACAAAGATGATTTCCCTCCAGAAGACTTCAATCTCACGGCAGAACTTTGCACGCATGAGAGTACTGAAGAGACTTGCTATCACGCCATCTGGTCGAATCAGTGCATCGAACTCTGGTTTCTTCTGCACTTCATGTTTCTGCAATCGGATATTCCCCGAACAAACTACTGCTCCAAGCTCACTACCCGCTTGGAGTCAATATCCAAGGGCGCATACCATAAAGGCAGAACGGATATGTTCGACATTCTGCTCCCCTATATGGATACTGCCATTCAAAATGCTAAAAAACTTGAGGCACTCCATCACGGAAAGCCTCCGTCTGAATCCGCTCCCGAAACCAAGATGCATCTGCTCATTGAGAAACTAAAGCCATATCTTGAATGACGGCTTATGAGACCTGTTCTGCACGACAGTTTGCTGCAAAGAAAACCGTATAAAATCGGGGAAGTCACCTTTGCATGCAATCTCCCCCGCATCGCTAAAGGATAGTATGAATTCTCTCTTGATCTTTCGATTAAAATTTGTAAATTCGCATAAATGCATGTATAATCTTATAAAAGGATGTGATCTCAAATGGATTGTTGTTATATTCTCTTTATAAGCATCTGGTTATTTTTAATGTATTCCTGTTGGAAATTTAATTCGGATGATCTAGAAAGATGCTTTACTGGCGTAATTCTCATTTTCTTTTTAGGTTGTATATTCTTTATGGCATCTAATTTATCCGACGGAACGCCTTCTCATAACTCTGTCATCCACCTTCTGATGTCTGCACTACCAGCATGTATGTTATTTATACTAAAAATCACTGTAAAAAAAGACATCGAACTCTGTAAAATATTCTTATCTTTCATCGTATTTACGGGCATCGCTATAGCAAGTAACCAATATAGCATATTTTCTGTGGCGTTTACCAGTATGGCCATCGGTAATGGCATTTGGCTTCTGGAAAGATTTATTAGAGCCTGCGTCCGACGTGTCATAAAATGCATTAAATGCAGTAAATAAAACTTACACTATCTCAAGCTCGCACGGACATGGTTCAACTGAACATCTTATAACCGCATCCACCAGCAAGATTCCAAACACACGCTTATACGACTCTACCCAACTTGCTATGCCTAAATATATTGCGAATGGTTCAGGCCATGACTGCGATTCGCTCACTGTCATGGCCATTTACAACAAACGAAAGGATGCTTTCCTTATGAAATTTCTCATCGTTGCCCCGCGCCAAAATAACGGTGGTTCCATTGTACAACACCTACTATGCAAGTTATTGACCGACCGTGGCTATGATGCAAGAATCTTCTATATCTATGAAGGAACAACCTCTACGACATCTCATTTACGATTATTCCTTCAGCAAATTAAATTCTTACGACATGACTTTACGAAAATTGCTAAGGTGAAATTATTTCCAAACGCAAAATTTCTAAAAAAAGGGCGTTATAACGGCTATACTTACTTCCCAATAAAAGACTGTAAAAGGACACTCTTTCCCATTCTCGATAACGATACAATCGTAGTTTATTCTGAGGGTATTGGTATAAATTTTTTACATGCAAAGAAAATTGTTCGATGGTTCTTATTCTTCAAACGCCATAACGATGCTGCCTACGAAAAAGATGCCCTTTATTTTTCTTATCGAGAAATTTTCAACGACGCAAAGCTGAATCCTACCTGTCGTCTACTGCGTCTTCGCAACTTCGATTACGACCTGTATCGACAAACGAATTTTGGCGAGCGCAGCGGCTGCTGCTATATGTTACGCAAAGGAAACAACCGCCCTGATCTTCCCGAAAAATTCAACGGCCCTATCCTAGATACTCTCGCTGAGGCAGACATCGTAAAAGCCTTCAACGAGAAAAAATATTGTTACTTTTATGATACGCAAACATTTTATGCAAGCATAGCTTCTATTTGCGGCTGCATCCCGATCGTCGTACCAGAACCTGGGAAAACTCGCGCCGATTATACCGGAAAAGATGATAACCTCTACGGCATTGCCTATGGTGATTCTCCCGAAGAGATTTCCTACGCCTTAGCAACGCGTGAGAGACTAATGGAGAAAATCAATAACTTCAAGAAAGAAAATGAAGCGGCTGTCGATTATTTTATTGCCGAATGCAAACGATACTTTTATGGGGCAAATGAAACAACGGAGGGATGAATTTATGAAAAAAATCGTTCTGTTTGGAGCAACAGGAAATGTCGGTTCGTATATGACAAAATACTTGGTGGAGTATTTTGCAAACGACGATTATGAAATCATCGCTTCAGGGAAACGCTCTACGCATGTTTTTCAAAACATGGGAGTAGAATATATCCCCGTGGACATCACTCAGCCGGAGGCTTTCAAAAATCTCCCAACGAAAGATGTATATGCTGTAATCCTTCTCGCTGCAACAATACCATCTTATATGAAAGAATATGCTGCGGATAAATATTTGCAAACCAATATCATGGGCGCCTACCATGTTTTGGAATACTGCCGCCAAGTGCACGCAAACCGAATTTTATTTTCAACGACGGTTTTCGACATTTCCCTGCATGAACAGACTCCCATCGGACTCACGGAGTACTTGCCACCCAAGTTCAGTTATCAAGGCGATCACGCCGTTTATGTAATCTCCAAGAACACGGCACGAGAACTATTATCCCACTACCATGAAGAATATGGCATTAAAAACTTTGTTTTTCGATTTCCTACAATTTATGCCTATAGTGCATATCCATATTACTACCCGAACGGCAAGCGTACGTTACGCCCAATTTATCAATTTATCGAAAATGCGCAAGTTGGAAAACCTCTTGAATTATGGGGCGATCCACAGTATGCAACGGATATGGTTCATGTATACGACTGCAGTCAGATGTTTGCACGCGCCATTACGGCGAATATCAATGGCGGCATTTATAATGTAGGAACTGGGAATCCCGTTTCGCTAAAGGAAAAACTTGAAACCATCATCGATGTTTTCTCTCCCAAAGACCACCCTTCAGAAATCATCTATTATCCGGAAAAACCCAATAGCGGAGGTTTTTGCATGAATATAGATAAAGCACGGCGGGAGCTTGGCTATCGCCCCATCTACGATGTCAAAAAGCTTTTCGAGGATTACAAGGCGGAAATGGAGATCAACCGTTTCAAGGAGCTGCGCATACAATGAAGCTAGGAATCATGCAGCCATATTTCTTTCCGTATATAGGATATTGGCAGCTGCTGAATGCGGTGGACACCTATGTCGTTTACGATGATGTAACCTTCATCAAAGGCGGCTGGATTCATCGCAACCGCATCCAAATAAATGGCCAAGCACAATTCATCAATGTCCAAATGGAAGGAGCTTCTTCTTTTCGCCGTATTTGCGATATAGGCGTGAATCCCGATTTACGCTGGCGAAAAAAACTCCTGCAAACGCTCTCCATGGCCTATCATCGCTCTCCACATTATAAAGAAACCTTCCCGCTAGTTGAAGATATCATCACATGTACAGAAAAACATCTCGGCTCCTTTCTCTTCTATTCCTTAGAAGCCATAGCAAGACATCTATCTATCGAAACAAAACTCATTCGCTCATCTAGTTGGCAAGTCCCCATATCTCTGCACGGAAAAGCGCGCGTCCTGGATATCTGCAAACGATTGGGTGCAAGTGAATATTATAATGCGATTGGGGGACAGGAGCTTTATTCGAAGGAAGATTTTGCAAATCAGGGAATCCAGCTGCATTTCTTGCAGAGCGACAACATCATCTATCCTCAACGTACGACGAATTTCCTTTCAGGCTTATCTATTATTGATGTCCTGATGGAAAATCCTCTGTCAGAAGTTCATCATTTTTTGTTGTCTTATCAACTTGTATGAGGCTATTTCTATGACTTACGAAATCGGCGGCTATTTCGGTTTAGAAACATTTTCAGGAAAGGAATATCACGAGAATCTAGTCGCATTAAACTGCGCACGCAACGCTCTCGTCTATCTTTTGAAACTGCGAAAGTACAAGCGACTGTTCATTCCCTATTTTCTCTGCGATAGCGTCCGTGAAGGCGCGGAAAAAGCTGGCGTCAACATTTCATATTATTCTCTAACCAACACATTTACGCCACAAGTTTCCTCCGACCTCCACGAAGAGGATGCCGTTTATCTGGTAAACTATTATGGACAGTTATCCGACGAGATTATTCTCCGCTACGAAAAAACATTTCGGCATATTATTGTAGATAACGTACAAGCCTTTTTTCAAAAGCCGCTTCCAAATATCGACACCATTTACAGTTGCCGGAAATATTTTGGTGTAGCAGACGGCGCTTACTTGTCAACGAATGCTATTCTCTCCCTTCCCTTAGAAAAGGATTCATCCGCTGCTCATATGCTCCACGTCCTTGGCCGCTGCGATTGTGAGGCCGGGCCGTACTACGAAACATTTCAAAAGGAAGAAGCCCTCTTCACATCGCGCCCTGTACGTGCCATGTCAAAACTGACTCAAAATCTGCTCTGCGCCATAGATTATGAAGCAGCCAAAAAGCGCAGAACACAGAACGCTGCCTTTCTGCACAATAAGTTAAATTTCATGAACCAACTCCCCATAACGATTGTCGAAGGCATGTTTATGTATCCGTTTTATCTCCCGTTCGAGGGCAAACGTTTACGCAAATATCTTCAAAAGAATAAAATTTACGCCCCATGTCTATGGAATGATGTATTCCAGCATGTCTCGCATGATTCTTTAGAATATCATTTAGCACAGGATATCGTTCCACTGCCCTGTGACCAGCGCTACTCCATCGAAGACATGTCATATATCCAAAGCAAAATCCATCAATATAGAGGTGATTCGACATGAAAAAAATCATGGTCACAAAATCTTCCCTACCGCCATTCGAGGAATATATAAATGAAATCAAGGACATTTGGCAAACACATTGGCTTACCAATATGGGAGAAAAACATCAGCGTCTGCAACAATCTTTGCAGGATTATATGCAGGTGGAACATCTAGAGCTTCTCGTTAATGGACATATGGCCTTGGAATTAACTTTACAGGCCATGAATCTCTCAGGCGAAGTCATCACAACACCATTCACTTTCGCTTCCACCACGCATGCCATCGTCCGCAACGGACTGCGGCCCGTGTTTTGCGATATCAATAAAGATGACTATACCATGGACGCATCAAGGATCGAGGAGCTGATCACAGACAAAACCAGCGCCATCATGCCAGTCCATGTCTATGGCAATATATGCAATGTCGAAGAAATTGCGCGCTTAGCATTCAAATATGGCTTGAAAGTTATCTATGATGCAGCTCATACATTCGGGGAACGTTATAAAGGCAAAAGTGTAGCTGCCTATGGAGATGCTTCCTGCTTAAGCTTTCACGCAACAAAAGTTTTCAACAGTATCGAGGGCGGCGCTGTCTGCTATCATGAAGAACAACTCGGCAGACTCTTATACGATTTAAAAAATTTTGGCATCCGCGGGCCAGAATCAGTGGAAAACATCGGAGCAAATGCCAAAATGAATGAATTTGCAGCTGCCATGGGGCTTTGCAATCTACGCCATGTAGATGATGAAATACAGAAACGCAAAAAAGTTGTAGAACGATATCGTGAATTGTTGGAAGGCATCGACGGCATCAAGCTCAATGTTATCCAAGCAGACTTGGAATCGAATTACGCATATTTCCCTATTCTCATCGACGAAAAAATCTTTGGATTCAGCCGTAACGAAGTATTCCGGGCATTCGCAGAGGAGAATATATTAGCCAGAAAGTATTTCTACCCTTTGACGAATGCTTTTTCCTGCTTCCATGGCGCATACGATGTCACAAAAACACCGACTGCACAATATGTCGCCAAACGCATTTTGACATTGCCCCTATTCGCAGATCTGGATTTAAGCGATGTATCCCATATCTGCGATATCATCATACGCATGAAGAAATCTCTGTAGTTTTAGTTATTGCCTCATTTCAAACGGTTGCTCCCAGAAAGACCAAATAGACTTCGTTGTAAGGCTCCTAAAGAATGAGCCTTACAACGAAGTCTATTATTCTCTGAACTGCGCTAAGAAAATCATATTTCATTCAACAATATAGCCACTTGTGAAAAATATGAAGCAGAATGGAGAACACACATGAAAAATCATTCCAAAACTTTCTCCAAGAGACTTCCCATGTCCAAACTTCCATATATCGCACGATGTCCACTCGCAGCTATTGCCTCACGTTCATCCTCATGCAGCAAATAGTAGCCGATTTTGAACAAAAGATCTTCAACATCCTTGAATTGTATCAAATCTCTTCCTTCTCGCAAAAATCCACCATAGCTTTTCCTTTCATCGATCAATTCAAAGGACCCCACTGCCAATATATCAAAGGTTCTCGGATTCGGACTCTTGTGCTCAGGCAGATGGATATTTAAGCATATCTTCGTTTTAGCATATAGGTTTGCAACTTGAGATGCACCGACACGCATATTCTTCAGATACTTAAAGATATGCGGATACCTCACTCGAAAACAATACTTTTTCCAAGGATACTTTTCTTCATAAAACGGGCCAAAAATTGCTAAGTTCCAACTTTCTTCTTCAGCTCTTTTCACCACTTCCTCAAGGATTCTTAAACGATTTGCGAAAGGCGATCCGATAAAGACTATATCGTACTCCTTTTTCTGCGGCTTGCAATTTTCATAGGCTGCACCATATCCCACAGGCACATATATGGCAGATATATCACATGCCTCTCGGAGATATAATACATCCCGTTCTTCAAATACACAGAGTCGGCTAAAATGTGGATAGTATTCCATTAACTCTGCTTTACCCGATATTCCATCAACAAACCAGCAAATTGTTCTGGCTCGCACTTGTATATCTTGCAAATCCGTTGCGTTCAGCATATATTCTGGGAAGTTGATAAATAAAACGACATCTGGGTGAAATTCATCCAATAAACCAAACAGCCTACGCTTCCACATCTCTTCATATCTTTTACGGAAGAATCGAACTCCCAGCTTATCTATTTTCTTTTTATAATAAGAGCATATCATATGATACTCATCCGTATAAACAGGAATAACTTCATGTCCCAGTTTTTCCAAACTCGATTGAATCCCAAAAATTTTATCATGTCCAGAACATATACCTAAGATAATCTTCAAAACAGCATCCCTTCATCTCCTACTACACGTATTTAACAAATCTTCCCATGCCGTCCAAATCACGGACGCTTCGTACTTTCGCATGGATGCTCTCGCCGCCTTGCCCATCTTCACTCGCAAAGCTTGATCTTTCATAAGCGTCCCCATGCTCTGCGCCAGTCCATCTGCCCCCTCTTCAGCAAGCAGTCCGTCGACACCGTCTTGTATCAGCTCATTCGCAGCGACACAACTCTTACAGCCAACCACAGAAAGCCCCATGCTCATGGCTTCAGCCAAGGTCAGGCCAAAACCTTCAAAGGCACTGGGAAAAACGAATACATCCCCTGTCTGCAAAACCGAAGCAACATCATCTGTCGTTCCCTTAAAAAAGATCCGCTCGGACAATCTTCTGCGTTTTATCAATGCTTTCATCATCCACTGATACGACTTGTTCGAGCCCTCCCCCCAAATTTCCACAATCCAGTGAGGAAAGGCATCCGCCAGCTTAGAAAATGCCTCAATCAGCAAATGCGGCCTTTTAATCTTTTTCACCAATCGTCCAATATAGATGATCTTATATTGCTCCTTCACACTTGCCAATTCTGCCGTTTCTGTATACTGAGGAACCACATTGCCGATGACGACAGTCTTCAGCTTCGGAAATCTCTTTTTATTGGTTCTGCCCAAGGCGGCAACAGGACTTGACATGCCACACTCTGCCCCAATGCTGAGATTTCCTCGCGCGGATATGTGTGAAACATATCATCTGTAGTACCATGATTCATAATAATCACAGGAATCTTCGTTTTCAAATCACGAAGAAACACCTTGCTGCCCGCCACCTGCCACGCAATGATAATATCCGGCTTGAACTTTTCCAAAATGCTGTTTGTTGCTTTCAGCAAATACTTCTCAAAAAACTCAAGATTCACAGCACGCCCCATTTGCGTGCCGAACACACGAACGATTTCCCGCTTGACTTTCAAATACGTCGGAAAAACAACATTCGTATCTTCATAATGCTGCAAGTTGTATAATTCAATGTCATCATCGACAGGAAAGAACGGCTTGCCAATCTTATCATCACAAAACACCATCGCCACATCGTGACCGCGTCGCTTCATCTCGTTCGCAAAGCTGCAATGCATCTTCGCTGCGCCGCCGGTGTCACCCACCATCTTTGAAAAGTTCGCCAACAAGAGCTTCATGAGATTGCCCGCCCCCTTTCTTTCTTCAACATCACAAACTTCTTCCAGCCAACGACTCCAGATAATCCGCTAAAACTCCAATGGACATTCGTTCGAGCACCATATCACGCCATCTTTTTCCACAAGCACTTTGATTTTGGCTCCTACCTTGACCAATTTCAGCAACTCGAAAATATTTTCCAGTCTTTCTTTGGAGTAGGACGCCATCTTTCTGCACAATCGCCACTTTGCTTCGTCAATATCTGCTGGGACTCTTTGTTTCTGCGGGCTGACGACGTAGGCATCCATTCGGGAAAGCCCATCCAGCAAAGAGCCATAAGCCGATTTTTCTTTGATTGCATTCGGCGTATTCTCCAACTGCAAAAAAGCGTCTTTGATAACCTCACCTTTAAGTTCTATGAGATGCACCTGTTTATGCGCATCATTCTTGCATAGATAATCGCATTTGCGTATCTGATTTTCCCCCGGGATTCCGGCATCCTTGACAATGCCTTGATCTACTTTGACGATTTGCATCGCTTGCTTCGCACGAAGGAAAAACTTTGTTTTTTCATCGGACAGCGTGCGCCGCTCTCCTGCTTTCACAGTGTCAAAATACGAATCTACCGCTTGAAGCTTATTCTCCTTTTTGCTCTTCCTCATGCTCCACCTCATAGTAATAGAGTTTGGAATACAATCTCTCAATCTCGACGGAGACTCCATCAATTAAGGATGATCGCAAATCTTCGTATTCCTCATCGACAAGCGATTGCACACTTCCATCCTCTTCCAATTTCCACGCCGTAAACTTCTTCGGGCTAAGTAGTTTTGTTGCAGAAAGCATGTTCTTAAAGAAGTCGTCTTTAGCTGCGTCCGGGATATCACGAGCCAATCGTCCGCCATAATAAAGCACATTGGCTACCGTCAAGATATACGGGCTGTGCGTCGTGACTAGAGCCTTGCTTTTGTTGACATTTATAAATTCCGTGATAAACTCGAATACCGTTTTCTGCAACGAGGGATAGATATGCGCCTCCGGCTCCTCGATGATGACAAAAGCGGCTTCCTGTCTCAACATCAATATATAGAGTTGGTTGAGCAGCCACAAGAGTTCTTGCTGTCCCGAGGAAGCATAATTGATAGGCACCTTCTGTTCCTCATTCACGACAAGATATTCCCCGGATTTCGTATTGCGATAATCCCCCTTTAATCCGCGAATAATTTTCTCCGATATTTCTCCTACGGAAAAATCACGCTGGGAAGAAGGGTAATATTCATGGAGATTCTCAATTCCATGATCGAAATAGGATTGTATGCTTTCATTAAATTGCACAAACCGACGATTAACAAGATCAATGCTGTCGTAATCAATCTTTGTCTTTTGTCTGGACAGTAACGCCAGTAATTGCCGTCCTGCCGGAATATAATACGTCGACAAATAATCATCAAAGATTGCATTGACACGATTCCGTATTTCCTTGTTTATGCGTGTACGCTCTTGCGCGACAAACGAAAAATCCATACGACCTATATCCTGTCGTTTCGTCGCAAGTTCTCTTTCTAAAGTTCGCAAATGCTCACATAAACTCGGACTATACTGCACTTCAAGATATTTTTCAGGTGACAAAGACACTTCGATGTATATGTCATTCGCATAGTCATAACGCATACGGAGTTTTTCATCCAAATACCAACTAACACCAAACAGCTGAAGGAAGATATCCTTTATTCTTCTGTTTAAAACCTTCGGGAGGCGATTCCTCTTCTCAAACGCCCGATCTGTCGCAATATCATATAAATAAGCAATAATTTCTTCTTTGATGATGCGAAAAAAATATACACTCTTGCATACCGTACTTTTTCCTGTCGCCTGTTCGCCAATCAAAAGATTCATATCCAGTAAATCAGATGTAAATTCTTTGACAGATCCCAAATGGTGAATCTCAATCTTTTGCATATATTCCACCTCTGACACAAAGCTACAGGTCACGTTGCTTTTTAATCCAATCACCCCAACACCCGCTCCACCACATCCAGCAAGTTCCCGCCCTCATACCGCACGCCCCGCACGCCTGCCCTTTTCGCGCATTCCATGTCGCTTTCACTGTCGCCGATGAGGACGGCACGCGCCCGGTCGATGTCGTACTTCGCACAGGCGGCGTCGATCATGCCTGTGGCGGGCTTTCGGCAGCTGCAGGCTCTCGTGTACTCGGGGATCTTGCCGTCAATATGGTGCGGGCAATAGAAGAGGGCGTCCAAGTGTGCGCCCTCTTTTTTCAGTTCCTCGTTCATCCAATCGTGCAGACGAAGCACATCTTCTTCCGGATAGTAGCCGC
>ERZ773197.1062-NODE-1062-length-20133-cov-9.431218_pt1 | contig 20133 bp, 20 predicted proteins | sample MGYA00580999_ERZ773197 | MGnify/ENA primary metagenome ERZ773197 (study PRJEB29015, sample SAMEA2738166) | human oral metagenome | biome: human oral; feature: human-associated habitat; material: saliva | place: China | collected 2185 ...
TCGTCTGCGGATTCCCTTCCTCGTCCACCGTCTTTATCACATGCGTCCACTGGATACTCTTGCCAATCATGCTGCTCAAAGAGCCGACGAGCACGGAACTGTCGATGTTCGACACGAGCTTCGATACGTCTTCGAAACCCTTGACCATCTGCGTCATCTGTTCGAGAGACGAGAACTGGGCGAGCTGGGCGATGTACTGCGTGTTGTCGTCTGGGCTCAAGGGATCCTGATGGCGCAGCTGCGTCACGAGAAGCTGCAGGAAGGCGTCCTTGCCGAGCGAATCATTCTTCCTCGGCGCCTTCGCCTGCGACGCTTCATACTTGGCGCGGTCATACGTCACGCCTTCGACCGTGATGGTATTGAGATTTGTTCCATCCATAGGCCATTTTCCTTTCTTCCTCTTGTTCGAAAACATCAAATGCGGTAGTCAACGCCATCCTGTGCGAGCACGCCCTGCTGAGCGTCCGCTCTGAGAGCCTGCTGCTCTTCCTCAAAGGAAGCGAGCGCCTGCTGGGCGTCGCGCCCCTGACGGCTTCCCTGGCCGCCTTGTGCGTAGTAGGCATTTGCATCCTGCTGCCCGTTCATCAGCGAACTGTCGCTGAGTCCCGCATAGACGCCGACGTTGTCAACTTTGAGTCCCTGCGCCTGCAGTTCCTGCTTGAGCTGAATCATCGAAGTCTCAATGATCGTGCGCACGGCAGCGTTGTCCGTATGGAACGCGGCATTGACCGCGCCATTTGCGGCAACGGAAACCTTGAGCGTCAGTTCTCCAAGATGTTCAGGCTTCAGGCGGATGACCATCTCCGTCTGTTCAGGCATGCGAAGAAGTCTCGCCTGCTCAACAATCTGGCGCGCCACCTCATAATCCTTCTGTGCGGCCGTCGGTGCTGTCGGCTGCGCTTCAGCAGCTTCATGCAGCGCCGTCTGGAACGTCACGCCGGGATTTGCCTGCGGCACATGGTTCGCTTCATGAGCGCCCTGCTGTGTCTGTGCAGCCTCGGTGAAAACCTGCATGGCAGAACCCGCCTTCGGTTTCGCCGCACCTTCATCCAAAGGCTGCGCCGAAGTCAGCGAAGAGAACAAGCTGTTCACCGCCGGCTTTTGACTCTGCGGTTCCTGCTGTTCACCGAACAATCCTGCAAAACCCTCGCGCGGATCATCCTGTGTCAGCCCCTGCTCGTTCATCGCCGTGCCGGACGCCTGCGGAGAAAGAACCTTCACATCGACAGTCGCAGCAGAAAGCGGCGTCGCCGTCTTGTCAAGCGGCATCGGCTCTGCGTTCTGACGCAGACCATCCTTCAGGCTGGCCGCGGCAGGAACTGCCGGCTGCTGTGCCAAAGCGCGCAGAAGCGCGTCAGGCAAAAACGTTTCATTCTCGACCTCGACGTTCGCCATCAGATTCATGTCCGTCTGCAAAGAGCCGTTCACCACTTCTGATGCGAGAACGCCTGCATCTGGCTGCGGCAGCTGCTCCGCTGCTGCGAGCAGCGCAGACTGCGATGCCTGCGGCAAAGTCCTGCCCGAAAGAGCCTGAAGCAGATCCTGCGCAGACTTTTCACTGCGCACCAGCAGAGCTGCGAGATTGTCCACGCCGGCAGGATTTCCCTGCGGCTGCACGGACGGTTTCGCTGCGCTGTCGCCGGCCTTGTGCGAAGAAACCAGCGGCGCTTCCTGCGCGGGAAGTTCGTTCACCTCCTGCGCTGTGGCTTCGTCCGTCGGGCTTGTCATCAAGACAGGCTCGTCCGTCTCCTGCGCGAGCGCGGCAGGGATTTCCAACGAGACCACCGGCATCTGTCCGGCGTCGTTCTTTGCAGAAACCTGCACCGGTGCGCTTTCCTCAACGGTCTGCACGCCCTGTACAGCTTCTGCCGGCGACTCTCCATCGGCGGCATCCGCGGGCTTCGCCTGCGTCTGCCCTGAAGCGGCAAGCGATGCGGCCAAGGGATCCTTCGCCACAGCCTCCGCCATATCGGCAACGTCCTGCTTCGCAGTTTTGAGCTTCGCAAGAGCCTTGTCAAAGGAAGGATTCTTCGCTCCACGCTCCGCGGTCGCCCCCGTTTGGGACGTGGGACGCACAGCCTCAGCGGCATTTGTTGTCTTTGCCGCCGCGTTCGGCGCGGGCGCGATGTTCATGATATTCGTCTGTACGCTGTTCATTTTTTCACCTCCTTTCAAGGGAATCCTATAGTATCAGGCAGAGCCTGCTACTTGTCATCTTCATTGCGCCGCCTCTTCCGTCTGCTGCTCCTCGTTCGCTCCGTTCTGCCCCCCCTGGCTCTGCCGATCCAGAGGCGAGATGACCTTCTTCGGCACGCCCGTGTACATGAGCTTCGTCAGACGCGCCGACTGCTCAGCTTCCATCGCGGCGAGCGTCTTTGCCGCCTGCGACTCATCCATCTTCTGCAAGATGGCGACGGAGAGATCGTCGTCGAGATCCTTCATGACCTCGGCCGCCTGCTGCGGCTTCATCTCGTTGTAAACGCGCGCGAGCTTCGAAACGCGCTTCTTCTCCTGCGCCTCGCGCTCCTTCATCTGCTTTTCGATTTCTTCCTTCGTCAGCACCTTGGGCTTCGATGTCCCCTTGTCCTTGTCCTTGTTCGGATTCGGCTTGCTGTCCGTCAGCACTTCTTTCGTTTTGCCTGTCGCTTCTTCCTGCGGCGCTTCTTCCGTCTCTGGCGCAGGCTTTACGAAAAACTCCCCGATAATGGGCATATCGTATAATTTCAGTTTTTCATTCATCGTGCCCGCATCGAAGATCTGCAGATACACGCCGAGCAAGAACCCTCCCACGACAAGCACGAGCAGCAGCACTGCAGCGAGTGCGAACTTGACTATTTTCTTCATATCGGGCTTCGGCTCCTTTCGGGATCTGCGGGTCGTCTGTCAAAGAAAAGCCGCTCTCCACTCCCAGCATCTCTTTATTGATAGAGGTCGAGAACCTTGTTCACGTAATTCTGCGTCTCTGCGTAGGGCGGCACTCCTTTGTAATCCTTGACTGCCTGCGGGCCTGCATTGTAAGCCGCAACCGCCTTTTTCACATCGCCGCCGAAAGTATCGAGCATCTGCTTCAGATAGTGCGCGCCGCCCTCGATGTTCTGTTTTTCGTCGTAAGGGTTGACGCCGAGCGCGGCCGCCGTATCGGGCATGAGCTGCATGACTCCGACGGCTCCCGCTTCGGAAACCTCGTTCTGGTTGCCGCTTGACTCCGCCTGCGCCACAGCAGCGACGAGACGTGAATCCAGACCGTATTTGGCGGCCGCTTCCTGGATGAAGCGCGTCGTTTCGTTCGATGCGCCGGAAAGTTCCACAGTCGTTCCCGTAGTTGCCGTCTGCGTTGGTTTCTCCTGCGCCTGCACAGCTTCCGCCTTTGTTGCCGCGCCTGCAGCGGCCGTCTTTGCCGGCGCGGCGCTTTCCTTCTTCTTGAGCTCGGCGTTCAGTGTCTGCTGAAAATTAGCTGCCGCCCCCGGCACAGGTCCCTCGATGCCGAACCTTCTCTGGATCTCCGATATTCTCGTTTGAATCGCTTCAACAGCCGAAATTTCCATCGTGTCCATTCTCCTTGTATCACACGTTCATACCGCGCATATAAAGCTGCAAGCCAATCTCGTCGAGCAATTTCTGCTCTTCCAGAAGAGCCTCTTCCTTATACTGCTGAAGGCGTTTCGCCTTGAGCTGCTCGATGCTCTTGAGCTTGTTCATGTGCTGCAGAAGCACCTTGAGCCTCTTCTGCCGCTCCGCACGGCTGCGGAGGATCTGATCCTGCTGGCTTTCGATCTGCTCTCTCTTCCATTCGAAGAAACTGTTGAACGTCAGAAGACGCCCCAGAGAGATCGTATGTCCGTCCGTCAGTCGGTCGTAATCTTGTCTGCCCTGCTGCATCTCCTGCAAAAGCTCGCCGAGCTTTTCCTTGTCCGCCTCAAGCTTCCTCGACGCCTCCGCAAATTTAACCTCAGCATCTTCCTTTTTCGAGCGCGTGACCTTCAGCAGAGTCTCCAGTTTGAAACGAAACCTCTTCATCGGGCGCACTCCTCATCATATCGCTTCCAGCATCTTTTCCGTCTCTTCATAGGAACTTTGTTCAAAGACGCCTTGACACAGGAAGTTGTTGATCGCATCAATCTTCGCGACTGCCGTATCAATCTTCTGGCTCGACCCCTTGACGTAGGCGCCGATGTGGATGAGATCCTCGGCCTCCTTGTAGACCGCCATCAAGGCGCGCAGGTTCTGCGCCGCTTTCAGATGTGCATCATCGACGACCTCGTTCATGACGCGCGAGACACTGGCAAGCACGTCAATGGCGGGGAAGTGATTCTGTGCTGCAATAGCTCGTGACAGAACGATATGACCATCCAAGATGCTTCGCACAGCATCGGCAATCGGCTCGTTCATGTCATCGCCATCGACGAGCACGGTGTAGATGCCCGTGATCGAGCCTCTCGCGTTCGTGCCCGCCCGTTCCAACAGGCGAGGCAGCAGGGCGAAGACTGACGGCGTGTAGCCGCGCGTTGCCGGCGGCTCGCCGATCGTCAGTCCGACCTCGCGCTGTGCCATGGCGAAGCGCGTGACCGAGTCCATCATGAGCACGACGCGCTTGCCTCGGTCGCGGAAATACTCGGCGATCGCCGTCGCCGTCATCGCGCCCTTGATACGCACGAGAGCCGGCTTGTCCGAAGTCGCGACAACGACGACGGAACGCTTCAGCCCCTCCTCGCCGAGGTCGCGCTCGATGAATTCCTTGACCTCGCGCCCGCGCTCGCCGACGAGCGCGATGACGCTGATGTCCGCCTCCGTGTTGCGTGCGATCATCGACAGGAGCGTCGACTTGCCGACGCCCGACCCCGCCATGATGCCGATGCGCTGTCCGTCGCCGAGCGTGATCAGCCCGTCGATGGCGCGCACGCCGACGTAAAGGGAATCCTGTATGCGCGGACGTTCCAGCGGCGAAGGCGGATCCGCGTGCAGAGGATACTCCTTCTTGCAGAGGAGCGGCCCCTTGCCGTCAATCGGTTCGCCGAGGCCGTCGAGGACGCGCCCCAGAAGTTCCGGGCCAACCTGCACCTGCAAGGTCTTCTGCGCGGAAACGACTTCGCACCCAGGCCCTATGCCGCGCATCTCGCCGATAGGCATCAAGAGCACATGGCCGTCACGGAAGCCGACGACTTCCGCTGGAATCGGCTCGACCTGCGGAAAGCGCGACTTCACATAGCAGAGCTCTCCCATGCTCACGTTCGGCCCTGCAGACTCGATGACGAGCCCGATGACCTGCACGATCTTGCCGCTCATCTTGATCGACTCGCACGCGCTCGTGGCATCGATGAACTTGCGCACATTGATGCGCAGATGCCCATCTCCTGTCAAGACCGCATCGCCGCCGTCGTCAAAGACATCCTGCGGTGCCTCGTCCTCCCACAACGGATCTTCCCATTCAGGATCCATCGCAGGTTCCTGCAAGTTAATCATAGACACACATCCCGTATCGCTTTCTTCACAAGTTCGATCTGCGTCGCAAGGCGCGCGTCGACATTGCCGTTCGGCGTCTCAAGCACGCAGTCGCCAGGCTGCAGGCTCGCATCCGACTGGATGAGGAGAACTGCCTGCCCTTCCAGCATGTGCTGGAATTCCGCCTGCGCCATGAGCACGAATTCGTAGGCGTCAGGTGCGACGTGGACAGTGACTTCCGCCTGGTCGCGCACCTTCATCAAAGCCTTGCGCACAAGGGGCAGGATGATCTGCGGCGCATCGATGAAATGCTGCGGCAGAATCTGCTCGACGGCGCTCATCGCAATGCTCGTGATGTCGTCCTCCGCCATCTGCAGGTAGACCTTGCGCGCTTCGAGCGCCGCGCTCATCAAGGAATTCGCCTTCTCGTTGGCAGCCGCGAGGATGTCTTCGCAGTCTTCGGCGGCCTTCTTCATGCCGTCCTTGTGGCCTTCCTTGAACCCTTCTTCCCTGCCGGCTTCGCGCGCCTCCTCCTTGATCTCTTCAGCGAGGTTGCGCGCATCCATCTCGCTGCGCTTGCTCGCATACTCAGCATCCTGCACCATCACCGCGCATTTATCGCGCGTCTCTTCCAGCAAATTCTCCGCCTTGGATTCCTTTTCCTTGACGTATTCCAGGCGCTCCGCAAGCGACTCCTCGGTGACTCCCTCAAGTTCCTTGGGCAGCACTTTGGGCTTCGGCGGCGGAGGCGGCGGTTCTATGAGGCGAGCGCCTTCCTCCCACAACGTGGTTCGGATTATCCTAGACAATCATCTCGTCACCCTTTCCACGTGCGACAACGATCTCGCCCTTGTCTTCCAAGCTGCGGATGACATTGACGACCTTCTGCTGCGCTTCTTCGACATCGCGGATCTTGACGGGCCCCATGAACTCGATTTCTTCGCGCAGCATATCTGCGGCACGCTTCGACATATTCTTGTAGACCTTGTCGGCAACCTCTTTCGGCGTAGCCTTGAGAGCGAGCGAAAGATCCTTCGTGTCGACTTCGCGCAGAACCATCTGCAGGGAGCGATCGTCGAGCATGACGATGTCCTCGAAGACGAACATGAGGCGCTTGATCTCTTCCGTAAGCTCGGGATTGTCGACCTCGAGTGTTTCCGTGATCGTCTTTTCCGTCGTGCGGTCGACGCGATTCAAGATCTCGACGACAGCCTTCACGCCGCCCGCCGAGGTGAAGTCCTGCGTGACGAGCGAAGACAATTTGCGCTCCAAGACCTTCTCCACCTCTCGTATGATATCCGGCGACGTGCGATCCATCGTCGCGATGCGTTTCGTGACCTCCGCCTGCTTGTCGGGCGGCAAGGACCCCATGAGGATCGCCGCCTGATCGGGATCGAGATACGCCATGATCAAAGCGATGGTCTGTGGATGCTCGTTCTGAATGAAGTTCATCAGCTGGCTCGGATCCGTCTTGTGCAGGAAGTCGAAAGGACGTGCCTGCAGGCTTGCCGTCAAACGGTTGAGGATGAGCTTCGCCTTCTCTGCACCGAGCGCCTTCTCCAGGATATTCTGCGCATACTCAAGACCGCCAGCCGACAGATAGCTCTTCGCCATGAGCATTTGGTAGAACTCGGTGATGACCGCCTTTTTCTGGTCGGGCGGCACCTTCTTCTGGTTCGCGATCTGAAGCGTTACAGACTCGATCTCTTCCTCGTTCATGTGTTGGAAGAGAAGCGCCGAACTCTCGGCGCCGAGCGCGATGAAGAGAACAGCCGCCTTCTGGCGCCCCGTAAGGGGCTGATTCTTTTGTTCAGCCATAATCAATCATCCCCCGCAAGCCACTGCTTGATAAGCATAGCCGCATCTTCCGGCGAATGCATGATCATTTCCTCGATCGCCTGCATCTCGGTCAGCTGGCGCTGCTCTTCTTCCGTAAGCTCTTCTTCCGTGACCTCGCCCGCTTCGATCTGCGCGGCGCGCTCTTCGGCAAGACGCTGTCTCTCGAGTTCTTCCTGACGGCGCTGCTCTTCGATAGCCTCCTGCTCCAAGCGCTTCTTGCGGCGATACATCAAGATGCTGCCGACAATCAGCGCGATGACAAGCAGGAAAGCTGCAAGCTGCAGATAGAATTCGCGGTCGAGTCTGTCGCGCTCCGCCTGCTCGTCGGCAAGCTTCTTGTCGCGCGCCTCGGTGCTGAACGGCAGAGGCTCGACGGATACCGTGTCGCCGCGATCCGGATTGATTCCGGCAGCGGATCGCACGGAGCGCAGGATGCTCTCCTGCTGCGCCTGCGTCACATCGTCATTGACGAGGACGGCGACCGTCAGGCGACGAATGGAGCCAGGCGAGGCGACAACTTTGCGTTTTTCCTCATTGACCTCATAATTCGTCGTATTCTCCTTGCGCTCGTACTGTGCCTGCGAGTTGTTGTTCTGTTCGACATACCCCGGCACATTGGACTGCGTCCCGGCAGGTCCGCCCGGCTGTGTCGACGTGCCGGCATAACTCTCGCTCATCGTTTGCTGACTGCGCACGATACCCGACTCATCGACAACCGGCGTATAAGTCTGCGAATCCGTCGTCTTTTGGTCGAAATCAAGCTCAACGCTGATGCGCACGAACGATTTGCCCTCGCCGAGAGAAGCATCGAGGAGACTCTGGACGTTCTTCTGCAGATTGTCCTGAACCTTCTTCGTCATCTCCATCTGCGTCAAGGTCTTCTGTCCGACGCCGTCATCGTTGTTCTCGTCGGGATCGTTCAAGATCTTGCCCGACTCGTCGACGATCGTGATATTTTCCGGCGTCAGCGCCTGCACGCTATGCGCGACGAGATTCACGATGCCCTTGATTTCCTTCTTGGACAGCTGTGTATTCGCCTTGAGCTTCAGCATGATGGAAGCCGTCGCCGGCTTTTCATTTTTCTTGTAAAGACTGTCCTCGGGCAGGACGATGTGCACGCGCGCCTTTTCCACCGAATCGATCTGTTCGATCGTGCGCGTGAGCTCTCCCTGCAGTGCCTGCAAGTAGTTGACCTTGTTCTGGAACTCCGTCACGCCGAGCTTGCTGTCGTCAAAGAGTTCAAAGCCCTTGTTGCCCCTGGGCAGCCCTTCGGCAGCCAAGTCAAGCCGTGTGCTGTCGACAGCTTTCGCCGGGACGAGGATCGTCGTCCCCTGCCCGCTCTCCTGTATCTCGTAATCGACCTTGTTCTCCTTGAGCTTCGCCGCGACTTCACCGGCGTCCTTCGCCTCCATATTCGTGAACAAGGGCACCATGTCCGGCTTGCCGCCATAGATGATGCTGCCGGCAACAATGGCAATGAATACGAGAGCTGCGGCGCCGATGATCATATATCGCTGCCGCTTGCTGTAATTATTCCAGAGCTCCAGGTAGCGCTCTTTCCACTCTGCCATTTTCTCAATCCCTTCGCCTCAATGTGCTTGCCGAAGCCCGCTTGTCTTCGACCGGTCATCCCCCTGTCAAGAATCAGACCTGCATGCGCATAACTTCCTGATACGCCTCGATCGCGCGATTCCGCACCTGCATCGTGAGCTGCGTGGCAATCCCCGCCTTCTCACTCGCAATGACGACCTCGGACACGTCGGTGATGCGCCCTGCCGCAAGCTCCATATTGAGTCGATCGGACTCCTTGATCAAACCGTTGACCTCGCCAAGGGAATCCGAAAGAAACTCACTGAATGGCTTCTCCTCCCTCTGCACAGTCTCTCCCAGATGACTTTCGCCAGTCATTTGCACCGGCATCATTTGCAGTGCTTCCACCTGCATGTTCTTTCCACCTCGATCCATAATCACTGACTGCATTCCTGCTTTATACACCATGCACTCTTCGCCGCGAAACCTCGGCGGCCAAGTCTGAAAGGCTCAGGCGCCCGGAAATCTCTCAAACAGGCTGCACATGATGTCCGTCTGTACGTGCAGTTTACTTGCCGATATTCAGCGCGCTCTGCGCCATGCCTTTCGCGGCGTTGATCGCGGTCACGTTCGCCTCGTAGGCGCGCGAAGCCGTAATCATATCGACCATTTCCTGCACGATGTTGACATTCGGACGCTCGACGTAGCCATCTGCATTCGCATCGGGATGCCCAGGATCATAGACCAGCGGCCCCTGAGAGCGATCCTCCGCAATCTTCGTGGCGCGCACGCCGTTTCCTGCTTGATTGTCGATTTTCTGTCGCAGGAGGAAAGCAAAATCATCCTTGTCCCTCTCGCGCGGCTGGAAAACGACATAACGTCTGTGATACGGACCTCCCTCCACCGAGCGCGTCGTATTTGCGTTCGCGATGTTGTTCGAGATCACATCCATGCGCAGGCGTTCCGCTGTAAGGCCTGAAGCAGAAGCGTCGATTCCTCCAAACATACCCATCTTTCTACTCTCCTTGTCTTGCATCCTACGAAATCTACATCATGATTTCAGATCATTGCCCCGTGATGACGTTCCTCAGGCGGGAGAACTTCGCTCCAACCTGACGCGCCAAGGCATTGAAGTAGAGACTATTCTTAGCTAAAGATGCCATCTCGACATCGATATCCACATTGTTCTGGTCATAACGCATGGACGAAGACTGGTCGAGCTCGATCTTCGCCACGGCTCTGCCCCGGAACCCGAAGGGCATATGACGGTCATGTGTGCGAACAACCTTGAGTCTGTCTGTGGCGTCGAGATCAAGTTCCTTTGCAAGAAGATCCTCGAAAACGACATCGCTCTTCTTGAAATATGGCGTGTTGACATTGGCGATATTGTGGCTGATGACCTCTTGGCGGAGGTTTGCCGCCTCCATGCCGCGCTGCATGACGTCAAGCGCCTTGCTGCCTACGATTTGTTCCAGCATTGCGGTTTTCCACATCCTTTCCCCTTAACCTCTTTATCTTTCGACAGAATGAGATAAAATCCTCTTATCCTGCCCCTCTTTTTTATTCTTTTTTCCAAAACAAAGAAAGAAGGATCCGCTATAGGCCAGCCCAAAGCGCAAGCCCTCGCCAAAACCACCGTGAAGAGCCGGAGCAGTGCTTCTTCCATCTCTCTGCCATGGCGTGTGCAAGGTCCACGAGGCAAGCATCCATGCGTGCAATTCACCCGTAAAAACTAACAAATTTATCCATTACAATTCCACACTCTCTATTCTACCACAAAATCGAAAAGTATTCACTTCATTTCTCAGTTTTTTTTAACGACTGTAAAATAGTCCTACAATAGACGAGAAAAAAGGGGCAGAAATATGTCTGTGCATACCTCTGCCCCCCCAATCCATCAGTTTTCCACCCGCTGAAGTTCTTCGAGCAAGTAAGGATTGAGCACCTTGATGTGCGTCCCCTTCATGCCGAGAGACTTCGACTGGATGAGCCCCGCCGACTCGAACTTGCGCAGTGCATTGACGATGACGGAGCGCGTGATTTTCGCCCGATCCGCGATCTTCGAGGCCACGAGCAAACCTTCCGATCCCTCAAGCTCGTTGAAGATGCTCTTCGCCGCCTTGACTTCCGAGAAGGACAGCGTTGCCAAGGCGATCTGCACGGTCGCCTTCTTGCGCGCCTCGATCTCGATCTGCTGCGTGCGGTCGCGCAGCATCTCCATGCCGACGACCGTCGCGCCGTACTCGGCAAGAATCAGGTCGGCTTCCGTGAAATCCTGGTCATACTTCGCGATGATCAAGGTGCCGATGCGGTCGCCCACGCCGTAGATCGGAACGATCGTCGTCTTCTTTCCTTCGAATCGACAGTCCGTATCTTCTGTGAAGGCGCAGATTCCCGTCTTCGATTTCAAATTCGGCGAGGTCTCGTCCATCTTCAGCAGCCAGCTCACATATCGCTTGGGAAAGTTCCCTTGCTCCACAACATGGGCCAACATCAGGTCACACTCGAAATCATCAATGAAGGCATGACCGAAGATCTTGCCCGCCTTGTTCACAATATAAACATTTGCGTTGATCACCGCGCTCAAGACGCGCGATATGCTGTCGTACTCAACGCTTTCCGCACGCTGCAGCAGACGGTTGATCTTCCTCGTTTTTTCCAGTAATGTCGCCATGCAAATTCCATTCCTTTCCCCACGGCAATGCAATTTCCAAATTCAGGCGTTTGCCCGCTCCCTTATTTTAACACATTTTTCTAAATAATCAAAGATGATGGAAAGAAATGATGGATTTTTCTTATATTTTCTCACAGAACAGGATCACGTCTTCAACTTCCTGTCAGTCCGGCGACTGCCTCGCGAAACACCTTGCCCAAAGAATCATGGATCACGAGCGTTGCTTTCCTGTCTGCCTGTGTCGCCGTCTTGTTGATGAGCACGAGGCGGTCGCCGTTAAAATAGCGCAGGAGGCCTGCCGCTGGATAAACGATCAGCGACGTCCCGCCGACGATGAGCATGTCTGCCGCCGAAATCGCGCGCACGGCGGCGTCGAGCACATCCATATCGAGGCTTTCCTCGTAAAGCACGACGTCGGGCTTCACCGTCGCGCCGCATCTCGTGCAATGCGGCACACCTTCGCTCGCCTGCATGAACTTTGCATCGTAAAGCGCGTGACAGCCCATGCAATAGTTGCGGCGAACCGAGCCATGCAGTTCCAGGACGTGCGACGATCCCGCCTCCTGATGCAGTCCGTCGATATTCTGCGTGATGACGGCCTTGAGCTTCCCCATGCGTTCCAAGTCGACGAGCGCCTTGTGGCAGTCGTTGGGCTTCGCCTCCATATAGATGAGCCGTTTGCGGTAGAAGTCGAAGAACTCCTCGGGGCAGCGCTCAAAAAACGTATGCGAGACGAGCTCTTCGGGCGAAACATGCGCGGACAATCGCCAGCTGTAGAGCCCCGTGGCGCTGCGAAAGTCGGGAATGCCCGATTCCGTGGAAACTCCGGCGCCGCCGAAGAACACGATATTGCCGCTTTCCTTCAATAGATTATGGAACATGCCGATCTTTTCGTCTTCCATCGTCTTTCCCTCCTTTTCTGCAGCCATCCTCAGCCGTGCCGCTCGTTCTCCGAAGGTTTCCGGACCTCTCCCGGCTCAAACCTCGTCGGCGATCTCGCGGTAGATCGTCTCCAGATCCCTCATGTAGCCCTTTGCATCCATCAAGGGGGATGCTTCCATTCGCGCGCGCAGATCGCGGTGCAGGCGGCGCAGGATGTCGGGCGAAGCCGCAAGTTCCAGCGCTTTTCGCACATACTCCATCTCGCCGCGTGCCACGAGCTGCGAAAGTCCCGCGTTTTCCAGGATGCTCGTCGAAAAGCGCTCCCCATGCGTACCTCCCGCCTTCGTGATGACGGGAACGCCCATATAGAGCGCCTCGCACGTCGTGAGGCCGCCCGTATAAGGCGACGTGTCGAACGCGATGTCGATGTCTCGATACTGCTCCAGGTAGTCGGGACTGTAAGGGCGCAGCTCGATCTGCGCAAGCGGTATGCCGAAGCGGCGCAGACGATCCTCCACGATCTTGCGCCCCGCCGGTATGCTGCAGATCTTGCTCTTGATGACGAGCCGCGCACCCTTCATGCGTTCGAGCACGCCGCGCCACAAGGCGAGCATATCATCCGACACCTTGGCAAAATTGTTGAAGCTGCCGAACGTGATGCAGCCATTCTTCACGAAAGGTGCGTCCCCCGCGCCCTTCGGCATCTTGCGCAGCACGGGCGCATAGCAGAGATGACTGCGCGGCATGCGCAGCACATTCTCCGTGAAGCCGCGCGCGCCCATGTCCCACGGCGAGCAATAGACATCCGAGAGGAAGTAGTCGACCGCCCGAAGTCCCGTCGTCGCCATGTAGCCGATCGCCGTCATCTGCACGGGCGCGGGACGATAGGCGAGCACGGGCAAGCCAGTCCCCTGCGTGTGCCCGGCCAAGTCAACGAGGATGTCGATGCCGTCCTTGGCGATGAGGCGCGCCGTATCCTTCGGCGAAAGGCGCGAGACGTCCTTCCAGCGCACGCGCTCGCGGCGAAAGAGCGAAGTCACGCGATCGCGCTTGCCCCGCGCATAGCAGGTGACCTCGAAAGAGTCCGCATCGAAATCGCGCACGAGCGGCATCATGAAGTATGCAGCCGCATGAAGGCGAAAATCCGGAGAGATGTAGCCGATGCGCAGCTTGCGGCTGAAGGTGCGCTCGCTCTTCTTTCCCGAGGCAGGCGCAGTCGCTTGGACACGGATGGCGCCTGCTCCGGAGCTTTTCAGCGGCAATGTCGAGGGACGGGCGTTGTCGCCAAAAAAAGCGGCAGCTCTCGCCTCGCGCCTTTCCTGCACGCGCTTCGTCTCTTCCAATTCCCTCTTGAACGCCTCGTATTCCCTTTCCTCTTCCATGCGCCTCTCATGTGCGCGCGCCTCCCAGGCCCAGAGGCGCATCGGTTCCTCGTCCTGCGGTTTGGAGAGCGGCTTCTGCGCAACGTGAGAAAGCGGCTCGGCAGGCTTCTTCGCCTGCTGCGCCACGAGCGCTGTGCCGCGCCGCTCGCGCTCGGCCTCCGCTGCCGCTGCTGCCATCGCCTCGCTGACGGAAAGCGGCGCCCTTCGCGATGGGACGGGCGCATCCGATGCGCTCTCCCTATACGGATGATAGAGCTTGACCTCCTCGAAGAATCTTCCGTAGCCGCGATGGAGGCGCAGCGATTCTGCCAGCGTTCTCGCGCGGTAATTCGAACAGAAGAGCGCCTTGCTGTAGCACGATGCCGCTTCGTCTCCCTTGCACATGTCGCTCGCCGCGAACAAGGTGTTCATGGAAAGCTCCGGCTCTGCCGCGAGAAGCCAGGCGTCCGAGAGCCATGCGAGCGCCTTGAAACGCACGTAGCGCATGGACTCCGTCCAAAGCGACTCCCCCACCGCTTCCGTCGCCTGCACGATGGCGAGAAGCTCCCCGATCTCCTCTTCCAGCGCAAAGTCTGCGGCAAAGAACGCTGCGCGCACGAGACGTGCGCGCAGGTTCCCCTTCTCGCTGCCTTCAGCTTGCGCCAGATATTCGGCCGCCTTCTCGCGCTCGTCCATATAAAAGGACGCCTCCGCCATGATGGCATAGGCGTCTGCGTCTTCAGACGCGAGCTGCAGGATCTCCTTCGCCGAAGCGCGCATGCCGCGAAAGTCGCCTTGGTTCGCGAATCGGTTGGCGATCCCTATCCAATTCTCTTTATCGTCCATAAAACACACGCTCCAACCAATGCAGTCTATACCTCGGGGCATAGCTCATCGCCGTACTCCCTGAGAAAGATCTTCTGATAATCCTTGTAGCTCTTGGCCAAAGGCTTTTCCACGGGACAATGGATGCACCAAAACCCATCTTCCTGGTTCGGCACGACCGTCCGAAACCCCCGGCGGGCGAATTCCCTGCACGCTGACGTATCGTAGAGATGCCAGCCGGTGAAGAGATCCTCGCGCCAGGGAACATCGTACTGCGTCGCAAGAAAGAGACCGTCCGCCGCCTCGACGTCGATGCAGAGGCCGTCGGGCTCCTTCATATGCGTGTCGACGATGCTCTCCGCCTCGCACGCATGAAGCACGCGCCCATAGCAGCGAAGGCCGTCCCACCACACGCCGCTCGCTGGGAGCGAACGGCAGCCGATGACGCCGATGACGCCGATGCTCTCATCTGCGAAGATATTCAACATCGCCTGCGGAAAATCCTTTTTGACGAGCAGCGTGTCCTGATGCAGATAGACCTTGTAGCGAGCTTTCGACCTCGCCATGCCCTCGTTGTACCCTGCTGCCATCGACGAAGCGCCGCGCACGGCGATGTATTCCGCACGAAAGCCTTCGGGCAGGCGCAGGCAGCGCAGATAGAGCAGGCATTCGTCATACCAAGCCTCATCGTTGACGCAGGTGATGAAGGCGATCGCCCGTTCATCGCTCATCCATCGCCCCTCCTTTCTGCCCTCTCGCTGCGAACTGTCTGAGCGCCTCCTGCACCGCCTCGCCCGAAAGCTTCCGCTGCGCCGCCCCGGCGAGCTCCTGCGCCAAAGGCGGCGCCGCCGTCTGCAGAAGAAGCCGCAGGAGCTCTGCCTGATGCACGATGGTCTGCGCGGCAAAATCCAGCAGGTATTCGGGGAAGATTCCCTCCTCGAAGTAGAGACGCCAAAGCGCTGCCGCATTTTCTTCTGGCGCAATGCCGTATTCCAAACGGCGCAGGAGCGTCACGAGGCGACGCCGTACCGCAGGCGTGAAGCACTCCTTCAAGGGCGCCACCTCGTCCGACGTGCGCCGTGCGCGGCAAAGCCAGAACTTCGCCTCCAAATCGCGCCCGGGATTCTCGAATCCCGCCGCCTCCCATCGTTCGACCATCCCTTCCGGCCCTTCTTGCCATACAGGAAGGAAGGAAACTTCCTTGTAGAAGGAAGCTGCGAGAAGCGTTTCCATCTCGGGCAGAGCGAAGAAGCGACGCACGACCGCGCAGAAGTGCCCGTCGCGCAAATCTTCAAGCACGCTCCAATGGCGCACGTTCGAAAAGCTCGTCAACAGATAGCCCGTCGGCCGCAGGAAAAGACCGAAGCCCGCAGCGATGTCCTGCGGATTGCCTGCCGTCTCCAGGCAGCGGTCGGCGATGATGAAGTCGAAGCTCTCGCGCGCAAACGGCAGGGGCGTCTCGCGGTAATCAAGAAAAGTCCATGCGACATCCAACCCCTGCAGCTCCGGCACTTCGGCGCGATCGGCTTCCGCCGCCACGGCGAAGAGCCTGGCCGCTGGAAGCATCTCGCGCAGTTTCGGCAAGTAGGCGAGGCTTTCCACGACGAGCACGGAAATCGCCGCGCGCGACGGCGCGAGAAAGCGCAGCAGACCGCCGTCATGATCCAGGAGATCTTCTCGCTCTTCCCCCGGCATCCCCATCAATGCATCTTGCGCGCGATCTCGCGCGCATTCTTCTTGAGTTCATTCGGCGTATGACCCTTGAGCCTCCAAAGGCGCGTCGTCGCGTGCAGCTCGATGACGCGCTCCGTCATCTCCTCCTCTTCCGCTTCGCCGGAGAGCTTCCCCAACGTCTGCAAGAAAGCGGCGACGTCCTTCATGCTGCCGCCATTCTGAAACAGCAGGAGGATCTTCCCGACAGCTTCCGCCGCCTGCAGAACCTCCAGCGAGAGCTTCGCCATGAAGAACTGCGCGAGCTTCTTGTAAGCGAGCGTGGCTTCGATATAACCCTCTTCCCCCGCATCGTAAACCTTGCCGTAGGAAAGCTCGGCAAAGGGCAGGCTTTCCTTCTCCCGCTGCTCCTGCTCCAGCCAGGAAGCGCTCAAAAGCGTCCGGCAGCACATGCCGCGTTCCGTACCGACGACGTCCTTGCGCCAGCAGGAGCCGTTGAGCATGACGCCCATGAAGGCGGAAAAGTCCAAGCGCTCGTTCTCTTCCAGATAGGAATTGACCATGGCGAAAAGCTTGTCGTAGTCAAGAAAGCCATAGTAGAAGAGAAGTCCCGTCGCGAGTCGCATGATTTCCGTATTGAGGCGCACGGCATCCGCATAGGCGGCGGAATCGAGCTTCTTGAAAACCGCCGCGATTTCCGCCGGCATGTACCAGAAGAGCTTTCCCGCATCCGCGCCGACAGCCATGATGGCGATTCCGCACAGGTAGTCGATGCGCTCATCGTCCTCGCGGAAGTCGTCCGCAAGGCCGCCCTTTTCCTCTATGTGGCGAAAGGCCTGATACTGCTCATCGAACGCGGACGGCAGCCACCGCTCGGCAAACTGCACGGCCGCAGGGACGAGGGCGTCGATGAGCGCCGGCATCGTCAGGCCTTCCGTCCCCTCAAGGCAGAGGTTGTACGCCAGATCATCAAGCTCTTCGCGCGAAAGGCAGCCCAACGCCTCCTTCAGCGTGCGGCTTTCCGGCAGAGCACGGCGATAGAGCCGCTCCCTGCGCTCCTTCCCCCTTTCCAGAATCCCATCCATTCCTGCCATCTTCTCCATGAAGCCACCCTTTCTCCTGCACAATTTCCCGGTCGGTCCCTGCCGATCCATCCGATCTCAGCGAAAATATTCGACGATGCCCGCCGCGATTCCCTGCGCGGCATTTTCCACGCCCTCATTCGAATTCATCATCTGCTCCTCGCGCGGGTTCGAGACGAACGCTGTCTCAAGAAGCATCGCAGGCATCGCCGTATGGCGGCAGACGTAGAATTCGCAAGGCTTCGTGCCGCGGTCGAGCGTGCCGATGCGGCGCAGGACATTGCGCTTGACGGCATCGGCAAGGCGCGTACTGTTCGCCGATCCTTTTTCATAATAGTATCCTGTCGTGCCATGCACCTCGGGAGCGGAGAAGGCGTCGAGATGTATGCTGATGAAGATGTCTGCGGCATTGCGATTCGCGATGTCGCAGCGCGCCTGCAGCTCCTCCACATCCGTCGCCTTTTCCTTTTTCGGCGAAACTTCCGTATCCGTCGTGCGCGTCATGATGACCTCGGCGCCCTGCTCTTCCAACAGCACCTTGAGTCTTCGCCCAATGCGGAGCGCGATGCTTTTTTCCGTCACGCCCGTCGGTCCGATCGCGCCCGTGTCGCTGCCGCCATGCCCAGGGTCGATGACGATGCGCTTGCCGGCGATGCCGGGCTCTGCGCTGCTCGGGCTTTTCGTCCGCGTCGGCAGGGACGATGCACCATCTTTGGAGGACTCATCCGCCGAACCCGCAGAGTCGTCCGCCTCGCCGGACGTTCCCGCACCATGACCGAAGTCGATGTTCGAACCGCCGGAGGAGGAGCTGCCTGCAGAAGAAGATGCGCCCGAAGACGAAGTCTCCCCCGCACCGCCCGACAGATTGCCGAAGTCCATGACCACGCGATACGGCACAGCGCCGCCCTCCAAGGCAAACACATCGTAATTGCTGCGATCTTTGTACGTCTCCGTTTCCACGACGATGCGCACCGTGCTCGCGTCGAACTGCCCCAAGCGCACCCTCGTCGCAAAGCGGCTCTTGATTTCCTGGTTTTTCACCGCGTTCGGCGAAAGACGTGCTCCCGAGAGATCGACGACGACGCGGCCGGGCGAAGAGAGCGTCATCGCGCGATAGTCGACTTCGCCGTCCGCATCGACGACGATGCGCACCTTCGTCTTGTCCGCATGGATGCGCACATCCTTGATTTGGGCGAGCGGAGCCGCCTCTGCCGTCGAAAAGGAAGCGACGATGCCGCCGAAAGCGCCGACGAAAAAAACGAGAAGAAACAGCCAACGAAATGACACGTTCATGCGAACCCCCTCCTGTCAGGCTTCAAAGCATGTTGCGCAAGAACGCCTGCGTGCGCTCTTCCTGCGGATTCTGGAAAAGCGCTGCGGGGTCTCCCTGCTCCACGATCATGCCGTCCGCCATGAACACCACCTGCTGCGACACCTCGCGCGCAAAAGCCATCTCGTGCGTCACGACGACCATCGTCATGTGCTCCGCCGCCAGCTCGCGCATCGTCTTCAAGACCTCGCCCGTAAGCTCCGGGTCAAGCGCCGATGTCGGTTCATCGAACAGCATGATCTCCGGCCGCATGGCGAGGGCACGCGCGATGGCGACACGCTGCTGTTGTCCGCCCGACAGGCGTGCGGGATAGGCGTCGCGCTTTTCGAAGAGTCCGACCTTCCGCAGCAGTTCCTCCGCTATCGGCACGATCTCTTCGCGCTTCATGCCCTTGACCTCGATCGGCGCTTCCAGAAGGTTCTCCAACACCGTCATGTGCGGGAAAAGGTTGAACTGCTGGAACACCATGCCCATCTTCAAGAGAAGGGTGCGGCACTTTCCGCTCGAAGCATACGCCGTATGCCCCGCCTCATCCTCTGCGGCGAGAAAGTCGCCGTCGATCTCGATCGAGCCCTTGTCGACCTCCTCCAGCCGGTTGATGCAGCGGAGCAAGGTCGACTTGCCCGAACCCGAAGGCCCGATGATGGAAAGCGTCTCCCCGCGTTTCGCCACGAGGTCAATGCCGCAGAGCACCTCGTTCGCCCCGAAGCTCTTATGTATGCCGTGCATACGGATCGCTGGCTCATTCATCGTACTTGCCATAGTACGCCTCCAATTTCTTGAATCCCCAGGTCAGGACGAACGTCATCGCGAGATAGAAGACCGCCGCCACGAAGAAGGGCGTCATGTCGAACTCGCGCTGTACGATCGTGCGTGCCACGCGCAAAAGATCGTTCATCGCCAAAATGTAGATGAGCGACGTGTCCTTGACAAGATTGATCGTCTCGTTGCTCACAGGCGGCAGGACATGACGGATCATCTGCGGCACGATGATGCGTCGCATCGTCTGCGTGTACGTCATGCCGAGCGACTTCGCCGCCTCGTACTGCCCACGCCCGATCGACTGAATGCCCGCACGGAAGATCTCTGCAAAGTACGCCGCATAGTTCAGCGTGAAGGCGAGGAGCGCCGCCGCGATGTCGGGCAGGCGTATGCCGATCATCGGCAGGGCGAAATAGACGAAGAGAAGCTGGAGCATCAGCGGCGTGCCGCGCATGATCCAGATGTAGAATTCCATCAGATGACGCAAAGGGCCGAGCTTCGAGATGCGACAGAGCGCGACAAGAAGCCCCAAGGGCAGCGACAAGAGAAGCGTCACGCTGAAGATCTCCAACGTGATCTCTGCGCCTTCGAGCATCAAGAGGGCCGTCCCCATGATTTTTTCCATAGATTTCTCTCCTCATTTTCAAGCGGCCGCATTCCTGCGCCGCTTTGACGATTGCCCCTCTATCTTATCACAAATTTTCCCTTTCGCCCATATTTTTAGGAGAAAATAGATAT
>ERZ773197.1065-NODE-1065-length-20110-cov-3.937771_pt1 | contig 20110 bp, 10 predicted proteins | sample MGYA00580999_ERZ773197 | MGnify/ENA primary metagenome ERZ773197 (study PRJEB29015, sample SAMEA2738166) | human oral metagenome | biome: human oral; feature: human-associated habitat; material: saliva | place: China | collected 2185 ...
AGCATAGACTTTTTTAATAAATGCAATAAATAGTCGTTAGTCGTTAGCGATTAGTTGTTAGCAAGCGACAACATTCTAACTACTAAAGACTAACGACTAACAACTAAATCATAACTAATTGGAAATTAAATATACTTGATTATGAAACAAAAGATTTTATTTTGTTCGTTCTTCTTGATGCTCTTTACCGCTATAGGTTGGGCACAGCAAGAAAGAAAAATTACCGGTACAGTAACAGCTGACGGCGCACCATTGTCGTTTGCATCGGTAATAGTAAAGGGTACTACTCATGGTACACAAACAGACGAAAATGGTAATTATACCATTAACGTTAAAGATGGTGAAGTGCTTGAGTTCAGTTTTATGGGTTATACCACTGTGACGCGTAAAGTATCTGGAGCACGTCCTGTTAATGTAACTCTAGTAGAAGAAGCTAGCCAGTTAGATGAAGTAGTAGTAATGGCTTATGGTACAACTCAAAAGAAGGCCAAAGTTACTAACTCGGTAGCTACCGTGAAGGCAGAAGCCCTTTCTACAGGTTCGTTTGCTAACCCAGCACAAGCACTCTCAGGAGCAGTTGCAGGGCTTAGGGTATCACAGACATCAGGTAGTCCTGGTGCAGCACCAACCTTAGTGCTCCGTGGAGGTACTAACCTTAATGGTTCTGGATCGCCTCTTATCATTATCGATGGCCAAATCAGAGGAGGATTAAATGATATTAACCCCGATGATATTGAATCTATGGACATCTTGAAAGATGCTGGTGCTACAGCTATTTATGGTGCAAGAGCAAGTAACGGGGTTGTATTAGTTACTACCAAAAAAGGTAGAGCAGGAACTTCTTCTCTTAATGTAAAGTTGAAACACAGTTTTGCTTATATGAATAACCAAGTTGACTTCCTCAGCGCACACGACTACCTTTATTGGCAACGTAATGCTATACGCAATAGTGCAAGGGTATGGCAAAATAGTTCAGGAGTTTGGAAAGGTTTTACTAGTGAAGCTACCCTAAACGGGGCTCAACCTTATGGTACTGGTAACAAACACTTTGTAAGTATGACCGATGATACTGTGCTAAACCCTAATGAGAATGCTAATGCTTATTGGTCTACAATGTTCTCTGAAAGCCTTTCGCCTTCTCAAAAACAAAAACTTCTTTCAGAAGGATGGCAAACAATGACCGACCCAATCACTGGAAAAGAACTTATTTTCTACGCTTTTGATTTCCAAAAGGCCGCCTTCCGCCCATTCGCACTTACTAAAGACTATTCTGTATCAATGACAGGAGGTAACGATAAAGGTAGATATTACGCAGGTTTAGGTTATTACCACCAAGAGGGACTACCTATTATGAGTTGGTACAAACGCCTCACAGGTACATTGAATGCTGAATATAAGTTAAAACCTTGGCTTACCTCTACTAGCAACTTCTCAATAGCCTATGCTACTTGGTATAAGAATGCAAATGCCATAGGTGATGAAGCTTATTTTGGACGTATGCTTTCAGCCCCTCCTACCCAGAAAGATAAAGTAAATGGACAAATAGTTATGGGTCGCGGTGGTGGCGATGGTAACCCTCGTTTCTACGAAGGTACATATCTTCGCGATAACAATACTAACAAAATTAACTTTGGACAAAGCTTAAGAGCTGATTTATACAAAGGACTCTCACTAACTGTGAGCGGACAGCTAATGTTTGACGAAAGTTTTTACGAAGGTTTTAATAAAGACCACCAACTCTCACCAGGTAAAAACGCTAATAACTGGAGTAGAAGTAGAAGTACTTCTGCTAGCTTTGATAGAACCATACGCCAAACTTATAACAGTATCTTGAACTATAAGTTTAATATAAACGCTCACCACTTCGATGCTATGGCTGGTTATGAGTATTACGATAGCTATACTCGTGGTCTTAGTGCTTCAGGTTCAGAAGCTCCTACTGATGAATTCCAAGATTTAGGATTAACTTCTAATAAAGAAGGAAAACGAGGTATAGATTCTTACCATTATAATAATAGAATCAAATCATACTTTGGTAGATTGAACTATGATTATGCCGATAAATATCTATTCTCATTTACAATTCGTCGTGATGGATATTCTCGATTGATTAATAATCGTTGGGGTAACTTCCCTGCTGCTTCTTTGGGTTGGATTATCACACGTGAAGACTTTATTCCTGATAATATAAAAGAAGTACTATCATTTGCAAAACTAAGAACTAGTTTTGGTTTGAATGGTAATGTGCCTAGTGATTTTATAGGTGATTATACTCTACAAGGATCTTATGGTACTAATAAGTACAACGGAGCAATAGGTTATGCTATAGGTACCTTCCCTAACAAAGGACTTCGTTGGGAAAAAACTCGTACCTTTGAAGTAGGTTTGGATTTAGGATTTATCAACAACCGTATCAATACTAACTTTACAGTATATGACCGTTTGACAAGTGATAAAATACAATCAATGACCCTCCCTCACTCATCTGGAGCTTCAGCTATTAATACTAATAATGGATCTTTCAGAAACAGAGGGGTAGAAATTGAAACCAATTTCCAAATTATTAGAAAACCTGATTTGCGTTGGGATTTGGCAGTAAATGCGGCTTACAACAAGAATACAGTAATAAAACTACCTAATAATGGATTTCCTAATAACCGACAAGATGCTTTCGAAGTATATGATGGCACAACAGGTGATAAAAAATGGGTAGGAGGTTACCAAGAAGGACAAGAACCTGGTGATATATATGTTCACGAAGCTTTAGGTATATACAAAAACGAAGAACAAGTACGTCAATTGGCTGATAACCTAATAGACGAAACAGGATCTAAAAAGCTGTATGGACCAGCTGCCTGGGCTGCCCTAAGCAATTCTGAAAAAGAAAAAGGACTGCCAATTCAACCTGGTGATGTGATCTGGAAAGATGTTAATGGCGATGGGAAAATAGATAAATACGACTTGGTGAAAGCCGGAAATATATTCCCTAAATGGACTGGAGGTATTAATACTACTTTAAGTTATAAAAATTTACGTCTCTCTGCACGTATGGACTATGCCCTTAACTTCAAACAACGCATCTCAATAGGAAACTCTTTGCCTTGGTACTTAGGTAATATGCAGGGAACTTTCAATACTGTTGAACAAGTAAAAGATACTTGGACTCCTGAAAATCCTAATGCTAAATATCCTAAATACTATTGGGCTGACCAGCTTGGTAAATCTAACTACCACCGTAGTTCAAGTATGTTTGTTTATGAAGGTAGTTACTTAGCTTTCCGTGAGGTAGCTCTTAGCTATAATTTTGAGAAAGATATAGTAGGTAAAATGGGACTTAATAACTTAGAAGTTTCTTTGATAGGACAAAATTTAGGTTACCTTACTAAAGCAGAAACTTACTCTCCTGAGGCATTAGGACAATCAAGCTCAGGTTATCCATTACCAAGAACTATTATCTTAGGATTGAATCTAACCTTTTAAAAAATGTAACGTATGAAAATTTTTAAATATATAATAATTACCGCAGGGGTATTGCTTACAGCCTCTTGTAATGATTTAGACCTTGCTCCTTTAGATTATAACGGTAGTGGGAACTTTTGGAAAAATGAAGCCCAAGTAGTAGGAGCTATTGAGGGAGTACATAATCAATTTAGAAGCAATAGTTTCAACTATTGGTTGTTAGGTGAAGCACGCGGAGGTACTATGCTGCCTGGTGGTACTTCTTCTTTAGAACAAAATATACAGTACTCTGATATAAAATTGCAAAACTTTAGTGCTCAAAAACCTAATAATAGCTCTTGGTTTGACTTTTACGGAAAGATTTTTAATATCAATAATGCTATTAAAAATATAGAAGAAGCAGACTACCTAAGCGCAGCTAATAAGAGCTACTATTTAGGGCAAATGTACGGACTCCGTGCTTGGTACTATTTTTGGCTTTATAGAACTTACGGAGGGGTACCTATCAAAACAGGTACTGAGATATTAGATAAAACCCCTACCAGTGGTAAAGAACTTTTTACAGCACGTAGTACTCCAAAGGCTACTTTAGATTTTATTAAATCGGACATTAATAAATCAGAAAATCACTTTACTGACTCTAATAAGGTAAATAGTTTTGATAGAGTGCATTGGTCATATTACGCTACTTTGATGCTAAAAGCAGAGATATATCTTTGGTCAGCTAAGGTAACAACAGGAGATCAATCACCTGCTAGTACCGATCTAGCTACTGCTAAAGCCGCTCTAGACAGAATAGCTACTTCAGGTAAATTTAGCCTTATGCCTAACTACGCTGATGTCTTTGCTTACAATAAAAAGCAAAACAACGAGATTATATTCGCTATGGCTAATTTAGAAAACGAATCAGGTACTCCGTTTAGCTCATTTATGTATTACCCACCTAACTTTAATAACAAGTTCGATGAAAATGGGGTTGCTTTTGATAATAACGACCCTTTGAAAATACAAGGAGGTTTCTTGTTTAACGAATACAAATTCGAGTTATTCCAAGCTTTTGACGCTACCGATACACGTAGGGGAAAAACTTTCTTATCATTCTACGGAAACGCTGCTAAAACACAAGGAAGAGGTATTGCTCTTATTAAGTACATAGGTTTTATTAACTCTGCTAATACACGCGTATTCGCTGATGATATGCCTGTATACCGCTATGCCGATGTATTGCTAATGTATGCTGAGATAGCTAATAAGGAAGGGAATGATCCTTCTGTCTACATCAATCAAGTTAGACAAAGAGCTTACGGCTCTAATTACTCACCAGCAGTAGCTTATACTAATGGAACTTTTGCTGACAATGAGTTGGCTATTCTAAAAGAACGTGATAAAGAATTTGTAGCTGAGTCAAAACGTTGGTTTGATGTTTGTCGCTTGCAAGACGCATCAGGAAACCCGCTTGTATTCTCAAGAGATGCAAGCTATGGTCAAGTAGCTGGTGTTGTAGAACCTATATTAAAGCAAGGAACAGAATCTCATAAGCTACTTTGGCCTATTAATGTGGATATTATGAGTAGAGATGAGACGGTTACTCAAACACCAGGTTATTAATCTTATACAAAGATAAAGATTTTAGCTTTATTGAAATGAAAACAGAGCTCCTTAGTACTAAGGGCTCTGTTTTCTGTTTTATGAAAAAATAAAGCCTCTGCGCTTTAGCGCAGAGGTCTTATTTATTTGCGATAATATGCTATTGTAGTTTCAATTCTTCTACTATCTTCTTAATCTTACCGTCTAATACCTTTTGGGTTTCTTCAAAAGCTGCTAAACCGCTGAGGGTAGTGTTTACACTGAAGTAGAACTTAATTTTAGGTTCGGTACCACTAGGACGTGCTGCTATACGCGTACCTTTGTCGGTGTGGTATATCAGTACATTCGATTTTGGTACATCAATTTCTTCTACTTTGCCAGTAAGAGGGTGGAATGCCTTAGATGACTGATAATCGCAGATAAGGGTTACCTTTTCACCATTGATTTCCTTAAGCGGATTTTCGCGCAAGTCTATCATCATTTGGGCTATCTCTTGAGAGCCTGAAATACCTTTCTTCACTAACGAAATGAGGTATTCCTTATAGAAACCATACTTAGTATAAGCGTGTAGCAATTCTTTGTAGAAAGTACTGCCTTTGGCTTTGGCATCGGCAGCTATCTCGCAAGCTAATAGGGTAGCGGTAACAGCGTCTTTATCGCGTACAAAATCGCCTACCATATAGCCAAAACTTTCTTCACCACCGCCTATAAAAGTAAGCTCAGGGAAGTCCTTTATCATTTTAGCAATCCATTTAAAGCCTGTCAGACCTTCTTTATATTCTACTTTGTAAGCATCAGCAATTGCTTTTACCATAGGAGTAGAAACAATAGTAGAAGCTACAAATTCATTCCCTTTGAAGCCTTTTTTGCTTTGATGAGCCAAAAGGAAGTCGGTCATCATTACCATTGTTTGGTTTCCGTTTAATAGAACCATTTTGCCATTGAGGTCGCGTACGGCTATACCTATACGGTCGCAGTCAGGGTCAGTACCGATAATAATGTCGGCATTGAGCTCATCAGCTTTTTTAAGGGCTATAGTTAGCGCTTCAGGTTCTTCAGGGTTAGGAGATTTCACCGTAGGGAAATTGCCGTCTGGCACTGCTTGTTCTTCTACAATATGCACATTGGTATAGCCTGCGCGTTTGAGCACTTCGGGCACCATAGTGATAGAAGTACCGTGCAATGAAGTAAATACAATCTTAAGATTTTCTTTATGAGCTACTTTAAAGTCAGCGTGTTTGATAGAGGCTTCAGCAAAAGCGTTGTCAAGTTCTTTATCGATGTAGTGAATAAGGCTCTCATCAGCATTGAACTTAATATCTTTGAAGTCGATAGCATCGATAGCTTTCATTATCTCGCCGTCTTGTGGAGGCACTGTTTGTCCGCCATCTTCCCAATATACTTTATAGCCGTTGTATTCTGGTGGGTTGTGCGAAGCAGTAAGTACTATACCTGCTTGGCAACCTAAGTAACGCACAGAGAATGAAAGCTCTGGAGTAGGGCGTAGGTCAGAGAAGAGGAATACTTTGATGCCGTTAGCCGCAAATACATCGGCTACTATTTTGGCAAATTTCTTAGAGTTGTTGCGACAGTCGTGAGCGATAGCTACTTTTATTTCTTTATTAGGGAACGACTGGTGGAGGTAGTTGCTCAAACCTTGAGTATTTTTGCCGAGCGTATATTTATTGATACGATTCGTACCGATGCCCATAATACCGCGCATTCCTCCGGTACCAAATTCTAAGTTTTTGTGGAAAGCCTCATTTAGTTCATCAGGATTACCATCGATGAGGGCTTGTACCGTAGCTCTGGTTTCTGCATCAAAAGTGTCAGAAAGCCACGTTTTAGCTGTTTCAATACTTTTCATAAAATCAAATTTATTATAAGCTAGTAGTTGCTACTACTAGCGTTGTTTTCTTCAGCAAAGATACAAATAATATTTGAATTACCAAATTTGTTAAGTAGCAAATTTTTAATTTTCTAACTCCTTAATTGATGTGTCGGCTAATTTCTTGTACTCGCTCCACGCCTCAATGAGCAGAAACTCCATTGGCTTATTGTCTTTTTTTCGTACTAAATCGTGAAAATCAGGGCGCTCCATTACAAAATAAGCTAAAACATTTATCTCTTCTTCATTCAGTTTGAGGTCTTTTTTCATAAAGTCGCTTAGGTGCGCTACTATGTACTCCGCTACTATCAAATTCTTTTCGTTAGCAACTACTTTTTTGAGTATTTTGGTTTTTCCTGTGATAGCATTCACAACCAAATCAATACTCAATACTCCGCTTCCGCTGTGGGTAGCGCTGTAAAGGCGTTTCTCAGCAAAGGTGCGTTCTATGGGTTTGTGCTGCAATATGCCTAAATCTTGCGCGGTAATCTTGCGGTATTTTGATACTTCTACCCCCTCTAACTGATTGACGTCCTCTTTCATAGCGATGAGTATCCCCGAAAAACCAAAGTCGGCTTTTACTACCTTGTGGAAAGTAGTCTGCATCCCTACGTAGCTAATTTTTAGCGTACTGTTTTCGCGAGCACTGAGGCTAAAATAGCCATTAGCATCGGTGGTGGTTATCGCATTGTTGTGCATATTGAGCACGTGCGCCCCCACTAGCGGAATGGTGTCGTGCATAACCCTGCCGCGTATAGTCGCCTGCCCCTGAGCCGTTAGTCCCCAACAGCTTGCTATGATTAAGAAATACCAAAAACGCATAGTAATTATGAATTTTCAATTAATTAAAGCTTCTTTTTCGCCAAAAGAGCATTATCAAGAAACCTACAAGGGCACCCCCTACGTGAGCAAAGTGAGCGATATTACCTCCGAAAATAGGGGTGCCGGTAACCCCTGAAAAGAGGTCTAAAGCTACTATAATGGGTATGAAATAGCGCGCTGCAATAGGGTAAGGCACAAAGAAAAGCATTAGCTTAGCATCGGGGAAAAACATGGCAAAAGCTACTAAAGTACCATAGATAGCCCCTGAAGCCCCCACAGTATATGATACAAGAGTGTCGTACATATTTTTATAGGAGCTGTAGTTGATGATGTTACCCCATTCGGGCGAGTACTTGCCTTCGCGTATGAGGCTAATTGTTTCTTCAGCAGGAATGCCTACCTCGGCTAAAGCATTTACCGCTTGGTGTACGTAGTAATAATTAACCCCTGTTTGTAGCAAGGCAGCCCCTATACCACAAGAAAAGTAGAAAAACAAAAACTTATTACGCCCCCATATATTTTCGAGGGGTGTACCGAATGCCCACAGCGCATACATATTAAAAAGCAAATGGAAAATACCATCGTGCATAAACATATAGCTGAGGTACTGCCACCAATGAAAGGAAGGCATTTCGTAATAATGCAGCGAAAACAAGTACGTCAGATTCGTCTGCGGCAAAAATAACCCCTTTTCATTCAATACCATAAGGACTAAAACCAAAGTATTGATGATAATAAGGTGCAAAACTGTTTTTGATATTCGTTCCATTTTTTTCTTGATAAGTTAATTGACTAAACGGTCTATTTCATTTACTGATAAGTTGTAATAAATACGTTTTCCAAAAGGCGAAATTAATACTTCTTGACAACTAAACAAATTATTTATCAAACTTTCTTGTTCCTCTTCACTGAGCACCTGTCCCGTTTTGATGGCTAAACTCTTGCTGAGGGTCTTTGCAAAGGCTTCTTTTTGAGTGTTTTCGGTAGTAGGTAATAGCTCGATATGCTGCTGAATGAGTTCGTTGAAAATATTAGGTATCTGACTGTCTGTCAGGTGCAAAGGAATGCCGCTAAGCACTATTTTGTCATCTTCGATAGCGAACATAAAACCAATGCTTTCAAAAAGAGGTTGCAGTTGTGTTATCACTTGCAATTCGTGTGCCGAAAAGGAAAGTTCGTAAGGGAACATCAGCTGCTGACTGGCAGTGTGCGCCCTCTCTAAACTCTTCATAAATCCCTCGTACAGCACGCGCTGGTGAGCCCTGTTGCTGTTGATGATAATCAGTTCGCCCCCCAAAGTAGTGATGAGGTATTTTTTAGCCAAACTGATGATTTTCTTGCCCTGAGGCTTAGCAGGTTCTGCCTCGAACAGTGTGCTTTCTACCGCTTCAGCAGTCGTATTGATAGCCGACTCGATACCGGTATACAGGCTTTCCCATTGGGCGGTTTTCTTCTGAAAACTGAAGCTATTGCCGCCCCCACCACTGCTACTCTTTACCGCCGGTGTTTCCATCTTAAAAGGATTGAAGTCGGGGTCTACCTCTATTTTAGGGAAAGACGGTTCTTTATCCTTGTACTGATAAGGGATATCAAAAGTGGGGTCTTTAGTAAAATCGAGGGTAGGAGCGATGCTAAACTGCCCCAAACTGTGCTTTATAGCCGACTTTAGCAGGGCATAGATGCTGTGCTCTTCTTCAAACTTTATTTCAGTTTTAGTAGGGTGTATGTTGATGTCGATAGTAGCAGGGTCTACCTCTAAACAAATGAAAAATTCAGGTTTTTGGTCAGGGCGTATCAATCCCTCGTAGGCAGCGGTGATAGCGTGGTTGAGGTATTGGTTCTTCACGAAACGGTGATTGACCATTAAGAATTGCAGTTGCTTGCTCTTAGGCAGGTACTCAGGTTTTACTATAAAACCGCTGATTTTTACCACAGGAGTATCCTCGCTGATGATAGGTACTAACTTCTCGTTAGTACGTCCGCCAAAGAGATGCACGATGCGCTGACGGAAGTTAGCAGGAGGTAGGTTATACAGCTCGTTGCCGTTGTTATACAGATAAAAGTGAATAGAGGGGTGTGCCAAGGCTACTCGGTGAAACTCATCGAGTATATGGCGCATCTCTACACTATCGCTTTTTAGGAAGTTGCGGCGAGCAGGTATATTGAAAAATAGGTTTTTCATCGCTATACTTGTGCCGTTGTTGCACACACAAGGCTCTTGTCGGGTTATTTTGCTGCCTTCTATATGTATTTCGGTGCCTAATTCGTCCTCTTGGCGCTTGGTTTGCATCTCAATATGGGCAATAGCTGCTATTGAGGCAAGGGCTTCGCCTCTGAACCCCTTAGTTTGTAGCTGAAAAAGGTCTTCGGCGCGCTGTATTTTGGAGGTAGCGTGCCTTTCAAACGACAAACGCGCATCGGTAGTGCTCATACCTATACCATTATCAATGACCTGCACGAGCGTTTTGCCTGCTTCTTTTATAAGCAGTTTGATGACGGTAGCCTTAGCGTCGATAGCGTTTTCCATCAGCTCTTTTACTGCCGATGCCGGACGCTGTATCACCTCGCCAGCTGCTATCTGGTTTGCTACGTGGTCGGGGAGTAGTTTTATTATATCTGACATATTTTCTTTGATTAGCAAATTAGTAAATTAGCAAATTAGAAAAGCAGAAAAAATCTTTTATATTTTACCTTTACTTTGGATATACTTACACTATAGGATCACCGAAGGATGAGCCTCTAATCTTAGTACATCTAACCAGCTAATTCTTATAAAATTTGTGCAAATATAAAAAAAGTCTTACTTTCGCAGAAAAATATTTTGAAAATGAAGCATTTATTTATCTGTATATTAGTCGCTATTAGTTTGATTTCTTGTGTTAAAGAAGTTGAAGAACAAATAGTTACGGGCTCTGACTACACAGGCTCTGACACCGATTTGCGCATACGCGACTTTATATGGAAAGGACTTAATCAGTATTATTTATGGCAAGAAGAGGTTAGCAATCTGCAAGATAACCGTTTCGGAAAACTCTCGACTACTAAAGCAGAAAAGAACTCCGATTACACTAAATTCCTTAAGAGTTTCAGCAGTCCTGAAGCTCTTTTCTACCGTGGTTTGCTCAATAAATACAAACAAATAGACCGTTTTAGCTATATCACTGATGATTATGTGAAGTTAGAAAACCAATTCAAAGGTATTTCGGCAAGTACAGGTATGGACTCTCAATATGTATTGATGAGAAATGGGGTTAATGCTGCGGGCTTTGTGAATTATGTGATACCTAATTCCGATGCCGATAAACAAGGTCTGAAAAGGGGTGATATCTTCCTCACTATCAACGGGCAGCGCATCACGAAAACTAATATAAACGAACTGCTGAAGAACAAAACCTACACTATTGATATTTATCGTATCGACCAGCAAGGCATATTGCAGCCTACAGGGCATACCGTTACGCTACACAACACCGAAACGCCAGAGAACCCTGTGCTGATAAAAAAGGTTATCACACTTGGGCAGCATAAGATTGCCTACCTGATGTACAACGCTTTTATAGCTAATTATAACAAGGAGCTGAATGAGGCTTTTGCCGAGTTTAAGGCGGCAGGAGCTACTGACTTAGTACTCGACTTGCGCTACAATGGTGGGGGGAGTATAGATACGGCGGTATATTTGGCATCGATGATAGCAGGGCAGCACCAAGGGCAGCTTTTTGTTAAAGAGAAGTGGAATACTAAGATGCAAGCCGCAGCCAACTTGCAAGGGGCTACGGTGCAGTATTTAACCGATAAGATGAAAGACGGTACCCCCATACACAGCTTGCAGCTTTCTAAGCTATACGTACTGACTACCGAGCGCACTGCTTCCGCTAGCGAATTGGTAATTAACGGCTTAAAGCCCTATATGCCTATAACACAAATAGGACAGACTACGGTGGGCAAAAACCAAGGCTCTATCACTATTTATGATTATATAGACAAAGCTGGAAAAGTAAAGAACCCTAAACACAAATGGGCTATGCAGCCTATAGTGCTCAGTATAGAGAATGCTAAGGGCTTCAGCGATTATACTAAGGGGTTAGTGCCCGACATACCTATGGAAGAAGATTTAGCTAACATTGGTACTCTCGGCGACCCTACCGAGCCTTTCTTAGCCGAAGCTATAGCGCAAATAACCGGTAGCCGTAGCGCAGCCCAGAGCCGCAGACCCAGTGTAACTCCTTTCTCTTATGAGGTTTTGACAACCTCTAAAGACGCCTATTTCGGGTATAACGAAATGTATAAGTAAAGACAAAAGACAAAAAACGAAATGAATAAACTTTACGAACTTAAAGTTGCTAAAATAACACACCTTACTACTTCATCGGTGATGATTACCTTTGAAGTGCCTGACCTCTTGCGCAAAGTTTTTAGTTTTGAGGCAGGCGAGTACCTCACCCTACAGCAAACTATCAATGGGGAGAAAGTGCGTCGCGCTTACTCTATCTGCTCTGGCGTTAATGAAGGCGAGCTGAGTGTGGCGGTGAAGCGTGTGCCTAATGGGGTGTTTTCTACCTACGCTACCCAAGAACTCAAAGAAGGTGATACTATAGAGGTGATGCCACCGATGGGTTCATTTGTGTTCTTCTACGATATTTTTGGTAATAGAGATATTATGCTCTTTTCGGCGGGTAGTGGGGTAACCCCTATGATGAGCATCGCTAAGACGGCTTTGGCGATGACACAAATAAAAGTAGTGTTCGTCTACGGCAATAAGTCGAAAGAAGAAACTTTGTTTTTTGATGAGATTGAAGCCCTAAAGGAGCAGTACCCTGAGCGTTTCAAGGTGCATTACGCCTTTAGTCAAGAGCCTTGGGGCGACCACTATACGGGGCGTATCAATGATAAGATAGTAAATGAACTATTTGAAAAATATAAAGACTTCAACTGGGGGCGCTATTACGCCTGTGGGCCTACCCAATTAGTGAAAGACCTACGAGAGATGCTTTTGCTAAGAGGTATAGATAAAGACCGTATTTTTACTGAGCTCTTCGAGGCATTGCCTGCTGATACCGACTACAGTCAGCTACAGGGTAATGTAGAAATCACACTGCGATTGGGCGGACAAACACATACTTTTGAGAGTGCTAAAAACCAGACACTGCTCAGTTCGGCACTGATGCGAGGTTATGATGCTCCTTATTCTTGCTTGAATGGAGTGTGCAGCAGCTGTGTAGCCAAAGTAGAGGAGGGGGAAGCCAAAATGGCGAAGAATGAAACCCTAAGCGAAAAAGAGGTTGCCGACGGCTATGTACTAAGCTGCCAAGCGTATGCTACTACCGATAAGATAAAGATAAAATTTGAGAATTAACATTTTTTATTTGTTAGTTAGTAAAAATTTCATAATTTTGCGCCCCGAAAAAAAATAATACAATAAAACAAAAATACGATAGTTTTATTGAAACTATCACAGCAAAGAATAATTTTAATAAAAAGGACGGAAAAGGTATTTATGCCTTTACCGCCCTTTTTTGTGCGAGTTTAAAACAAGAAATATAAAAAAACTATGAACAAAGTATTTTTTAGGATAATGCTCATAGCATTATTTTTACCTTTTGGCAAAGTAGCAGCACAGGCGATGCTATCGCAACCCTTAGCTGAAGACCCAGTGCACTTTGCTAATAGAAATTTTGAAGCAGGAACACTGACGATAAGTGTTACCCTGCCTTCGGCTACTTCAACAGTTACGATTACCTTTCCTACAGGAATTGAGTATGTAGCGAGTTCACTACATAGAGTTAGTGGTACACCTACCATATCACACGTAGGTTCATCACCTGCAGGCACTCCTAAGTTTACTATTTCAGGAGCAGGTACTCTTACTTTTACTATCAAAAGAAAAGTAACTAAAGCAGCTTTGGCAGGTTTGCTAGCAGCAGGTACTATTTTCAAAGATAAAGTAGAAGTAACTTCTGGCGGAGGAGTAGATACTAAAGACTCTAACCAGTATACTCTACCTATTCCTAACATAGTAGTACAGTTAGCAGAGCCTACCCATAATAATGCTTCGGGTAGTAGTGTTAAAACCTTTGGGCTTAGAAATACAGGTGCAGGAACCGTAAAAGAAATTTATTTTTCTATAAAATATCCTAATGGTGTTACAGGTATCGAACTGACTTATAACGGTACAGTAGTGCCTTCAGTAGGTACAGTTCCTTCTGGACTCGGCAAAAATACAGGGGCTACCCTATATAAAATAGTATCGCCTACAGGTTTTAAGCTGAATGACGAGATAACTATCACTGAGAAATACAGTGTAGTAGGCTGTGACTCGAATCGGCAAATAGTATACGAAGCCTATTGGGGTGAGAGTGCCTCAGTATTATACCAAGCACGCGATAGAGCACGCGCTATCAACGTAACTACAGGTACGCCCAATATAGTATTAGACATTGATTATAATAACAGTTATTTTGAGTGGAGAGATGGTCTTTGTGGTACTACTTTAGGAACTTTTACCGCTCAGTATATCAATAAAGGGAGTGGTAATGCTACTGCCTATGATTTGCAGATGAATATAACACCTTATCTTAGTGATAAAGGGTTTAAAAATCATATACCGGCTAATTTCCGTATCGTAGCTACAGACGGGACAGAAATTTCTATCAATTCGATGACACCTACCACTACCCAAACTACCCCTAGGGAAATACCATTTAAAGATTTGGCAGCTTTATCGGCTACGGCTTTGGCAGGTAAAGATATAGGGCTTACTGATGTGGATGGTGATGGCTTTAAAGATGATTTGCCTATCAATGGCAAACTTATCATACGTTTTGATATGGTAAAAAATCAGCCTATTGTTTGTTTGCAAAATGATAAGGGAACCTTTAGTGTGTCGCCTCACTCTAATTTTACTTATAAAGATGCTTGTGGTACTGAGATACAATCAGCAGCGCAAGCCCTTACTAATAGTACTTTGAGACGACTCCTAACAGGTATATCGGATAACTCTAAGTTTCCTGCTTCGTTATCGCAAAACAACTCTGTATTTGGGTATCTGTCATTTGGGCATCATACTATTATATCGCAACATATTGTAAAAGGTTTCGGAAGAAAAGATACTAGTGCAGATAGAAGATTTAGGTTTGAAATTGTATTACCTACAGGCGTAGAACTTAAAAATATAAAATTCTATAAGGGAGATGGTTTTGGACAAGGCTCTACAACACCTACTGCTCTTATCCCTGATGTAGCTAAAGGAGGTACGCTTTCTTATACTACTACTGATGGTACTAAGGGCTACATCACTTTTGATATGCTACTCACTACTCCTTGTGCTTCAGGTGATTTGCCCCTAAAGTATAGTATCTATTATTTAGATAAAAATGGAGACACCAATACCTATTGTGAGTTCCCTCTTATTTGCAATCAAACCTCAATTAGCGCCATATGTCCAGGAGCTTGTGGTACTAATGGACCAAGAATGCTAAGCACTAAGGCAGAGCGAGCTGATAATTCGTACGGGTGGACAGACTATACGATGAATACACGCCAGACTCGTGCTAATGTATCGGCTATAGACCGCAGTCGTGCCCTTCACTTAGATGATATAGAAATTATATCGGAAGGAGAGCAAGGAGGCGTAATTACTAAGAACTTGTATTATCACGCACAGGTAAACACAAAAGTAAACCTTATACCTAAGAGTATTGCTATAGCAGTAGGCAGCAATGCTACAGTTACGCTGCAAGCCTCACCGGCTATAGTTACCTCAGGAACCTATAGTGATACTAAGTATTTCCGTTGGAATCTTTCTTCTGCTTTGAGCTGGTATAGCTGTAGGAGATAAGTTTAGAGTAGTAGCTACTTATCAGGTTAATAACCCTAATACCACTAATAGTCGCAATAATGTACAAGATATACAAGTAGGTAGTAAGACTTTCTTTTATATGCTTGATAATCCGTCAGACAATGCCATTGCTACTGAGGGCTATCACACTAATGCGAGATATTGTGGCGCTAAACTTACACCACCTTTTTATATAGCCGAAACTTACAAGATAATCGGTACAAACCCGTATAATATAAAAGGTTGTGAGGTAACGAATATCGGTGCTAATCAGGTGTATTTAGCACGCCGTTTTGGTACTGCAGGTACCTACTATACGAATGAGTTTCGCCCTACACGCCGTATTAAAACGCTCAAAATAATTATACCGAGCTCTTATAATATGGTGAAACCTGTAGAATACTCATATATCAGAAAATCAAATGAGTGGGTAGAAAATGATGTACTTATACCTATTGCTAATTTCACGATGAGTAATGATGGTACTTATAAAACTTATACCTATATCAACCCTGCTAAGGGGGCAGCAGGCTACCTTAATCCGGGGAATATATCGGTAGAAAATGCTTATGGTGAAACTATACGCACGTGGCTACAAGCTACTTGCGATTCTAAAATATTTCAGAGTACTACGCAAGCCTCAGCCGATAATCAAATGGCTAAGGTAGAAATTGATTTTGAAGATTTTTACTATTACTATGCCGATAAAACCAATAGACTCGTACAGAAAGAGCCTTATCAAGAATGGATAAGATATTCTGAAAAACCAGCAATCAACCTCATTACTGAGACACCACAGAACGTTACAGCTAATCAGCGTACCCAAACCGTTGATTTTAGAATTACTAACACCAGTGTATCTGATGCGCCTTACGGATGGATATCAGTACCTGATGTAACAGGTATTAGCATTACTAAACTTACTGAGATAGATGCTTTAGGCAATGTGGTGAACACTTTTACTCCTCAGTCAATCACAGGGGAAAAGATGTATTTCTTAAGCGAAGCAGGAAATAACGGTATTATTGCTAAAAATGCTGACAAAAGATATCGTTTAGAGTACCAAATAACCAATTGTAATGACCCTAATCTCACCTTTGATGTATATGCGGGGTGGAACTGTAATGAAAACCCTACTCAAGGATATAGAAGAACTTGTCACGATCAGAAGATAACCTACAATGTCAAGATAGCTAAGAGTTTGAAGCAGATTAGACCAAGTGCTTCAAACCCAGGAGAAAGCAGTCCGGATAAGGTAGGTAGTATACCTATGTGTCAGAAAACTAAGTACGAATATACCGTAAATAGTGGCGATGAGGGCGACCTTTTCGATGCTAAATTGGTAGTTGTACAAGAGTCTGGAATTACTATTTCGGATGTAACAGTAGAGTATCCGCTAAATAGTGGTAACTACTATACGCAGACTTCAACTCCCGCTATAGGCTTTTCGCGGTCAGGTAACAAACTTATTTACGATTTGTCGGCTATTTTGCCTAATAAGAGTTTGCCAGGGGCTATCACAGAACCAGCCGTTTTGGATAAGCGTAACCTGAAGCTAACTTTCAATGTACAACCAAGTTGCGATTTTGTAGCAGGCTCTTCATTCGATATAGATATAGAGGGTAATAACCTATGTGGTAATCCAGCTGAAGGTGATAAAACTAAGGTTATTATAGCGGGTATAGCAGGTATTGATACTAATAAATATAAAGTAAATAATCAGTTAGTAAGTACAGGTGGTAATGCTAATGCTTGTGCAACCTCTTATGCTGAATTTAAAGGCAAGCACCAGATTATCGACTTATCACCAGCGCATAATTTCCAAACAGGTACTAACGGATTAGTAGTAATACGTATTCCTGAAGGCTTTGAATATGTAGCAGGTAGCTTTACTCCTGGCAATAAAAGTAAAAGTTCTTTTGCTGATGCTGCTTTAGCTACACCACCTACTAAGATGATAGGTACTAATACTGAATTAAGTATCAAAATTAGTATACTATTTACGGTCGCTTGGCAACAGCCGCTTGCAGCGCTCGCAAAAAGTATACTATAAAAGTAAAACAAAAAGCAAATACCCCTATTGCTAATTGTGCGCAAGAGAGGAAACTTCAGTACTACACTACAGACACGGTAGAAGGTGTTGTTTGTCAGTCAGGGCCTACTAACCCTTGTCCGCCAGTAACAGTAGAAACTACTATTAAGCGAGGTGAGGTAGTTATACCTTTAGAGAGGGCTGAATTGACTATAAAAGATGTACAACTTAGCTCAGTAGCTGAAGGCAATAAAGAAAAAGTAACAGTACAATATGCAGTACAAAATGCAGCTACAGCTACTGTTTCGTATATAGGCGACCTGAAAGTGAGCTTGTATGATGATACTAATAATAATGGTATCGTAGAGGAAGCTATAGACAACAAGTTGCAAGATTTTACTCTTGCGAGCTTAGTATTGGCACCGGGGACTACTGTTACTAAAACAGAAACTATCTTGTTAGATCAGAGCAAACTTTGCCGTTTGTATCTATCTATCAGAAATACATTCAACCCTTGTTTGTGTAATGATAAAGTAGTAGCAGCACCTGCTCCTACAACTATCACAGGATTAGTAGCTACTGTTACTGCTTGCGAGATAGGAAAAACCAATATAGTGTATAACACACAAGCGCCTACCTATGAAGGATATACTTGGGAAGCTGTTACTGCAGGTGATTTAGCACATTTGTCAGATGCTAATAGCAAAGAACCCGTATTTTCGTATGCAGGGGCTAACATTACTACTACCCAAACTATTACCTATTTGCTGAAGGTAAAAAGAACTAATGCTTGCGAGGCAACACAAACAGTTACTGTATTAGTAACTCCAGCGCCTAATGCGCCTACAGTTACAACCCCTCAGTACTTCTGTGCACCAGCTACAGCGTTAGATCTTAAATTGAAGATTAATGCTATGGCAACTAATGCTGTAAAAGTATATAGTGCAGGAGTAGCCTTAACAGATACTGATACACTACAAGACGGTACTTATCAGGTAAGTTTAGTACAGTCTTCAGGTTGTGAGAGCGAGAAAGCTAATGTAACGGTGAGCGTAACAGTGTGCAGTATAGTAGCTAAAGACGACCTTTATAAAGTATTTGCCCCTATCACAACAGCTACTACTACGGGTAATATATTAAGCAATGACAAAGTAGGAGGGGTAACTGCTACTATTGCTACTGTCGATATTACTAATATTACTTCGGCAGGAACAGGTATTGTGCCGGTAGTGAAAAATAATGGTGATGTAGAAATACCTGCTCATACACCTGTAGGAGAATATAAAATTAGCTATCGTATTTGTGCTAAAGCTAACCCTGCAGATTGTAGTACTGCTACTGTTACTGTGGTAGTAGCTCCTAAATTAGAAGCTAAACCTGATGATTTGGGTACTATAGCGGGACTTTCAGGAGGTACAACTACTGCTACAGTGTTTGAAAATGACCTAAGAGGCACTACTCCTATCAATCCTTCAGAGGTAAATCTAACGTGGGGTACAGCGCCTGCTCATATTGCTACTAATACTAATGCTACTATAACAGTACTCCCTAATACACCAGCGGTACTTATACTATTAGTTATACAATATGCGAAAAAGACAATCCTACTAACTGTAGTACAGCTATTGCTACAGTGAAGGTTGCGACTCTTAAAGCTGTAAATGATGGTGTGAAAACGTTGCCTAAAACAGGAGGTAACGTGGATATACTCTCAAATGATATTTATGGAGCTCCTACAGAAGTTACTTCAGTAACTACTGCTAATACAACGCTTACTATCACCTATAATAGTGGTATAACAGGGTTGGCTGTAAATCCTAATGGTACACTACAGGTACCGGCTTCTGCTCCAGCAGGCTCTTATAATGTAGAGTATCGTATCTGTACGATAGCAGCCCCAGTGATTTGCGATACAGCTACTCTTACTATTGTAAAACAAGCTGAAATAATAGCTAATGACGATAGTTTTGCTGGCGTGGTAACTACCACTGAATATACTATAGGTAATGTGCTTAATAATCCTCCATCAGGCTCTGATACTCTTGATGGTAATCAGGCTACAGTAGGCAATGTATCTCTAAGTGTAGTTACTCCAGCAGCACTATCAGGCACTGTGCCTTATATTAATATTACTACAGGAGGGGTAGTAGTACCTGCGGGAACGCCTGCTAACACTTATACTATTACTTATAAGATTTGTGAGAAAGATTTGTCAGGAGTACCTACCGCTACTACCAACTGCGATGTAGCAACTGTTACAGTGAATATATACTCGCCAACAACTATTGAAGCGAATGACGATGTAGCAACTATCACTAGTACTACCGGAGGAACCACCTCAAGCGTACTTACTAACGATAAGCTAAACGGTGTACCAAACCCAAGCATCAGCTCAGTAATGCTTACTTGGACTACTGCTACTCCAACAGGCTTCACTTTGAATCCTAATGGCACGATAACGGTAGCACCAAATACCCCAGTGGGTACT
>ERZ773197.1068-NODE-1068-length-20067-cov-19.350490_pt1 | contig 20067 bp, 19 predicted proteins | sample MGYA00580999_ERZ773197 | MGnify/ENA primary metagenome ERZ773197 (study PRJEB29015, sample SAMEA2738166) | human oral metagenome | biome: human oral; feature: human-associated habitat; material: saliva | place: China | collected 2185 ...
GACCTCCTGCGTGACAGGCAGGCATTCTAACCAACTGAACTAACGCACCAAAATGGATGTTTAAAACCCTTTTTCTGTTTTGCGTGTGCAAAGGTAATAATAAAAATCTATTCCACCAAAATTAATTTATGCTTTTTATATAAAAAGTTGCATTACCCTTGCATCCTTGTATTGTCCGTCACAATAAAGCCACTCTTTCAGTATACTACCATTTGTAAAACCAATGGACGAAAGACAGCGGATTGACACCTCGTTGTCAACGTCTACTACAGCGTAGATTTGTTTGAGGTGTAACCCATTGCGCGTATAGTCGATTAGGGCGGAAATAGCGGCTTGTGCATAGCCTTTTTGGCGAAATGGTTTCATGATGATAATACCCATTTCCGCCCGCTGATGCTTTGGATCGAAGTTGACAAGGTCTATCACACCGACAATTTCCTGCTCACGATTCTCAATCATCATACGCAGTTGTCCGTCGATATAGATATCGTTTTTTGCGTCAGCAATGTAGTTATGCAGGGCATAACGGCTGTAAGGAACATTCGTTGCACTGATGTTCCATAGGCTACGATCGTTCTCAATGTGATAGAGCATATCGAGGTCTTCCGGCTCCATTGCTCTCAGTCTGACTTCCACGTGCTGTTTCTTTTCCATGCTTTAATCTCCTATAACTTCCATCATGGTGACGACTCTGTTCTCCTTTCTATGGTAGAAACCAATGTGAATATTCTGCCTTGGCTGTTCAGCAAAGACATTCAGGATGTCTTGATAGCTGAATAAGTCGGTGTCATAGACGATGCAGTAAGTGCGGCTTTTCCCTCCAAACTCCTTGAGTAGGTCGGCGTGTGTGTGCTGCAAGCTATCCTTATCCGCTACTCGATACTCTGCTACAAGGGCATTGTCAGTAGCCAAGCGTTGGCATTTTCCCATGACATCTTTGCCTGCAACAAATATATAATGTGGGAATGATTTAGCTTTCGAAGTACGAAATCCCAATTTCTTTCTCGTTGCCCGAATGGTAGTACCTATCAGTGAACCAAAGGCTTTCACGTAGATAGCCGTCTTAATCGGTAGTCGCCATAGTACGTTCATACCGCCATAATGCTTGCGGAAGAAGATGAGCATGGCATCATAGAAGACGTGAACATATCGGAAGCTCGACTTCTGCGTACTCTCGCCCTTGTAATGCAGGATGCGCACGGGGAGATACCAGTTCTCAAAGCCACCTTTCAACAGTCGATAGCTGAGGTCGACATCCTCGCCATACATAAAAAAGTCTTCGTCTAAGAGTCCTACCTTGTCTAAGGCAGCCCTGCGAAGGAAGCAGTAAGCACCACTGATTACCTCAATCTTGCCCGGAACATCCCACGACAGACTACCCATATAATAATGTGCAAAGCGGTCACTTTGTGGGAAGTGCTTGCAAAGTCCTACCATCTTATAGAACGAAACAATGGGTGATGGCAAGCCACGACGACTTTCTAAGGCTCGTTCACCACAGTGAGTGAGCATCTGTACGCCATGTCCTCCAGCCGTTAGGTGGCTGTCCATGAAGTCGATAGAAGCATGGATAACCTCCTCGCCGACAACCGTGTCGGGATTTAATAGCAAGACATATTCACCCTTACTTTGGCGAATCGCAATATTATTACCACCCGCAAAGCCTAAGTTATGCGCACTGGCAATGAAGTGAACATCAGGGAAACGGCTGCGGAGGTAGGCTACGGAGCCGTCATGAGAATGGTTGTCAACCACAAATACCTCTGCTTCAACGCCTTTCAAAGCGCGCTGAAGACTCTCAAGACACTGTTGGAGATAGTATTTTACGTTATAATTAACGATGACAACGCTCAGCTTCATTTATGCTTGTTCTGAATTATCCATAGAACATTCATGCTCGCAACGCTTCTTGTTGGGGAAGACGAAGAATAAGCTCAACGCTAAGATGACGGCAAGATAGAAGAAACTTACACTATCCCCGAAGGCATAGTAGAAGAAGGTATTGAGTATCATCGGAACGCAAAGCATCATTATTCGCACGCTACCCCAGAAGAGCAGCTTACGACTGACGTGGCTCTCGTCGGTATGTAAGTCAGAGTGTACGTAGCCAATCTTGAAAAGGAAGAGTGCAAGTGGGATAGTAGCGAGGGTCAACAGTTGCATAAGAAACTGCACAGTAACCATATTGCTGCTTTCAACATCAGCCCACGCACCGGGCAAGATTAGTTCAAGTTCATACACCGCGATGATGAGCAGTGTGATAAGGCATGAGCCAAAGAACTCAGTAAGAAGGATTTTTCTTGTTTTATCCATGGTTGTTTTAAGATTCAAAAGGTGTGCGGTTCAGAATACTTCTGCCCAACGTCACCTCATCTGTATATTCAAGTTCGTCGCCAACAGAGATACCTCGTGCGATAACCGACAGTTTCACGCCTGTGTCTTTCAGCTTGCGTGAGATATAAAAGTTGGTTGTATCGCCCTCCATCGTACTGGCAAGGGCAAGGATGATTTCCTTTACCGTACCCTCTTCCACACGCTCTACGAGCGATTCAATCTCTAAGTCGTGTGGTCCGATGCCGTCCATCGGAGAGATGATACCCCCCAGAACGTGGTATAATCCATGGAACTGCTGGGTATTCTCAATAGCCATAACGTCCTGAATGTTCTCTACCACACAGACCACCGACGCATCACGGCGTGGGTCAGAACAGATAGAACAAACCTCATTATCAGAAATATTATGGCAAACCTTGCAATACTTCACATCGTGTTTCACACGTATGACAGCATCCGCAAAGCTATCTACGTCCTCAGTCGACTGGCGTAGCAGATGCAAAACAAGGCGCAGAGCGGTCTTGCGCCCCACACCTGGCAACTGTGAGAAAGCCTCTACGGCACGTTCTAAGAGTTGAGAAGGGTATTGTTGCATTTAAAATTAATTCTCGTAGGCTGGAGATAATCGAAAGGAGGGTTACGCTTGTAATCCTCTTTTTTATTCTATATAGTCGATTAGGACAATGGCTTTGATTTTGAGAGATATAGGGACACACCCCAAAAGTGCATCCCTATACAGACAGCCAGTCCTTAAAATAATATCTGTTGCTTCCTCTTGATTAATCATCAAAGAGGTAGATGCCGAGACCAACCTTCAAGCCCACTGTTGAATAGTTATGTGTCTTGAATGACTGATCATAGTAAAGCGCAGGCTCAATTGTCACCGAACGGTTGATGAAGAAGGCATAACCCACCTCAACACCCGGCATCAGGTCGTTATAACTATGGTTGGCATGGAGGAGTTTTACGCCCGCACCCAAGTAGAGTCCGTTCTGTGTGATATAATAACGTCCACCAACACCTACACTGATATGGTCGGCAACAGCCTCAGAACCATTGTGTGCCGCATCGAATGTAGCAAGTACCATGAGGTTATCCCAAGGGAAGTAACCCGCCTTTGCTTGCACACCAATATTCATGCCGTCATGACCATTATAGTGCAAGTCGAGTCCTGTCAGGGAAGCACCTAAGTAGCCCTTACCCTCTTGAAACTGTGCAGATGCACCGATGCTCACTACCATTGCTGCAACGAGCAGCATAAATCTTTTTATCATAGCAATATTACGATATAAATAATAATTTAGGATTGACAAGTATTACCATAGGTTTTATGTCAATAATCTTAAGACAAAGGTAAGGATAATATTTGGAATGAAGAAAAAATTGACATTCTTTATAAAATAGAGGTGCTGTCATAGACCTACATTCTTACTGCTTTTATTTCATGTACTTCAGTTTAATGTGTTGAAAAGGCTATATTTTCTTTGTCTATTTATTAGCGTATTGATTCTTTTATTAAGCTATTTGCTTACTTGTCAATACGTAAACAGATTACTAATTGAATATATTACATGACGGCTACAATTTATCTTACTTCCAAAGAGGCTCGTTCTCCCACCCTGTCGGGAAGCCCATCGCAGCCACATCAACATTAGGATAGGAAATTAGTAGTTGTTTTAAGCGCTTTTTGAATCTATTATTTGGGTGGGTAGCATTCTGCAGATACTCTAAGCAACAAAGTTGAGCATACAAGCGATTATTGGCAACTCCTGTAGGATTTATCCAATCCTTGTTAAGAGATTTTGGTAATTGTGGTTTGATAGGATAAACTCTATTCCATGTTCTTGAGTGATGTGCCAGATTATTGCGGAGAGCAACTGTACTTTTGCACCAGCTTTCAAGTATCTTATGTTGTGGTAGGTTGAACTCTCGTGCAATTATCTTTTTTATCTTTGTATCAGATAAATTACAAAAGATAAGCGATAGGGTACCGAAGGAAACCACCTCTAAAGTTTTCCAGACAGGAGGGATTATCGGATTAGAATATTTGTTCAAATGCTCTTGAATAAACTCTTCTTTTGAACGGAATACTTCTTGCTGGATACGGATAAAGCAATCGGTGAAAACCTTTTTATCAGTAAATAAGTTCCTATCCAATAACCAAAATGCACCATAAGTCATTGAGAAATGATGAATAAGTTTCGAACGAAGGGCTATTTCAAAGCTTTGTATGGCTGTAAAAAGCAAAGCCCTCAGTTTCTTATCAAAGAAATAAAGGTTGATAGCATTAGCGAAATGGCTGTTGGGCTTAAATGTATGGGTAGCCTTGTTTTGTTCCATTGGGCGGAGATAGTTAGCCAAACGGAAATAACTCATGATTTGTAGCTGTACTGAAGCGTCATCATCATCTTTGATAATAAGTCCCCGATCTTTCAGCATTTGGAGAATTTGGGGATAATCCAAAGGTTGTTTAGTGTAATCCATAAGTGTATTAAAAGCAAAAGTTCCACCCTGGTACGCATTTAAAAGAGGCGTGGTGGAAACTGTCACTGCAAAGATAGTCCTTTTATTTTAATCTTGCAAGTTTTTAGAGTAAATCTTTGAAAATCATAGGAAAAGGTAAATTGAAGTATGAATAGAAATGCTATTGTTCTCTGGTTTAAAAGTGTTTGTAAACTATTTTCACTCATCTCAAATTCAATACATGCTCTTTAGGGGGCTAAAAGACGCTCTTTCGGCTTGCAAAAGGTGCCCTTTAGAGGTCTTATTAACGCCCTTTTGAAGTCCAATTAAGCACCTTTTACTTTGCTACTTTATAACTAATTGATTTCCTTATGGTTACAAATCTGCTTTTTGTATGTGTTTTTGCCGTTATTTATTGATGTTTTCTTTGAACTTATGTAATGATTTTTCAATCTGTTGTCTATAGATTTTCGAAGTCTTAAAATGAAAAGCTTGGGTCTTCAGGATGTTGGAGTGATAAGGTTAGCCACTTGTGTTTAGAGTTTGAAGTAATGTCACACGGAGGCACGGAGAGGACGGAGGATTATTAAAAATACAGCACAGGTTGTTACGGAGGCACCGTCGGTGCGTGGAGCGACGGAGCTTGTTAGCAAACTTTGTTAGAGTTATAATGCACAGAACATTTAACTTAAAACGTATCAGGAATCTGTACGCTGCATCTCCTTTGCTCTTTGTGCCGTCGGCACCTCTGTAATATTGGCTTTACCTCCGTTCCCTCCGTGACTCCGTGTGCTTTTTATATAATAGCTTTAGCCGCATAGTCAGGCATCCTACAGCCTGCACACAGCGGATTACCTTCACGAAAAGAAACATTTTCTGTTGGGAAGATAAACATTTCTTTCCATGAAAGTAAAGCCTTATTCTCACGAAAACAACTCCGAGAGTGTTGTTATAGGCAGGCAACAGTGAGGCCCGCCATGACGATGCTGACCATACTCATGAGTTTGATAAGGATGTTGAGCGATGGACCAGAAGTGTCTTTGAATGGGTCGCCAACGGTGTCACCAACGATAGTTGCCTTGTGAGCGTCAGAGCCTTTACCACCGAAGTTGCCCTCCTCGACATACTTCTTCGCATTGTCCCACGCACCACCAGCATTCGACATAAAGACGGCAAGGGTGAAGCCGGCTGCCAAACCGCCTACTAACAAGCCCAATACACCTGCCACTCCGAGTAAAAGACCGACGACAACGGGGATGATGATAGCTAAAAGTGATGGGATAATCATCTCGTGTTGCGCACTCTGAGTACTGATTTCTACGCATCGTCCGTAGTCTGGTGTGCCTGTTCCTTCTAATATTCCCTTAATCTCACGGAACTGGCGACGCACCTCTTCCACCATCTTTCCAGCTGCTCTACCAACGGCACCCATCGTCAATCCGCAGAAAAGGAAGGCTGCCATAGCACCGATAAACGCACCGACAAGCACCTTTGGATTCATCAGGTTCACTTGGAAGAAGTTCATGAAGTCTGGGATAGTAGCCTTTGTGGCATCAATGGTTTCGCCTGCAACGTTGGTCATTTGTGTACCGACACGAGCCATGGCAATCTTGATTTCTTCGATATAAGAAGCCAACAACGCCAATGCTGTCAGTGCAGCCGAACCAATAGCAAAGCCCTTACCCGTAGCAGCAGTCGTATTACCCAAGGCATCAAGGGCATCAGTACGCTGGCGCACCTCCGCTCCTAACTCGCTCATCTCCGCATTACCGCCAGCATTGTCGGCAATCGGTCCGTAGGCATCTGTTGCCAAGGTGATACCCAAGGTTGAGAGCATACCGACCGCAGCGATACCGATACCATAGAGTCCGTGCTGAATAGAGAGTGCTGACATTGACATGTCAAAGCCGTTGGCACAGAGAAAACTCAGCATGATAGCCACTGAAATAGAAAGGACAGGGACGCAAGTAGAAATCATACCCGTACCAATACCTTTTATAATAACTGTTGCCGAGCCTGTATGACTTGCCTCAGAAATAGCCTTTGTTGGCGTATAACTCTGTGAAGTGTAGTACTCTGTTGCCTGACCAATGATGACACCTGCTGCCAAACCAGCAATCACTGAGAAGCTAACACCGAGCCAATTCTCCAACCCTAAGAGGTAGAGAATTAGGAAGCTGGCAGCAGCGATGAGCACGGCAGCCGTGTTCGTGCCGAGTCCTAAGGCGTGGAGGAGATTCTTCATCGTCGCACCTTCTTTCGTTCTTACCAAGAAGATGCCAAACAAACTCAAGAAAACACCTACGGCAGCGATGAGCATTGGTGCAATGACAGCACGCAACTGCATCTCGCCTGATGAGGCTGCAAAGGCGGTTGCACCCAAGGCAGCGGTAGAAAGAATCGAACCACAGTAGCTCTCGTATAGGTCGGCACCCATACCCGCCACGTCACCCACGTTGTCGCCCACGTTGTCGGCAATCGTTGCTGGGTTGCGTGGGTCGTCTTCAGGGATATTGGCTTCCACCTTACCCACAAGGTCAGCACCCACGTCGGCAGCCTTTGTATAGATACCGCCACCCACACGAGCAAACAAAGCCTGTGTCGATGCACCCATTCCGAAGGTCAACATCGTTGTTGTGATAGTGATAAGCATTTCGCTCGTTGTCATCTTATCGGAATAGAACCAAGTAAGGACAATGAACCAAATAGCAATGTCTAATAATCCTAAACCTACGACAACCAAACCCATGACAGCACCCGAACGGAAGGCAATCTTGAGTCCGTTGTTGAGGCCTTTACGTGCTGCATTGGCTGTTCTCGCACTGGCATAGGTAGCTGTTTTCATACCGAAGAAACCAGCAAGACCAGAGAAGAAACCACCAGTCAGGAAAGCAAAGGGTACCCATTCATTCTGCGCATTGAAGCCATAAGCCATGATGGCGAAGACGATCGCAAGAACAACAAAAACAATCAATACGACTTTGTATTGCTGTTTCAGATACGCCATAGCACCACGGCGCACGTATTCAGCAATCTCAACCATGCGGGGAGTACCTTCCTCCGCTTTCATCATAGACTTAAAGAAATACCATGCCATACCCAGTGCGCATACTGATGCAATGGGAATGAGCCAAAAAACTTGTGGGATGTGTTCCATAATTTAAAATGTTTAGGTTGTGTAATAGATAGATTATAATATGGTGCAAATATATAAAAAAATATTGATAAGCAAGGGGATTTGGGAAAAAAGAAGAATACAACAACCAACAAGAACTGGCCCCTCCCCCTTACCCCTCCCCCAAAGGGAGGGGAGTGAAATGCGAGGTACCCCTTGTGGTTTCCATGTTGTTTGCTATTTCAGGATAGAGAAGGGATATATAAAAGGTGTGTTTTATATAAAATATAGTAAGGATTAAGGCTAATTCTCATATAGTCTTAGCCTTTTGATAGACAATGCTGAAGACCTAATAATGCTGGTATTTGTGTGTAAAGAGATATGTGTGGGGGCTTAACACACAGCGTGCGGAGGCTTTGCACATGATGTGCGGGGCGTTAATAGGATGAAAAAAAGCCTCACCCCCAGCCCCTCTCCTGCAGAGAGGGGAGTGCTGGATATAGTTTGCCAATCATAATGAGTGGAAACACTTGCAAACCACAAGGGGTATCACGCATTTCACTCCCCTCCCTTTGGGGGAGGGGTAAGGGGGAGGGGCTGTTTGTTGTTGTGGTGTGTTTGGTAGTTTCGCTTCTTTTTTACCACTGCTCCTTCAGCGTTTCTAACAACGCCTTTGATATTGCTTCGTTCGCCTCTTTTGTATATCTGAGGTCGGTGAAGACCTGTGCGAGGGTTTCTTTGTTGTTTATTTCCACAAAATGTTTGTTTTCCTCTAACTGCTCCTTTGGCGTATAGAAAGCATCGATACGGTCGGGGGTATAGTCTTCGTAAGTCTCGTGGTGGATGATGCTGTCGATAGGAAGGCGGTCGGTGAGGGCAGGATCTTCAGCAGGCCAACCGAGTGTGATAGTGGCAACAGGCATCACTAAGCGTGGCAGTTGTAGGACTTCAATGATAGCTTTGGGGTTGTAAATGGTCGTACCTAAGAAGCAAGTACCTAAGCCCTCTTCCTCAGCAAGATTGCAGAAAGTCTGACAATAGAGCAGCGCATCAGTAGCAGCATTGAGGAAAGAAAGGAAGTTGTCGTAACCTGGTGTTGCCTTACGGTTCTCCGCCCAGAGCGTAGTACGACGGAAGTCAGCGCAGAAGGTGAGGACCACAGGTGCCCCCATGACCATCGGTTGGTTGAAATGAGCAGGTGCCAATTGCGCCTTCTTTTCCTCGTTGCGAGTGATGACAACCGAGTAAAGCTGCAGGTTTCCCATTGTTGGTGTACGCTCAGCCTTCTCTAATAGAGTTTTTAGTAAATCCTCCGATACATCCTTGTTGGTGTATTTTCTTATCGTCTTTCTTGTATGAATAGTTTTCATTTTAGATAATTTTGATGTTACAAAGTTAAGTAAATGTTTTCTATTTTGGAAAACAATTCGTAACTTCGCAGTCGAAATATTTTCTAAAACGACAATAATGGAAACCAAACAAACTTACTCATTCGATGAAGCTTTTCAAGCATCTTTAGCTTATTTCGGTGGAGACGAACTTGCTGCTCGTGTGTGGGTCAACAAGTATGCGATGAAGGATAGCTTCGGAAATATCTATGAGAAGTCGCCAGAACAGATGCATTGGCGCATTGCTAACGAGATAGCTCGTATTGAAAACAAATATAAGAACCCTTTGACGGCACAGGAGGTCTTCGACCTCTTGGACCATTTCAGATATATTATCCCTGCTGGTAGTCCGATGACGGGTATTGGTAATAACTATCAGGTAGCATCCCTTTCCAACTGTTTCGTAATTGGTTTGGATGGTAATGCCGATTCTTATGGTGCCATTATGCGTATTGACGAAGAGCAGGTGCAGCTGATGAAGCGTCGTGGTGGAGTAGGACATGACTTGACTCATATCCGTCCGAAAGGTTCACCAGTTAACAACTCAGCCCTGACTTCAACGGGTCTTGTTCCTTTCATGGAGCGTTATTCAAATAGTACTCGTGAGGTAGCGCAGGATGGTCGTCGTGGTGCCTTGATGCTTTCAGTAAGTATTAAGCATCCAGATTCAGAGGCGTTTATCGATGCCAAGATGGAAGAAGGTAAGGTGACTGGTGCTAACGTGTCGGTGAAGATTACCGATGAGTTCATGCAGGCAGTCATTGAAGATAAGACATACGTACAGCAGTTCCCTACCAATAGCAGCAAGCCAAGCGTAACGAAGGAGATTTCTGCTAAGGCATTGTGGGAAAAGATTGTACATAACGCATGGAAGAGTGCCGAGCCGGGCGTACTGTTTTGGGATACAATTATCCGAGAGAGTATTCCTGATTGTTATGCAGACCTTGGTTTCCAGACCGTTTCAACGAACCCATGTGGTGAGATTCCACTCTGTCCATACGATAGTTGTCGACTCCTTTCGTTGAATCTCTATTCATACGTTATCGACCCATTTACAGACCATGCACGCTTCGATATGGAATTGTTTAAGCGTCATGCACAGCTCGCACAGCGATTGATGGACGACATCATCGACCTTGAGATGGAGAAAATCGACCTCATCATGTCGAAGATAAAGACTGATCCTCAGGTTGACGAGGTGAAGAGTGCAGAGTATCATCTTTGGGAGAAGATCAAGAAAAAGAGCTGTCAGGGTCGTCGTACTGGTGTGGGAATCACCGCTGAGGGCGATATGATAGCAGCTATGGGCTTGCGTTATGGAACACAGGAAGCAACCGACTTCTCTGTTGATATTCATCGCACATTGGCTCTGAATGCTTATCGTTCATCAGTGACAATGGCACAGGAGCGTGGTGCGTTTGAGATATATGATGCTAAGCGTGAGGAGAAGAATCCGTTTATTCTTCGTTTGAAGGAGGCTGACGGACAGCTCTACGAGGATATGAAGAAGTATGGTCGTAGAAATATTGCTTGTCTGACGATTGCTCCTACGGGTACAACCTCGCTCATGACACAGACGACTTCGGGTATTGAACCTGTTTTTATGCCTGTATATAAGCGTCGCCGTAAGGTGAATCCAAATGATACGGATGTACATGTAGATTTCGTTGATGAGGTAGGTGATTCTTTTGAGGAGTACATTGTTTACCACCGTAAGTTCCTGACATGGATGGAGGTGAACGGAATTGATACGCAGAAGAAGTACAGTCAGGAAGAGATTGACGAACTTGTGAAGCGTTCTCCTTATTATAAAGCTACCGCAAACGACGTTGACTGGTTGATGAAGGTACGTATGCAGGGTGAGATTCAGAAGTGGGTAGACCACTCTATCTCTGTGACAGTGAACCTTCCAAACCAAGTTGACGAGGAGTTAGTGAATAAACTCTATGTTGAAGCATGGCGTAGTGGTTGCAAGGGTTGTACTATCTATCGTGATGGTAGTCGCTCGGGTGTGATGATTTCGGTATCGAAGAAGGACAAGACAAAGGACGAAAAGCCTGTCGATGAGGAGAAGGCAAAAGACCTTAACTCTGCTGAGGAGCATCATGAGCATATCTGTAATCATCCAAATGTAATTGAAGTTCGTCCAAAAGAATTGGAGTGTGATGTCGTACGCTTCCAAAACAACAAAGAGAAATGGGTGGCTTTCGTTGGTTTGTTAGATGGTTATCCTTACGAAATCTTTACTGGTTTGCAGGACGATGAGGAGGGTATTGCCCTTCCAAAGAGCGTAACTAAGGGTAAGATTATCAAGCAGACAGCCGAAGACGGCAGTCATCGTTACGACTTCCAGTTTGAGAATAAGCGTGGTTATAAGACTACCGTTGAGGGTTTGTCAGAGAAGTTCAACCCAGAGTATTGGAACTATGCGAAGCTGATTTCAGGCGTATTGCGTTATCGTATGCCAATCGACCATGTCATCAAGCTCGTTGGTTCGCTGCAGTTGAAGAACGAAAGCATCAACACATGGAAGATTGGTGTTGAGCGAGCATTGAAGAAGTATGTTGTTGATGGTACGAGTGCGTCAGGCTTGAAATGTCCAGTCTGTGCCCAAGAAACCCTTGTTTATCAAGAAGGTTGTCTGATTTGTACCAACTGTGGTGCCTCACGTTGTGGCTAAGCAGTTAACAGTAAAGTTCAGTTAAATCCTAATTCGGTCATTAGAAATACCTATTGTAGACTAATGACAGTCTTGGATTAAAACAGAGGGCAGGCAGCTCGTCTTGCCCTCACTTCTCTTAAAGAATGATGAAATTAATGACAAGTTATATACTTCTGCAAGGTCTTCACTTCCATGCTCGTATTGGAGTAGGGGAGCAGGAGCGAATGGTCGGTAATGAGTACGTTCTCGACCTACGGTTAGGCTATCCGTTTGCAACGGCAATGAAGAGTGATGATGTTGCTGACACGTTGAACTATGCAGAAGTGTTTAACGTCATAAGAGAAGTCATGAAACAACCTGCTCGCCTGTTAGAATCCGTCGCTGGTTCCATTGTTGAAGCATTGTGTGTGGCTTTCCCAATGCTAAGTAGTATCGACTTAAAACTCGTGAAACTTAATCCTCCAATGGGTGCTGACAGTGATGGGGCAGGCGTGGAATTACACTTAATAAATGATAAAACCGAGGTTTAGAGCCTTGGTTTCCCAACGAAAAGCCGTATCTTTGCCCTTTAAATAGTTAAGTATGTTTAAGAAAATATCGCTTCTCCTTGTTTTCTTGGTCTTGTCGGTAAGCCTGTCATGGGCTGCAGACGGACGGTTCACACTTGTTATTGACCCTGGTCATGGTGGTCATGACGCTGGTGCGTTAGGTGCAATATCAAAGGAGAAGGACATCAACTTGAATATAGCTTTGGCTTTTGGTCGTTATGTTGAGAGGAATCTGCCAGATGTCAATGTGATTTATACCCGTAAGACCGACGTGTTTATCCCTTTGCATCAACGTGCAGACATCGCCAATAAGGCTAAGGCCGACCTTTTTATATCCGTACATACGAACTCTGTGGCATCAGGGCGTTATGTAAAAGGATTTCAGGTGTACACCTTAGGTATGCACCGTGCGAAGGCTAACCTCGATGTGGCTATGCGAGAGAATGGCGTAATCTCAATGGAGAAAGGCTATCAGCAGACCTATCAGGGTTTTGACCCAAACTCCTCAGAGAGTTATATCATGTTTGAATTCATGCAGAATGCGAACATGGAGCGGAGTGTTGAGTTAGCTCGAATGATACAGAACTCTGTTTGTTCGTCTGCAGGACGTATCGATAAAGGTGTTCATCAGGCTGGTTTCCTCGTGTTGCGAGAGAGTTATATGCCAAGTTGCTTGATAGAGTTAGGCTTCATTACGGCAGCTGATGAGGAGGAATATCTGAACTCTCCAGCGGGTATAGATGCTATGGCAAAGGGTATTTACAATGCTTTTGTACAATACAAGAATGCCTATGATACACGTATCGTGGTGCCTTACCGCCCTATTGAGAACAAACGAATAGTGATAGATCGCGTTGTCCCAACTGCCCCAACAACTAAACCGCATCCTGTTACGCCAATAGAGCGTTCCCGTTCTGTGGCTCCAGTGCAGCGTTCTCGTTCTACAGTACCCGTAGAGCAGCCACGTTCTTCCACCCCAACACCCCCAGTTCGCCCTATGAATAAGGTACAAGAGGCGAAGAAGAGGATCTCAGATGCGATTCGAGAGTTGCTCCCTTGTAATGATTCAGAGGCTGAAACGGCAAAGAGCGTACCTGTCTTTAAGGTGCAGGTGTTGGCTTCTAACCGTCAGTTGCGGTCGGGTAGTGAACTCTTCCGTGGGCATACAGACATTGATTGTGTTCAAGAAGGCAACTTTTATAAGTATTGTATAGGCTCCAGTACGAATTATAACGACATCTCACGCTTGCGTGGAAAGCTATTGAAAGACTTCCCACAAGCTTTTATTATTGCCTACAAAAACGGTGTACGTATGGATGTCAATCAAGCAATAGCAGAGTTTCTCAAGAATAAAAAGAATAAGTAAACAAAACGGATATGAAGAAATTTTTCACACCACAAGTAAGGATTGCCATCGTTGCTATACTTGCTATCGTTGTGTTATTCTTTGGAATACAGTTCCTAAGAGGTATTTCCCTCTTCTCGAATGACGCACATTACAAGATTAAGTTCAACGATATTACGGGCTTGTCTACATCAACTCCTGTCTATGCTCGCGGTTTTAAGGTGGGTATCGTTAGGAACATTGATTACGACTATGATAAATTAGGCGAGTCTATCACTGTCGATATCGATGTTGAAAAGACATTGAGAATCCCAGAGGGTACTACCGCTGAGATTGTTAGTGACATCATGGGTAACGTGAAGGTTGTACTACAGTTTGGCAAAAGCACGAAGTTCTTGCAGCCTAACGGATGGATTGACGGTGTTATTAATGATGGTACTTTAGGCGATTTGAAGAGTATGGTGCCTTCTATCCAGAAGATGTTGCCAAAGTTGGATAGCATCCTTGGAAGTGTGAATACGCTTCTTGCCGACCCAGCTCTTCAGAAGTCGGTACACAATATTGACAACATCACAACCAATCTTACGACTTCTACCCGTGAGCTTAACACCTTACTCGCACAAGTTAATGGTTCTTTGCCTGTTATGATGACAAAGGCTGGCAAGGTGCTGGACAATGCCAACGGCATGATGGTGAACGCAAACAAAGGCGTTACAGAGGCTCGTGGGGCGATTCGTGGCGCAAACACAATGATGAGTAACCTTAATAATAAGGTGAACGGAATCGATGTTGAGGGTACGATGGCGAAGGTTAATTCAACTTTAGACAATATGAACTCGCTCACAGCTAAGTTGAATAGCAACGAGGGTACAATGGGCTTGATGCTTAACGACGCCTCTTTGTATAATAATCTTAATAGCACGATGCGCTCAGCAGATAGTCTTCTGACAAATCTTAAAGCACATCCAAAGCGTTATGTTCACTTCTCTCTCTTTGGAAGAAAAGACAAGTAATTTAAATATAGTCTAAATAATATCATCAATGTTTCACACGCAGGGAAAGTGTTTTGAAGCCGTTTGAATATCAGCTTCTTTGCGCTTTCCCTGCGTTTGTTTCACTCTTTGAGTCAAAAAGGGCATAAGGCGTACAAAACTTATTGTTTTTCAAACACTTACAATTACGCAACTACGCAAAATGAGTGGTTCGTAAGAAAGATAACGCAACCTCCACAGATATAACGATTTACAAACTTTCACGTCTTTAGGACATTATCTTACAAATAATTCTCTTTATAAATAAATTGCTATCTTTGCACTATCAAAATTAATCAGAGATAGTCGGCAAGCCACTATTTCGAGAAAGACATAGATATTTATAGATAACCAATTATGAACGTCAATCCTAAAAATCTTTGGGATAGTTGCCTCCAGCTCATAAAGGAGAATGTGACCGAGCAGCAATTTGACACTTGGTTTCGTCCGATTGTTTTACAGTCGTACAAGCCAGCATCAAAGACATTGTTAGTTCAGGTCCCAAGCCAATTCGTATATGAGTATTTGGAAGGTCATTACGTAGACTTGCTACGTAAGGTGTTGACGCGTGTCTTCGGACAAGGCGTACAACTGACGTATCGTGTAATGGTTGACCAAGAGAATCACTTGTCACAAGACTTAGAGCAGGATACCGTGGAAGATATCTCTTCACAGCGTCCTACTGCTCGCGCCAATCAGAGCCCAACTGTACTGGATACAGTGCCACAGGACCTCGATTCGCAGCTCGACCCTCATAAGTCATTCAGCAACTATGTTGAAGGCGACAGCAACAAACTCCCTCGTTCTATCGGTCTTTCTATCGCAGAACACCCAAACACAACACAGTTTAACCCAATGTTCATCTATGGACCATCGGGCTGTGGAAAGACTCACCTTGTGAATGCTATCGGATTAAAAGCAAAGCAGCTTTATCCACAAAAGCGTGTGTTATACGTGTCTGCACGTCTGTTCCAAGTACAGTACACCGATTCTGTACGACAGAATACTACCAACGATTTTATCAACTTCTATCAGACAATTGACATTCTGATTGTCGATGATATCCAAGAATGGGTTACTGCAACAAAGACGCAGGACACCTTCTTCCACATCTTCAACCATCTTTTCCGTAACGGAAAGCGTATCATCTTAGCGAGCGACCGCCCACCAGTAGATCTAAAGGGTATGAACGACCGCCTGCTGACTCGTTTCTCTTGCGGACTGATTGCAGAGTTAGAAAAGCCAAACGTACAGCTTTGTGTAGATATCCTCCACAGCAAGATTAAGCGTGATGGTCTTAACATTCCAGAGGATGTAGTGCGCTTCATCGCCGAGACAGCTAATGGTAGCGTACGTGATCTTCAAGGTGTTATCAACTCACTCCTCGCTTACAGCGTCGTTTACAATAGTAATATTGATATGCGTTTGGCTGAGCGTGTTATCAAACGTGCAGTGAAGATTGACGACGAACCGCTGACAATTGACGATATCATGGACAAGGTTTGCTCACATTATAATGTTACAATGTCGGCAGTCAACTCTCGTTCTCGCAAGAAAGACATTGTGATGGCACGCCAAGTGAGCATGTATATGGCACAGAAATATACGAAAATGCCTGCAAGTCGTATCGGAAAGTTGGTGGGTAATCGTGACCACAGCACCGTAATCCACAGTTGTTCAAAGATTGAAGACCGACTGAAAGTTGACAAAGGATTCCATGCTGAAATCGCAAGTATTGAAAACTCTTTTAAGTTAAAAGCATAAGGTATTAGTTTGAGAGTCTGTCGCATGGTCGTGGCAGGCTTTTTTAATTGACTTAAACCTTACTCCCTCACCTGAAAATAACCTTCCCCTCACTCTGAAAAATCGTCACAAACTAAGTAAATAAATCCCCTCAGAAGTGCTAAAAGGCACTAAAAAATACATCTTTGTAACTCTCAGAATATCAAATACTTGCATGATAGTGTTTTAATAGGTGCTTACTTCGAGTTCAAAAGGGCGTTAGTAAGCGTTCAAAAGGGCATCTTTTGCAAGCCAATTAAGCGTCTTTTCGAAGCCAAAAGAGCATCTTTTAAAAAAGAGGATGTGAAAAATAATTACATTCGTTGTAAGGAGTGGTTTTGGAGATGGTTAAGGATACCCATTTAAAATTGTTCATTTTGGGTAGGACTGTTTGGCATTAAACGTAATAAAAAAGTGACTATACATAGTTTTAAAACAAAAATGGTACTTATGAAATAGGGATTGATGAGGTAAGGTGCATACATAATAAGGCACACAGAGCCACGGAGAGGACGGAGCTAAGTGCAATGTCAGGGCGATGCCAGTGGCACAATGAGCGACGGAGATGAAGCGTACAGATTCCTGATAAGTTTTGGGGTAAATGCTTTGGGCATAAAATCTCTAATAAAACTGGCAAATAACCTCCGTTTCTCCACGCACCGACGGTGCCTCTGTGACTTCCATTACCTTGTATGCAATAAGCCTCTGTACACTCCTTTTCTCTGTGTGACATTCCGTCAGAGTTCAAAATTTAGGCGGACAGCCTTATGATTCCAAGTTTCAGAAGACCCAACAAAATGAGTAATTGCACAATGAAAACCTATGATTTCCATTATTCTGTTCACGAGGTGGACGGAAAACTATTTAAGTTGATTGAATGCTCTACATGGCCTCGTCTGAATGTTCAGGTGATTGATACCACGCCCGAACGCTTTGAGGACGACTTAAAAGTGATTAAAAGCCGTTCTCTTTGCGGTTATTCTCCCCATGATAAAACCTTTATTCTCAAGCATGCAGGTGGTGAGGGCAACGGCGAATTGAAGCAAAGTAATCTCGATGAGATTTTCGACGGCATGAAGGAGATTATGAATGCTGCGGTGAAATGGTGGATGAAAAATAAAAAATAACATATAACACGTAACAAGCAGCCCCTCCCCCTTGGCCTCCCCCAAGGGGAGGAGAGTAGAATGCGCGATGATGTTGGAAAAGAAACGTCAAAAAAGACTGCTTCGAAAGCCGTTTCTGACAAAGTTGATTAACAAAATAGAATTACGGCATTTCACTAAATGCCGTAATTCTTCAATAAGACTATGAATGAAAAAAGTTATACTCTTAAATGTTGGCTTATTAGCCATCCTTATATATGTTTGTTTCTCGTATAATCATAGAAAGACTATTGTGAATTGCGAGAAGGCGATAACTGATTTCTCGGTACTGGAAGTTAATTGCAGCAGTGGTTATCGGGGTGGCTCAAACCTTTTAATAAAGTTCAACGCAAAACAATATTATGTAGGAATTACTACGAGTCAATGTAAATCATTTAATCCCCAAACAATAAAACTGTTTTACGACAAAGAATGTGATGAAATATTTGAACAACACGATGTGACAGTAAGATATATCGCATGGTACTTTATTCTTTATTTATGTTCATGTATTTGGTTATTTGTAATAGTAAAGAACCGTAATGCTTTAAATCGGGAGGTTGGCAAAATAAAAAAGTAATAAATGTGGCACACAAACGCCAATTCACGACAACGATAAATAAGAGAATATATAACATTAAAACAGCAAGACTATGGTAAACCATATATAGATTGTTTGAACTTACCCATACAAGGGTAACGGTCAATACCCTTATATGGGTATTAAAAGCCGTGAGCAATAAATAGAAAAGAATGACGTTAAATAATTGATAACCATAAACAATAAGAAGTTATGATTAATTTTGAAATAAGCCTCAAATACAACCTATATCGGTAAGTACAAGAGATATGGGTCATAAATCAGGAAGAGAATATAAAAATACACAAAGACTATATGGCTGGGAAAATATCAAAAGAAAAATTTTTGAAAGAAGTTAGAAATCCTGATGATTATAGACCTGAAGCTCCTTGTTCTAATAGAAACCATAAATATGAACAAAAATAAATATTAGAAGTTATGAATGATTTATTTTAAATTATTAGAAGTGGTAACTATGAGGAGTTTACTTCTAAACTAAGCTTGATAGATATAAATGTAATTAATGCTTACCATCAAAATTTATTAGAAGAATCTATAACATGTGGGGTGCAAAAAATATCAGAATATTTAATAAAACAGGGTATTAATTTGGATCATCAAGATGTTAATGGGAAAACTCCATTACACTATTGTGCAGAATATGATGATAAATCTATAGCCGCATTGATTTTGCAAAATGGAGGAGATGTAAATGTAAAAGATAAATACGGAAATAATCCTTTGTGGACTGCTGTATTCAATGAAAATTACGAAATTGTTCAGTTATATGTTGATAATAACGGAGATATTAATAATAAGAATGGTAACAATATGTCACCTTTAGATTTTGCAATTGAACTTGCTGATACTACACTTATTGAAATATTAACTTTAAAAAATAATATATCTCATACATAACGACGATAGTGGATAATGAGTCAAAACGGTACAGGTCAAAACAATCACCTGATTTTCAAAAGATTATTAAAGATTAGGCATAAAGGCAGGAAAAGACTCTCTGCCTTTTACCATATTTGTAACCAAAACAAAGAAAAAATAATCTTACAAGAACGCTTCGCACTTTACGCTCCAGATTAAGAGTTGAGTTTCAATGTCCGCATTGCCACTCAAACAATATTATCAGAAGTGGTAAAAGTAGTACAGGTAAACAACGCTACCGATGTAAGAATTGCCGGAAGCGTTTTATTACCGACTACAACATACAAAGCCTATCTTCCTAACATTGATAACTGACCAAAGAGGGATTGGGCAATCACAGCACGATACTAACGTTGGGCATTATGATTTATCAGCATTCATTCTTGTTTACTCTCAAGGGATTTTGTCAGTTGCACTGCTTGCTGTTGCAGTCTGATGAGAGTTTGGTAATAGGTTTCGAGTTTTCCAAGCAGTCGTTGAGCAGTGGCGACAGAATGATTAATTATTGAGGACTTTCACGACTTCGTTGTACAGAACACCTATCTTATGAGTCAAGGCAACGATTTCTAATAGTTCTCTAAATAAGTTTCTTTTAAAGAGTCATCCGTGATGACCTTAAAGGCTTCGCCCAAGAGCCTTGCTCGGATTATAAACATTGAGTTTCTTACATTCTCGTTAGAAAATCACTTCAAAGCCACTTTTCAATGAGATATTAATATCGACAAGAGGTTGATA
>ERZ773197.1070-NODE-1070-length-20053-cov-5.845385_pt1 | contig 20053 bp, 15 predicted proteins | sample MGYA00580999_ERZ773197 | MGnify/ENA primary metagenome ERZ773197 (study PRJEB29015, sample SAMEA2738166) | human oral metagenome | biome: human oral; feature: human-associated habitat; material: saliva | place: China | collected 2185 ...
CGTCTTCTGTCGAGAGACCCTGTGCATCTGCAAAGGCAAACGCCGCCACAACGGAATCACCGGCACCGACAGTGCTTCCTACCTTGACTTTTACCGGACCTGCATACCAAACTTCGTTGGCCGTAGCGTAGACGGCGCCGTTGCCGCCCATGGAAACGCAGACAGTGTCGATGCCACCGGCGACAATCTCGGATGCGGCTGTGGCAATCGCGTCCACATCGACAAGCTTACGGCCTAGCATGGCGGAGAGCTCGTGATCGTTTGGCTTGGTGAAGTATGGCTTCTGTTCAAGGCCGGCTGAGAGCGCTGCACCGTCGGCGTCCAGGTAAACCTTCAGCCCGGCGTCACGCAGAGCGTGCGTCCAACGGCCATACGTATCAATGGAAGCTCCGCGGGGGAGGCTGCCAGAAAGAACTACGATATCGCCAGCGGAAGTCTTGGAGATAAGATCAACAAGTGCCTGTTCAAGCACGCTGTCGGTGACTTCGGGTCCAGGCTCGTTGATGTCGGTATTGGTGCCGCCCTCGGTGTCAACAACCTTGAGGTTGGTGCGCGTTTCTCCGGGAACGGTAATTGCCTGAACCCTGATGTTATTCTCGCAAAGCGCATTGGCAATCCATTGTCCGGTTTGACCGGCAAGAACGACAATGGCGGTCGACTCTCCACCAAGTTTTGCAATGACTTTGGATACGTTAATACCCTTGCCGCCCGCGTCCTGCCTGAGCCACGTAATGCGATTCACCTGGTCAACGGCAAAATTTGGTACCCGAACAGTCTTGTCCAGGGCGGGGTTAAGCGTAACAGTATAGATGCTGGACATGGTTGCTCCTTGGATAACACTCTGAACTTTTGAAACACACCTATGCGTCAAGGGCCCTATAAGTCGGAGTCCACTTGAGCGCACGGACGGCCGCCTGCACATCAGAGACGGGTTCTCGATTCAATCCTTGTCTCAGAGCTTCTTGAGCAACGCCTGTGGCAATGCGCTCGGAAAACTCAGTAATGCGTGAGACGGGAGGCAACACGGCAGCTCCGGGCTGTGTGGTGTCAACGATGCCACCGAGAGAATGCGCTGCCAGAGAAATCATTTGATCCGTCAGAAGGCGAGCTTTTGACGCAAGGACTCCAAGGCCAAGACCAGGATAGATGAGAGCGTTGTTTGCCTGTCCAATCCGGTAGGTAATGCCATTGATTGTGACGTCATCGGACGGAACTCCGGTAGCCACCAGTGCGTGTCCGTCTGTCCAGGCAAGCAAGTCGGCAGCGGTTGCCTCGGCGAGTTTGGTTGGGTTAGACAGAGGGAAGATTATGGGTCGCGTGCAGTGCGCAGCCATTTCCCGTACAACGTCTTCGGTAAAAGCTCCGTGAACGGTGGACGTTCCCACCATGATGGTTGGATGGATAGCGCGAACCACCGCAAGCAGCGAACCAAAGTCAGCGCCTTCTTCAAACTCGGAGCGCTTGCGGGCAAAGGGGCGCTGCTCGGGCGTGAGATCGTCCATATCGTCAAAGAGAAGCCCTTGGCGATCAACGAGGTAAAACCGGCCTCGGGCTTCCTCGCGGCTCATGCCCTGGTCAACAAATTCCTGCAATACGCGGTTGGCAATGCCACAACCGGCAGTTCCTGCGCCAAAACAAAGATAGGTTTGATCCGCGAGCTTCTCACCCGTGATATTCAGACCGCCTAAGATGCCGGCAAGGGTAACAATGCCGGTACCTTCAACGTCATCATTAAAGACGGGGTAGGTATCTTTGTACTTGTCGAGAAGTACCGTTGCATGGCTCCGACCGAAATCTTCAAAGTGCAGGTAAAGATTGGGGAACAGTCGCTCGGCACAGGTTACAAACCAATCGACAAACTCGTAGTATTTCTCATCGCCAATACGCTTGTGGCGCTCTCCAAGATAGAGGTTGTTGTCGAGAAGTTCTTGTCGGTTGGTTCCTGCGTCCAAAATCACCGGCAGAACGCGGCGTGGGTCGATGCCTGCAGCGGCGGTATACACCATGAGCTTACCAACGGAAATCTCAACGCCATTGGTACCCCAGTCACCAATGCCCAAGATAGCCTCAGCGTCAGAGACGACGATGAGGTCAATGTCTCGACCGCCAGCGGCATTTTGCAGAGAAGTTTCAACGTCTTCAGGATGGTCGGCGGAAAGAAAGCAGGCATATTGCGGGTCAACATAGCGCTCGGAATAGTACTCAATATCAGGCGCGATGGTGGGATCGTACACAACGGGCATGAACTCTTCGAGATGTTTGGAGAAGAGGTTATAGAACAAGGTACGATTCTCGGAAAACAGGCGCATCAGGTAATGGCGCTTTGCCTCGTTGTCAGCCTTTGTCAGATAATTTTCATAGGCCTGATCAGCTTGTTGATCAATGGTCTGTACGCAGGGAGGCAAAAGTCCAACAAGACCGTATTTTTCTCGCTCTTCTGTGGTAAAAGCAGTTCCCTTATTCAAAAACGGGTCGTTAAGTAACTCAAATCCATGCTTCATGGTGCCTCCTTGGCTTGTTACTTTATTACAATAGCACCCTCGGGATAGGAATACTCTGCATCCGTGGCGATAAGTACATTGTTTCCGGCAGTCTTTGGCGTATCGGGCCATTCCGGGACATAAGCCACATGAGTAAAGACGTGGCCAAACTCTTCGACAACTTCAGTTAGCGGAGCAGACTGAGAGCCTTCAAGCGGGCAGCGAATGTCTGCGAGATACAGTCCTCCTTTGCAGAGACGATCGTGTACCAGCTGCGCGCCCTCAGCAGTTTTCATGGGTCCAAGAGGCTTCTTACCTGCAAAAACTTCATTTACAATAACGGAAAAAGAACCTGAGGAAGAGTCCTGCAGCGTCTTCCAGGCATCGTCGGCGACAATGTGCGCACGCCCTTCGACTTCGGCGTTGCTTTCGTTGAGAACCTCGGTGAGAAAGAAACGCTCTCGTGCCAGTTTGATGATTTTGGGATCGATTTCAACGGCAGTGACGTCAAGGGCAGGGTTGTGGGCAATGAGGTATTTCGGAAGCGAAAAACCGCCGCCTCCTAAGATGAGTACGCGAGCACGTGGTTCTTCTCGCCCTGCGGATGCTGGCTGAGGCGTGGCTGCGGCCTGTTCAATGAGGTTTGCCATGAGGCGATGATATTCCACGGCAAGTTCGGCTCGGAGGTCTCTTGGAACATAGCTTACTGATTGGTAGGTACCGTTGACATTGAGGAGCCGGACGGGAGTTTTGTCTGCGTCAACGGAATCAAACACCATTGTGACTCCAAATTTTGTGCGCGTAACGAAAACGCCACGAAGGCGCAAAATCCAGAGAAAGAGCAGGTAAACAATGGCAATTACTCCGCCAATGCCAAACGACCATAAAAGAAGCTCTTGTAAATCACGTGTCAACATACGAATTCCTTGTTATTCCGTTGCTTTCTCGGTTATACTAGCGGATGCGACATCGCGCGCGTGCGTGATTTTGCGTTATATCTAAATTGTCACGGAGGTTGTTTCTATGATTCTTGGTCTTGGTATTCCTGAGATTCTCGTTATTCTCGTTGTCGTTCTTGTCATTTTTGGGCCAAAGAACCTTCCAAAGCTTGGTAAGTCACTTGGTCAGACGGTTAAGTCTGTCCGTGAGGGCATGGAAGAGGATCTTGATGGCGATAAGGACGACAAGAAAGCTTCCAAAAAGGAAGACGATGACGTTGATGTAGAGATTGTTGAAGAAGAAAAGAAGTCCGAGTAAGGACTTTTACGCGAGTTTCACACGTACGTCCTAGTTATGCCCGTTCACCATCTACAGAAAGAAACTGATGGATACCACTAAAGAAATCGTACTTACCCCTGAAGGTCGTCAGAAGCTTGTCGATGAGCTTGCATATCGTGAGGGTGAGAAGCATGATGAGATCGTTGAGCGTATCAAAGAGGCTCGCGGTTTCGGTGACCTTTCCGAGAACTCCGAATATGATGCGGCGAAAGAAGAGCAGTCCCACAACGAGTCTCGCATTAACGAGATCCGCCAGATTCTCTCGGTTGCCAAGGTTGTTGAGGGAGACAAAAAGCGCAAAATTACCGTTGCAATCGGCACAACTGTCGAGCTTGAAGATACAAAGGGTAAGAAAGCCAAGTACGTTATTGTGGGTACCACAGAGACAAACTCTCTTGAGCACAAGATTTCAAACGAGTCACCCGCAGGGGAGGCGCTTATCGGCCACAAGAAGGGCGACGAGGTAGAATTCACCACGCCAAACGGTAACGTGAAAAAGTACACCATCACCGCAATCACCCGATAGACCGGCCGGAACAAAAAAGAGTTCGCCCCGCGTCTGTCCGGCGCGGGGCTTATTTATTGATAATTTCAGGAGGATACATGTCGGAACACGTACAAAACGCTGACACAAAGAACGCCGCTGCCGAGAAGAGCAACGTCGAGGTGTCCGTTAACGACGAACGCGCTCAGCGCAGGGCTCGCCGTCAGGCTTTACTTGATAGTGGCATAAATCCGTATCCTATTCAGTCCGAGGTTACCGCGCACGTCTCTGAGCTTGAAAATCGCTACGCGAATCTCGAAAACGGCGAGAGTACCGAGGACGAATACTCCGTTGCAGGCCGTGTGCGTGCCATTCGTAACCAGGGCAAAATAGCCTTCGTCGTCATCGAAGACTATACCGGTCAGCTGCAGCTGTTCTGTCGCATTAACAACCTCGATGAGGCAAGCTGGGATCTTCTCGGCATGCTTGATTTGGGAGATATCATTGGTGCAACCGGAGCGGTCATGCGTACACGCCGCGGCCAGCTTTCCATTGCGCCGACTCGCCTTGTGCTGCTTTCAAAGTCGCTGCGCCCCCTGCCGGAAAAGTTCCACGGCCTTACCGATCGTGAGGTTAGATATCGTCAGCGCTACGTTGACCTTATTATGAACCCCGAGGTACGTGACGTGTTCCGCAAGCGTTCGCAGATCATCTCCATTATCCGTCAGCACATGGAAGACGACGGTTACATGGAGGTTGAGACTCCCGTCTTGCAGGAGATTCTTGGCGGCGCCAATGCAAAACCGTTTATTACGCACTACAATGCCTTGAATACCGAGAATTACCTGCGCATTGCTACCGAGTTACCCCTCAAGCGTTTGATTGTGGGCGGTCTTGAGCGTGTCTTTGAGATTGGTCGCCAGTTTAGAAACGAGGGTACCGATCTTACGCACAACCCTGAGTTTACTTCGATGGAGGCGTATGCCGCCTACTCCGATTTGGCCGGTATGCGCAAGCTGTCGCAGGAACTCTTCCAGGACATTGCTCGCCGAGCGTGTGGGTGTGAAGCAGGTCATGAGGTCATTACGTTTCAGGGAACGAAGATTGACCTTTCGGGAGAGTGGCGTGTGGCATCGCTTTCTGAGATTGCATCCGAGGTCACTGGTGAGAATCTTTCCATCGATACCCCCGTTGAAAAATTGCGTGAGGTGCTTGATCGCTTTGATATCGAGTGGAACGTTGAGTGGGGAGCCGGAAAGCTTCTCTTTGAAATCTACGACGAGCTTGGCGAGAAGAGCATCATAAACCCAACATTTGTGTGTGACTATCCGGCAGAAGTATCTCCTTTAACCAAACGTAAAGACGACGATCCTCGTCTGACTGATCGCTTTGAGCTGGTTATCAAAGGTGCCGAATATGCAAATGCGTATTCAGAGCTCAATGATCCGGTGGATCAAGAGGAGCGGTTTGCGGCTCAGATGGAGGCCAAGCGGCAGGGTGATGATGAGGCTATGGAGTACGACTACGACTTCATTCGCGCCCTTGAATACGGCATGCCGCCGGCCGGTGGTATTGGCTACGGCATCGATCGCATGATTATGCTCTTCTGTGATCAGCCTTCAATCCGTGACGTTCTTCTCTTCCCGCAGCTTCGTCCCGAGAAGCGCTCTGAGCGCACGGCTGCCGAGTAAGCCATACGTTTTGGCGGTATAGGTATGCCGTGGTTGCATTGCATGCGTTAAACGCAGCCATGTCCCGTGGGTTAAATACCGAAAGATATTGAGGGGTTGTATATATGTACAACCCCTCTTTTGGGAGTTTTTGTTAAATAGAAACTCTTTGAAATTATCGGCGTATGGCCTTCTTATTTTCTAACTTTGTGCAGCTTGGATGCCAGGTGTTTGTATCACGTGATACTGGGTACATAAACTCCCAAAACGCAACAGAGAGGTTTATCCGCAATGTTCGATAAATTTACAGACAAAGCCCGTAAGGTTATGAGCCTTGCTCAAGAGGAAGCGCGTGGACTTGACCAGCTGTATGTTGGAACCGAACACCTCCTTCTTGCATTGATAAAAGAAGGTGAGGGTATCGCGGCACAAGCGCTTGCAAAGCTTGATGTGACCTATGATGAAACCCTCGCTACGGTTAAGGAACTGACCACCGGTTCGGGAGATCCTGTTCCCGGAGGCCACATTCCCTTTACTCCACGCACCAAGCGCGTTCTTGAAGACGCCTATCGCGAGACGATGACACATGGTCAGACATATATCGGCACCGAGCATCTCCTTTTGGGCATTGTTTCCGAGGGCAACGGACGTGCCATGGATGCCCTGCGTACCATGGGCGTTTCTGGCGACGCGGTACGCAATGCAGTTGAAGAGTTGATTGAATCCGGGACGCCGGGAGGAAGCGGTCCGGCGGTACAAGACGTTCGCATGGATTCCAGTATTTTTGGCATACCCGGTGTCTCTCAACGTTCAGGTGCAAACAATGACGGCTCCATGCTCGAACAGTTTGGTCGTAATCTGACAAAGCTGGCGTCAGACGGCAAATTGGATCCCGTGATTGGCAGGGATCGCGAAATTGAGCGTGTCATGCAGGTGCTTGCGCGCCGTCAGAAAAACAATCCGCTCATTTTGGGAGATCCCGGTGTAGGCAAGACGGCTATTGTTGAGGGTTTGGCACAGCTTATTGCCTCAGGAAATGTACCCGATATTCTGCGTGGAAAGCAGGTTTGGACGCTTGATCTTGCCAGTCTCGTAGCGGGATCCAAGTATCGTGGTGAGTTTGAAGATCGTATGAAAAAGGTCGTCTCGGAGCTTGAAGAATCCAAAAACGACATTTTGTTTATTGACGAGATTCACACGGTTATAGGCGCCGGTTCCGCGGAGGGCTCAATCGACGCTGCTTCGATTTTGAAGCCGCCTCTTTCACGAGGGGAGATTCAGGTTATTGGCGCCACTACCGCAGAAGAGTACCGCAAACATATCGAGAAGGACGCGGCATTTGAGCGTCGTTTCCAGCCTGTCAACATTGGCGAGCCAAGCACGGATGATACCATCAGTATCATTTGCGGTCTGCAAGATCGTTATGAGAAGCACCACCACGTACACTATACCGAAGCTGCAATTAACGCGGCGGTACTGCTTTCTCACAGGTACATTCAAGACCGCTTCTTGCCGGATAAAGCCATTGACGTTCTGGATGAAGCGGGTGCCCGTGCGCGCATCCATAAAATGTCTCTGCCGCCGGAGATTGCCCAAGTAGATGCCGATCTTGAGCGTGTAAGCAAAGACAAGGCAGCTGCGGCTTCCGTTCAGGAGTTTGAACGTGCGGCGCAGCTTCGCGATGAAGAAAAGTCTTTGATTGCCAAGCGTGATGAACTCGAGAAGAGCTGGCGCGCCAAGCTTGACGAGGATATTGTGACCATTGATGAGGACGACATTGCAAAGGTAGTGTCAGGCATTACCGGTGTCCCCGTATCAAGTTTGACCGAAACGGAAGCTTCGCGCTTGCTGCGCACGGAAGACATCCTCCATCAGCGCGTCATTGGCCAAGACGAGGCGGTAATCAAAGTTGCAAAGGCAATCAGACGCTCGCGCAGTCCGCTTAAAGATCCTCGCCGTCCCGGTGGTTCATTTATTTTCTTAGGTCCATCCGGTGTCGGTAAAACGGAACTTGCAAAATCCTTGGCGGAGTTCCTTTTTGGGAGTGAAGATGCTCTGATTTCATTTGATATGTCGGAGTATATGGAGCGCCATACCGTGGCTAAACTGGTGGGTGCACCTCCGGGATATGTGGGGTATGACGAGGGTGGAGAGCTCACAAAAGCAGTGCGTCGCCGTCCTTACTCGGTTTTGCTTTTTGATGAGATTGAAAAGGCTCATCCCGATGTCTTCAATATCCTTCTGCAAATTTTGGACGAGGGACGTTTGACTGACGGACAGGGTCGTCATGTGGATTTCTCCAATACCGTTGTCATTATGACTTCCAACATTGGAGCGCGTGAGATTGCAAAGACCAATACCATGGGCTTCTCGGCAGAAGGTTCCGGCGGTCTTTCCGACAAAGAGATTTCTCATCGCGTAAGAAGCGAGCTCAAACGTAGTTTCCGCCCTGAGTTTTTGAATCGTGTGGATGATATCGTGGTCTTTAAATCGCTTACGGCCGAGCAGCTTCGTGGCATTGTTGACCTCATGGTTCTTGAACTTCGCGATAGACTGATAGCCAACGGCATGTCCATAGATCTGACCAATGCCGCCCGTGATCTTATCGCCAAAAACGGAACCGATCCTGTCTATGGTGCCCGTCCGCTTCGCCGCGCCATCCAATCCATGATTGAAGATCCTCTTTCGGAGGAGCTGCTTGAGGGCAAATGGCAGCCTGGGGATATCGTGCTGGTTGATATAGATGACGAGAATCAGAAGTTGACGTTTAAGAGAACAGAGGGAGAGATTCCGGCGCCTCGCATACGTGAGAGCATGGCGCAGGTAGAAGACAACTTCAGTTTGCCTCCGGTGCCTGAATCCGGGGCGCCCGTACAGGGATCGGGTCTTACGTCATCTGCAGAGTGATATAAACGAGAAGTACGAGGGCCTTAAAAGCTCTTTGGACTTCTCGGTGTATATGCAGTAAAAAACTTTATACTTCTACTATGACGGTTTGCTGGCTCTTCGGAGCCAGCTTTCATACAGGGGAGGGTCATGGAGTCTTCGCAGTTTGAACAAATACCAGATGACACCGCTGAGCGTCGAGCGCTCGCTATTAAAATGACAGCCCCTGGAACGGCTCTTCGTGTCGCATTGGACATGATTCTTGCAGGACACCTTGGGGCGCTCATCTGTGTGGGTGATCGCGAAAACGTTCTTGCGGCAGGCAGCGATGGATTTGCCTTGGATGTTTCCTTTACGGCAAACCGCCTCTTTGAACTGTGCAAAATGGACGGTGCCGTGGTTATTGACAAGGATCTTACGCGCATTGTGCGTGCTAACTTTCACTTAAATCCTGACGCTACGCTTCCGACGGCAGAAACAGGAACGCGCCATAGAACTGCTGCTCGCATGAGCCTGCTTACCAAGTCAATCGTTTTGGCGGTTTCTTCTCGCCGCTCGCTCATTACGGTGTATGTTGATGGTCGGGCCATTCAGTTGAAGTCGGTACCGGCAATTATGACGGCAGTCAGTCAGCTTTCCGTTGCCATGCAAAGCGCACGTCAGGCTCTCGACCGTGAGCTTTTGCGCCTTACGGCTCTTGAGCTGGATAACTATGTAACACTTGGTGACGTTGCCGAGACGTTCTATCTGTTTGAAGTACTTATGACCGTGGCCGAGCAGCTTGATGCGCATATTCTTGAACTCGGCAATGAAGGAAAAATCACCGCTATGCAGCGCGAAGAATACTTGGGCGGTGTGAACGAGGCATATAACCTTATGATTCGTGATTATGCTGAAGATTCGTCTGTTGAAAACGCGCGCGCTATCCGTCGAATATTCCATACAACGGAGAATACGGAGCTTCGCTCTGCCCAAGTGGTCGGTCGAATCCTTGGATATGACCAAGACCTTCCTGCGGATACCGCTATGGTTCCGCTTGGCCTGCGTACTCTTTCACGTGTTTCTGTGGTTCGTGATGATATGGCCGCAAAAATTGTTGACGAATATGACTCTTTGCAGGAACTTCTCAACGTGGCCGAAACCAATCCCAACCGTTTGGATGATTTGGGCATTGAGAACCCCGGCGCTCTGGCCAATGCGCTGCGCCGCATGTGGGGGAAGTCCGAATGAGAGTTTCCGGCGCCTGCACACAAACCAAGATTTCTTGCGTCCAAGTTGTCGAGAAGAACAATGGCCCCGATACCGTGGCCGTGATTGTTGCCGGAGGTATCGGTGAGCGCTTTGGCTATCCGGGTGGTAAACAGTTCATTAACCTTTGCGGACTGCCTTTGATGAGCTGGTCCATTTTGGCGTTTGATCATGCGCCGAGTATTGCGCACGTGGTCATTGCATGTTCTCCGGAAAAAGTGGATGCCGTGCGAGAGTCAGTGCTTTCAGGCCTTAAGCTTCACAAGCCAATTACCTTTGCTGCATCAGGAAAGACGCGCCAGGCATCGGTGTATTCTGCGCTTAAAGCAACTCCGCACGGCTTTGATTTGGTGGCTGTACACGATGCGGTGCGTCCACTCATTGAAGTGGAGACCATTGAACGCGTTATTTCTCGCGTGCGCTCAGACACTGCTCTTGCAGGAGCTATTTGCGCGACTCGCGCCGTGGATACGCTCAAGCGCGTTGAAGGTTCTACCATTGTAAGTACGCCTGACCGTTCGTTTTTGTGGGCTGCTCAGACACCGCAGGTTTTTCGCAAAAGCATACTGGTTGAAGCCCATGAAAGGGCTCTTCAAGAGCGCATGGCGGCAACGGATGACTCTTCGCTTGTTGAGCATTTGGGTGGCATGGTTGAAGTGGTGGAGTCGTCCAATGACAACATCAAGGTAACCTATCCGTCTGACCTTACCATCTGTGAAGCGCTTCTCGGCAAGCATCTCATGGATGGCGCCGACTCCTGTATTCCGTTTGACGGCGGGGAGGCATAAGGTGGCACTTCACATTGGACACGGATATGATGTGCACCGACTTGCGCCGGAGCGAAAGCTGGTGCTGGGCGGTGTAGAGATACCCTTTGAACGGGGACTCTTGGGTCATTCGGACGCAGATGTCCTTGTGCACGCTTTGATGGACGCGCTTTTGGGAGCACTTCGTGAGGGTGATATCGGCCAGCTTTTCCCCGATAGCGACCCCGCGTATGCGGGTGCGGATTCTATGGTTCTTCTCGCCGCTGTTGGCGAGCGGGTAAGAAAAGCAGGCTATCATATTGTGGATTGCGATTGCACAATTGCCGCTCAGGCGCCCAAGCTTATGCCATATCGTGATGCCATGCGTTCGCGGATGGCCGAGGCTTTGGGGGTATCCAAGTCGCGTGTGGGCGTGAAGGCTACTACCACCGAAGAGCTTGGCTTTGTCGGCGCAGGCGAGGGGATTGCCGCTTGGGCGGTTGTGATTTTAGAGTCTTAAGCTTTCTTCACAGGGAACTCAACAATGGAATCACAAGAGTCTAGTAGCTTTTGATCATGTGTAACTACGATAACGATATGATTTTGTTTGAGATCATTGAGTAACGAAATAAGCTGTACCACACTATTTTTATCCAAAGCCGAAGTTGGTTCATCAAGGAGCATTACCTGTGGGTTCTTCAATACCATACGAATAATGGCAACTTTTTGCTTCTCGCCACCTGAAAGACTTGGATGGGAATCATCAAGTATCGTATTAAATCCCTGAGGAGCAGAATCTAGCAGATGATTGAGATTTAACTGCTCAACAAGGCTCACGACCTTCTCTTTAGAGGGCTCATCTTTGCAAAGAAGCGTAAGATTATTCCAGATTGTATCTTCAAGAATCATCGGTTCTTGCTCGGTGAATCCAACCATGTCCTCTCTGAGTACATAATGATCCAGCTTACTTAGTTCGGTCGAATTGTAATCTATTGCTCCATCGTATAGTCCGCTCCATTCAGCATCTATAAGTTTAAGTAGAGTAGATTTTCCACAGCCATTATGACCCGTGAGTGCATATAATTTTCCCGGTTCAAAGGCAGCGTTTGTTTTGGTAAGGACTGGCTTTGTATTACTGGGATAGGTAAAGCTTACGTCTGTACAAACAAGAGATCCAATCTTAGTATCAAGTACCTGCATTCCGTTTGGTTCTGTCGGCAGTGTGGAAATTTTCATAAGACGCTCGTAGCTTACGAGGCTGCTCTGATATTCAAGACCGAATTCCGTGAAATACATTGCGGCAGAGGTAAGCATTGAATAGTAGCTGGCTATAGTAGCAAGATATCCTACCTGCATATTCCCTATAGAAATTTGGTAGACTCCCAGTGCAAACAGTATTGCTTGGCAAAAGGCGGTTAATGTACCATTTTGAGCCTTAACTTTTGCAATCAACTTATTGCTGCTGTAAACAGCGGCGCGAAGTTTTTGATAGGTTTCCTTGAGTGCACGGGCAAAGTGGCTAAATAATACATGGCGCCTAATGAAATCAACTTGGCTAAATTGACTGAACTCACAAGAAGCATACTTTGAAAGTTCTTCTTTGGACTCATAGTTCTTTTTAAAAATCTCATTATGGAAGTAGCTGTAGGTAAATCCTACTGAAAGCGTCAGAAGACCACAAACAAAGGCAAGAAGGATATTGATTGATGCAACTACTCCAATAATGACCACAACGGTTACTGTGCTTGTTATGACTTTCGAACCGGATATTAAAAAGAAAATTGATATGGTACTTGCATCGTTGTTAACACTGCGATGATAGTAAGCAGGATCATAGGAAGAGAAAAAGTCCTGCCTCGTGTGCTGTATCCTTTTAATAGCATCAGCTTCCAGCACAAATGATGAGTCTGACTGTAGATAGGTATATATAAGGTCAGAAAAGTATTCCAAAAGAGCTGACAGTACTCCCAAAAAAGCAATGAGGATACAGAGCATAAAGGCTTCATAGAAGCTTGCTTTGCTCACAAGTAGATTAATAACCCAACCGGTAATAAAAGGAAGAGATGCGTCTGTAAGGGCTTTAAGCAACTTTAGTGCCATATACCCTGTATACATTGCTTTGTTCTTTATTGAATTCCAGCAATATAGAATTAACTTACGCATAGTCTTTTTCACCCTCAATCGTTACTTTGTAGATCTTGCAGTAGGTTTACTCTGGCTGAAAGATTGTATTTAAAAGTTTCACAGAGAGGTTCCTTGTCATGGACAATCAGTCGAGGACACCCTCCCATGCAAATTGGAAAAACAGAACACTCAGAGCATCCTTCATGTTGTGGATTATAACTGAGCCACTTTATTATATTCGATGTCAACTCAGGAGGATCATATATTGATCCAACAATCTCATCAGTGATGCCGATGTCATCCCAGCATTTGTATAGATTGCCAAGGGGATCTACGACAAAGGAATTAAGTGAAACAGCACCACAAATTCCGATGCCAAAACGCTCACGCAGAGGATCAATGGTAAAGCCTCTTTGTATGGCAATTTTATAAAAGTCCATTTCTGCGGACGAAAATTCTTGTGGTGTAAAGCAGGATCCCATATCACTGATTGGACTATTAAAATCGGTGACAGGCGAAATGTAGAACTTTACCTTATCTTTTAAAGATCTCTTTTCTAAATGAGAGAAGAGCTCAGAAGCATTAAGCATATTTGTTTTATCGGCATTTATTCGAATTGTGATGTTTAAAATATCTGATACAAGAGAAATGTTGTCCAGTATTTTTTCAAAGGTAGGTTTACCATTTGGAGGGATACGCCTAGAGTCATGATCAGCTTTAGAGCCATCAATAGTAATCTGAGCCGATTTAATTCCACACTGTTTGAGAGTTTGTGCAATGCTTGGAGTCAATAAAAACCCATTTGTTACAATTGTTGCTTCGTAGTGACAATCTGGTTTAACTGCTTGCTTAAGTTGCTGCGTTATTTCCTTAATGAGATCTACTTCTAATAGAGGTTCTCCTCCATACCACGTAATATTGAGATTAGCGATATGGGGATAGTAGTTTTTTACAAATTGAGAGAGCTGATTAACAGTTTCCTTAGTCATTGTATGAATTTGACAACCTTGTTCATAGCAGTAGGGGCATCGAAAGTTGCAGGCAGTTGTAGGAGCAATTGTTAGGTTCAAAACGTCTGACGCAAACCGTAAGATATTACTTTCAACTAACAGTTCTTTGTATTCGTCAAAATCTTTGTCCACGATCATTTCGCCATAGAAGAGCTCTTTTATGAAATCATCATCGGTTTCAGTAAAAATACCTTTTTCAAAATTGTGATATTTTTCTGCATGCTTACTATCTAGAGAGACAATTCCCCCGCTTTTGAGATTGACTACAATAAGTTTATTGGCTTTCTTTTCTGTTACATTGAAACAGGAAAGTTTTAGATTGCGAGTCATAAGATGCCTACCAAATTGATTTAATCGTATGGAGCCTATTTAATAGGCTCCATACTTTAGCTAATCAGAGTATGTAAGAATCAAGCTTGTTTTACACTGCCTTACATGATAACGCGTTGTCCGCAGATAGTAATTTTAATTCCGCAGCGTGCCGTATAAAAACGAGCTTTACGATTTGGACGAACGACCCATTCCATAATCCTCTCCTTCAAACGAATCCTATATTGAGTCTGCACTTTCAGTCCCGGGTTACATCAAGTGCGAGAACCCTAATTTAGGGATTTAGTAAAGCAATACGATTCATTTGCTGTCTAAAAACTACACCTCTATTATTTCCGTTGTAAAGAATACAAAAGAGGTATTACGTGAACGGTACCGATTTTGTGAAACGATTTAAAAATAAGTAGTAAATACGCAGGTAAAAAGTGTGTATTTCGATAATGTTACTATCGGACGAGTGGTATTGTGCTTATTATCTTTTTGTATTAAATTTCAAATCTTGTGGGTGGCATCATACTATAGTATCGTTTTTTGTGCTTTTCTAATTCATACAAAGACAAATGAAATTTTGAATGAAGTCTTTTTCAAATAGGGAGTGTACATGCTCGTTTACAATACTCAGACGCATCGCAAAGAGACTTTTACACCCATTGATGAGGGTAAAGTTCGGATGTATGTCTGTGGTCCTACGGTGTATGACCAGATACATATCGGTAATGCACGCACGTTCTTGTCGTTTGATGTGATACGCCGTTACCTCATGCATGCAGGATACGAGGTTACCTTTGCACAAAATTTGACGGACGTTGACGATAAGATTATCAATCGTGCTCTTGAGCAGGGGCGTACGGCGCAGGAGGTTGCAGAGGAATACTCTTCCGCCTTCATCGAGCAGATGCACCGCTTTAACATTCTTGATCCCGACATTCGTCCGCGTGCCACGCACGAGATCAATGCCATGGTTGAGATGATCCAATCCCTCATTGATCAGGGGTTTGCCTACGCAGTGCCGTCGGGAGACGTGTACTTCTCGGTGCGAGCGGATCACAATTATGGCGTGTTGTCTGGTCGCGATCTTGATCAGCTTCGTGCAGGCGAGCGCGTTGAGGTCAATACCGAGAAGCGCGACCCGTTTGATTTTGCCCTTTGGAAGGCTGCAAAGCCCGGTGAGCCCAGCTGGCCGAGTCCATGGGGAGAGGGACGTCCTGGTTGGCATTCTGAGTGCTGTGCCATGATTCACCGCTACCTTGGAACGCCAATTGATATCCACGGCGGTGGGGCTGATCTCGTGTTTCCGCATCATGAAAACGAAACGGCTCAGGCAAGCTGCTGCTGGCATGAGCCTTTGGCAAACTATTGGATGCATGCGGGCATGCTTCGCGTGGAGGGCGAGAAGATGTCCAAGTCCCTGGGCAACTTCTATACGCTCAAAGAAGTGCTGGATTCCTACTCAGCAGATGCGGTCCGACTTTTGATGCTGCAGACGCACTATCGTGCGCCGCTTGATTTTTCTTTCGAGCGCTTGGACGGTGCTGTCGGTACGCTTGAGCGTATGAAGACCTGTGTGGCTAATTTGCGCTGGGCCGCCAAAAACGCCGAGAGTACTGAGCGTTCTGTTGACGCTAGGCGCCCTGCCAATACCGGAGATGCGACACAAGATCACAAGCAGTCTGACTGCGAAAATGAGCTTACCTCCGCCATTGACACTGCGCGCGAGAACTTTGAGCGTTCCATGGCAGATGATTTCAATACGGCAGAAGCCCTTGCCGCGATGTTCACGTTGGTTACTGCCGCAAATACCTATCTTGCCGATGCGGCTGATGCAATTAACGCAAAATTGACGCTTCATGCTGCGGATACGTTGACAGAACTTTTTGGAGTGTTGGGAATTAGCGTTAACACGGACGAAGCGTCCGATGAACTTCCTCATGAGCTTATTGATTTGGCAAAGTCTCAAGCAGGGTATGAGGGAGAGAGCGTCACGCAAGCGGCAGAAGCTCTTTTTTCTGCTCGTCAAAACGCGCGTGCCGAGAAGAACTGGGTGGTTGCAGATGCCATCCGTGACGGCATTGCCGGTCTGGGACTTCTGATTGAAGACACGGCTTCGGGTGCTCGTCTGAAATACAATTCGCGCAAGGATTAATAGCAAGGATTAATACATGGCACAGAGAGCGCAGAGACATACGGCACAGAAGCATGTGGCACAGGGACAGCAGAGACATATGGCACAAGGGCAGCAGCCGCACAAAAGAAAGAAACGTGCTGATTCGAGGGAAGCTTTTGGTACAAAAGACCGCCGGAGCGGCGGTTATAGGCTGTCGGGCATTCGTACATCTGACGATACTCGCGGAGCAAGAAAGCCTCGAACTTCTCGGCAAAAGAGTGCCTTTGATTTGATTGAGGGTCGCCGCGCGGTCGCAGAGGCGCTTGCCTTAAACATTCCGCTTAAGAATGCGCTGGTACAGGTGTCCTCAGGCGAGCGGGATCAAGAGATTGAAACGCTTGCCAAACAGCTTTCATCCGACGGCGTTCCTGTTGAGCGGGTGCCTCGGCAGGTTTTGGACGCCCTTTCAAGTCATGGCGCTCATCAGGGCGTTATTGTGCGAACCCGACCCTTTGAATACGCGGAACTTTCCGACATTCTTGAGAAAGCGGGTTCAAAAGACGCGCTGGTAGTGGTGCTCGACCATGTGACCGATGAAGGTAACTTTGGCGCTATTGTCCGATCTGCTGAGGTAGTTGGTGCTGCAGGGGTGGTGATTGCCAATGCACGTGCTGCTCAGGTGGGCGTAGGCGCGTACAAAACCTCTGCCGGTGCCGTTTTGCATGTGCCGATAGCGCGAGTTTCTAACGTATCGCGAGCGCTTGAAGAACTGAAAACCGCAGGATTTTGGGCATGTGGCGCTACCGAGCATGCTACGGACGATGTATGGAGCGCGCCTTTGGGAGGACGCCTTGCGCTCGTGATGGGTTCCGAGGGTGCAGGCATTTCTCGCCTCGTGCTTGAAACGTGTGATTTTGCCTGCAAGCTTCCGCAGCGTGGAAAGATCGAATCGCTGAACGTGGCACAGGCTACGACCGTTATGTGCTACGAATGGTTGCGTCGTGTGAGTATGGGCGGCGTTTCGTAATGTCTGTGCGAGAAGAACGCGAACTTCTCATCGTTGACGGCTATAACGTGATGCACGCCACCGCTCGCTATGAAGGTCTGATTGACGGGGTAAATCAAGCCGATGGCTTGGTGAGCTCGGCGGGCGCTGCATATCACATGGACGGTGATCCCTTTATTCGCGCTCGTGAGGCGCTCATTTCCGATGTGGCAACGTTTGCGCATCATCGATACAAGGCGGTCATTGTGTTTGACGGGGCGGGTAATGTAAACCCTGAACGCCCCGATCGTTCGCGAGCCGGCGTCAAACTCATTTTCTCAAAGCCCAATCAGAGTGCGGATACCGTTATTGAAAAACTGGTTACGGAAGCGCGGGAGGCTGGTCGGTCCGTTTCTCTTGTCACTTCCGATAAGGACGTTCGTTCAACGGTCGGTTTTGGTCCCGGTGAGGTGACACGCATTTCAAGTGCGGCGCTTGTGCGTGATGTTGAGGTGAGCGATACGGCTATTGATGATTTACAGCGCGAAACAGGGCGTACGCGTATGACTTTGGAGGATCGTCTGTCTCCCGAGCAGCGACAGCGCCTTTGGAATCTGCTGGATTAGTAGGGGGGGGGTTGTAGCTGTTTCGGCTATTCCAGGTATCCCGCCTGGAATTTCCGCTTGGAGTATTCGTCCGGAATGCCCCGCAGCAAGCGTTTACTTGCGATTTCCACGACCGTCCGTCTCTTAAAACCACCACTAAACACGAAGATTTCAAAAACTCCGTCAAAATCGCTGTTTACGGGTGATTCGATTCACCCGTAAACGCTCAAATTAAAGAAAAATCCACAAGTAAACATCGTTCTTATCGACTGCAGTTACCCGTAAACCGCAAGTTTAAAGCAAATGGCGAGAAAAACTTCGTTTAGTGGTGGATTTGCCTTGCTGTAATCGCGTTTAGTGGTGGATTCGATTGGCGGCAATCGCGGTTAGCAGTAATCTCGGCTTGCCGAACCCCAGCTACCAGCAGTACCTTAGCCGGTGGCGAGAAAAGCATCCTGCCTTGTACACCGTGCCGGGTCTGCGCAGGTGCTCAATGGGGCAGCTTGAGCACTATGATTTGTGAGTTTTTCAAGAGAAGTAACTTTCAATAAAATGCCTCTAGACTCCTCCAATAAAACTCGGTATCATTACTCACGCATTTAAAAGCCGCTATAGCTCAGCTGGTAGAGCAACTGACTTGTAATCAGTAGGTCCCGGGTTCGAAGCCTGGTGGCGGCACCATTGCATTTTGGCCTCCTGGGTTTTCCGGGAGGTTTTTTAGTACTTCCACGGGCTTCCAATAAGTTAGCCATCGTTTACAATATATGCCTAGCACTAGCTAGAGTGAGACATCACGAACCAGCATTAGCCAGCGTGAGTCAGCACAATCAGCACTGGCTAGTACTAGGCAGCTGGCCAGCCAGCGCGAACCGGCACTCTGTACAGGTCGATGTCGTATGAGGCCTCTATGAACTATCCATATGAAATACGAAAGGAAATAGTATGGTCGACTATAAGAATTGGATTCCTCGGGGTATGTTGGCGGCTTCGGGAGGCGGCGCCCTCGTGGCACTTGTTGGCGTGGTGATATGCAAAATAAGCGGTGCTGTACAGGGCGTTCGCCTCTGCGCGTTGATTCTTTTTGGAGCGGTATTTGTCGCGTTTGGCTTGTTTTTCTTGTGGGCAACCTTTGCGTATCGTGCGTTTTCGTATCGTGGCCGGCGACATCTTTCAAAAGACATCGTTGAAGGAGTAGCTGCATACGTGCAGCTCCCTCAGGATGGTTTGGGACTTGATGTCGGCTGCGGAAGCGGAGCTTTGACCATAGCTTGCGCAAAAGCAAATCCTCAAGCGTCAATGGTCGGGGTTGACCGTTGGGGGAAGGAGTACGCTTCGTTCAGTAAGCGTCTATGTGAGAACAATGCTCGTGCCGAGAAGATCGGCAATGCTTCATTTCAGGCAGGCGATGCCGTAAAACTTGATTTTGCCGACGAGACTTTCGATGCGGTTGTCAGCAATTACGTTTACCACAATATAACTCGTGTTGATCGACAGCAGCTCCTGCGCGAAACGCTCCGTGTACTTAAAAAAGGCGGCACCTTTGCCATACATGATCTTATGGGCCCTCGGCGCTATGGTGATATGCAGGCATTTATACAGAGCCTGAAAGATGAGGGTTACGAGAGCGTGGAGCTTTTGGATACGGCTTCAGGAAAGTTCATGAGTATGCGCGAAAGTCGTTGGCTCATGCTGTCGGATTCAAAACTCCTAGTAGGGAAGAAGTAAGAAGCGCGAATGCCTCAGTAAAGAGTGCAGAACGTCTCATGCATAATGCCTCAATAAGGAGAGCGAATGCCTCACGAAAAAATCTCTCATAGGAGGATAAAAAGAGATGCTGCGCGTAAGCACAATGCGTTAAAGATGCGCACAATATACCAAAGCACTTCTCGGTAAAAATGGAGATTTTTTGATAAGATACGCCCGGAAGCGTGGTTTGCGTTGACAAGAGTGGGGAAGCAACGTATTATTTTCCCGCTTACGAGGTGAGAGACAGGAATTAATCCTTCTTATATCACGTGGTAAGTGCCTGAAAAGAGCAAATGGGGATATGGCACAGCGGCAACTGCGGCGGACTGTAAATCCGCTCCCTCTGGGTTCCTTGGT
>ERZ773197.1072-NODE-1072-length-20038-cov-3.281990_pt1 | contig 20038 bp, 28 predicted proteins | sample MGYA00580999_ERZ773197 | MGnify/ENA primary metagenome ERZ773197 (study PRJEB29015, sample SAMEA2738166) | human oral metagenome | biome: human oral; feature: human-associated habitat; material: saliva | place: China | collected 2185 ...
AGGGCGCAAGAAAGCCATCTTCAATGCCCTGACGTAGGCTGTAGGTGTAGACCGGATTTCCAAAATACTCATACGTATCGCGCGATTCCTCTCGCAACGGCGTGGCTGTCATTCCAAACTGCACAGCAGGTGAGAAGTACTCAAGAACAGCACGCCAGGAGCTGTCATCTCGACTGGAGCCGCGATGGCACTCATCGATGATGACCACGTCGAAGCGGCCCATATCCCTGATGGTGCGGTAGGCGCTGCCAACCGAGCACACGACCGCATCCCGTGCGTGGTCGTTCCGCCCCACGGAGGCGGACACGATGCCCACCTTCCGGCCGGTCAGGCGTTCGATGGCAGAGCCGTTCTGGCGAACCAGCTCGCCGTTGTGTATGGCATTGAGGACGCGCTGCCCCTGCTTTAGGGCGTGGTCGACCATTGAGGCGATCACAATGGACTTGCCGGCACCGGTTGGCAGGGCGATGATACCGGCCTTGCCGGTGTAGGCGTTGCCGGCTTCGATGGCCTCGGCTTGATATGGGCGAAGCGTCAGTGTCATAGAGCACCCCTCGTGACTTGGATTGGGCTGTAACTATCGCACAGCTGGCCGAAGTTTGCAACCGAGCATGACCAGCGGCCGTTGCCGTCCGACACGGCGTGCACGCACGTCTCGCAGCGAGCTACCGGGGCCTCTCCGCTGTGGCAGATGGCCTTGTGTGGACAGTATTTGCACTGCAGTGAGCCCTTCTGAAACTCGACCTCCGGTATGGCACCGTGCACGATCTCAAAGGCCAGGTCGTCCGCCTCTGCGGCAATCGACGGATCAGACGCAACCTCGAACACGGCTATTGTGTCCGTGTCCTTGTGGCAGGCGACGTACAGGGCGACCCCCAGACCGAGACCGGCCATGCCGCACTGCATCTGTGTCATGTGCTGATCCTTGATGTTACCAGTCCGGCACAGTTCGTCGAACGGGCGCTGGGACATTGTCTTGAACTCGAGCACGGCCAGCCGTCCGTCCTGCAGTCTGGCCACGCCATCAACAGACCCGCGAACGCCCCGAAGCTCGTAGCTGATCTGCCCGCCGTGCTTGCTTGTCGTTTTGCACTTGATTCCGGCCACAGTGATGGCTGCCACGAGACGTGCTTCCTCCATGTGACCGCGGTTGAACAGGCGGATCAGTCGGCCGTCCGGCTTGTCCTCACTGGCTTTGCGATAGTCCAGGGCCACCCGTGTGCCGCAGCCAACTCCGATCACAGAGGCTCCCAGGTGCGACCGCTCGGGCTCATTACCCCTTCTCCAGTCTTCCATGATCTCAAGCACACTGGCCATGGTCTGGCGCCAGGCGCCCGGGTCTTTCTCGATGGCGGTGTCGATGGCCCGTTCGATGTCAAGGCGGCGACTGGCAAGCGGTGCAAACGGATCGAGTGTCATGATGCAAAAGCCCGCACGGGGCGGGCTTATGTTAGGTTAATCGGATTGATCAGAAGGGGATGTCGTTGTCGTCCTCTTCGTCGACCGCCGGCTCAGGTTGCACCGGCTTCGGTGCGGCCTTCGGGGCTACCGGCTTTGCGGTGGCTGCCGGAGCCGCGGTTTGGCCGGCGCCACCGACACAGCGGAAGTTCGGGCGGGGCTCGCCGTTGTTGTCTTCCTTCATCCTGACGTTGACCACCAGACGGACGCCGTTCAGCTGCGATGGGTCGCGGACCACGCGGCCGGAGGCTTTGACGATCAGCGCCAGTTGCTGCTGAGCGATCTTGGCCGCCGTGCTCTGGCCACCGTCGTGGCCGACCAGCAGGTTCCAGAAGCCGCTTTCGCCGGTGTCTGCCTTGATGCGGAGGCTGATCTGCGGGTAACCGGACTTGGTCAGCTTCTGCTCGGCCCCCGTGATCGTCACGTCGTATTCACCGTCTTGGGTGAAGTTCTTGAACGACATCTCGTTCAGTTCGTTGACGGCTTCCTGTTGGAAGGATTTGTCGTTGGCGAGAGCCCAGAAATCGAATGCCATGATGCTTACCTCTTTGAGTTTGTGCCCACTGGGTTGTCGTGGGGCTGGTTGAATCGATGTGTGGTATGCTACTTAGTTTTTTGCCACGTTGTCAAGCGTTTCAATCTTCGGCCATCAGGCACAGGGCGGTGAAGGCCAGGCGTTTGATCTGACGCTCATCCTGCTTGTGCCCGTAGACCCGGGTCATCACTTCTTCAAGTGCTTCCAGCGGGCTGCGGAAGGCGATGTTCTTGCTGACGCGCATGAACTGGCGGCGGTCTGCCTGGAAGGCTTTGACGTGGATGAATACCTGGCCGTAGACCCAGAACTCTTGATCGACCTCATCCCAGAGGATGCGTTGGTCGTGGATGGCGAAGACTTGTTTCATGATCGTGGTTCCTTGTGTTCGGCTCGGCGCCTATCGCCTTGCCATGTTTGAAACTATACGCTGGTCAGAACTGGCTGTCAAGGCCGTTCGTCGGGATGCTGAACGGCGTGTCAGGCAGCGACAGGTCGTACTGCTTGAACATGAAGCCGCAGTAGCCGTACTCGAGGCACTGACGCGGGGAGCCCTCTGTGCCGGCAGTGCCATTGACCAGCGCCCAGTAGCCGTAGGCGAGCCCCTTGCACATGTCCCTCACATGGGCTTCTGCCATCTCGCCTTCTTCAATGAAGACTGACAGGGTTTCGGTCACGCAGCGCTCGCTATCCTTCTTGATCCAGGCGCTCACGCCTTCACCCATTTCGGCAGCCAGTTCGGCTTTCAGAGCTTCGCCGACCATCTTGTATTCGGCTACAGCCCTGGCTACTCCGACGTTCAGGTACTTCAGGTGGAAGTTCTGAACCCACATCTCGCCTTCGGTTTCCGGCAGAGCGTAAGGGATGCCAGTCTGCTCGGATACTGGGTCTAGGTACGGGGACTGGGTTTCGACTTTGATGCCAGCGGTTTCTGGTTTCTGTCGCTCGACCTGCTGCGCAACAACAGGGGCGCTTGCGGTTGGCGATGGTTGTTCGTCGCCAGCGGATCCGCAGGCAGCCAGGATGACGGTCAGAGCGGCGGAGAGGATGGTGCGTTTCATGATCTTTGGTTCCTTGGGTTGATGCCCGGAGGTGGTGACCACCTCCGTTGCGATGGTTAGAACTATACGCCCCTGTGACCGCTGTGTCAACGACCGTTCGTCGGCCGGTCGAGCGGCAGCTCTCCGGATAGCAGGGAAATCGTGGCTACCATGCACACGCCAGTAAGGAAGGTCGTGACTGCCAGCAGCACGCTACTGTGTACGAAGATGGCGGTGGCTGTAGTCATGTAGGTCAAGCCCCACAGAATCGCCTTGACGACTTCCTTAAGGACTGTTGAGATCATGTCATTCACCTTTGATTTTGTTGATGATTTTACCAATATGAGGCGGGCACAGTTCCGGGAGCTTCCCTGCCCGGTCCTTGGCGACGAAGGTTCCATCAGTCACGAACCGCAGCGTGCGGCGATTGACCGTGCTGCCGTCCTCCTTCTGAACCGTGTCAACCACCATGCGGCCAACCAGGTCAGGCAAGTGGCCGAGCTTGGCTGCGAATTTCGATCCTGGTACTGACGGGCGGAAGGTCTTGCGACCCAGTTCATCTTCGGAGACCTCTTCCTTGGCCAGCCACACCACCGAGCACGGCAGTTCACGGAGCTGGCGGATCAACCTTGTGACTGCCTGCTCGGTCTCCGGGTAGACCTTCCGGGGGTCCGGGGTCTTCTGCATGGCGTCCGACAGGATGATCTCGGCGATCTCAGACAGGCTGTCGAAGAAGATGCAGTCGTACTCGGCCGCGTGCTTGACAGCGTAACCGACAGCCTCGCGGGCCGTCTTGATGTCAGTGACGTCGATGTACGGGATATCGCTCCCCATCAGGGCGAGCACACCGCCTTCGGCAGAGATCACCAGCGGACGCTCAACCGTCTTGGCCAGACTGGTCTTTCCGACACCGGGGGCGCCGTAGATGATGGCGTTGATCTTGCCGGTTTGGTGCAGGTCCTTCGTGTTCTTGATCATGATTGAGACTCCTTGAAAGTGACTTTGGTTGGTTGCGGCTTCAGGGTGATGAACTCGAGCTGCCCCTCAGTTGGCTGAAGCTTGGCAGGAACGGTGTACGAGATCGTCAGGCCGTTGGCGAGTGCTGGATTTGCCTTCAGTGCTTCGCGGAGCGCCCGGTTATCGACCGACCACCTGTGATCGGTTGTGATAGAGACCTGGACCCCGTCCAGTTCCCCGGTGTAGCCCGGGGCGTGCTTGCCAAGCCACTCGCGGATGCGGTCAGACTCTTCCTTGATCGTAGCCGCTTGTGCATTCAGTTCGCGGAGGCGGCGAAGCCCCCGCTTGATGGTGGCTTCGGATGTCATTACAGCTGCTCCACTTCGTTGTCTGCGTACCACTGCTCAACCAGGTAGTCCATGACGGCCTTAAACAGCACGCTCTCCTCCTGGGTGAGCGATTTGTAGTCGTACACGAACACCGAGTCCCCGAGGATGAGGGTTGCCATGCAGTGAGACTCTTCAGCCTCGTCGGAGTGATAGGTGACCCCACTGGTTTTGCCAGACTTGGCGAAGTCTACACACAGATCCGCGTCCGGTTGCTCGATTCGGAGGCCGCGGCGGTTCAGGATGTTGCCAGCGTGACTGGAGAAGATGGGGCGCAGAACTTCGAATACATTGTCGACGATCTCATCACCTTCGGCGCCAGCCAGCCTAACCAGAGAGATCTTGCCGCAAGGCGTTGGGGCGGCGCTTATGGTGTAGACGTTGCGAGTGCCTTGAGCCAGCCGTGACTGCAGGGCGTTGTACGCGGCTGGCAGTGCGATGACGTAGTGATGCTCGCCTTTCAGGGCGGCGCGGATTGCCGTATTGGCGGATGCCATGATCTTCATGATGATTCCATTTTGAGTGGGCCCCGGGGATCCGCCCCGGGTCGGTGAGTGTATTAGAGCAGGTCTGCGGTGATCTTGTCAAGTGCGTCGGCTGGACGGTCGCTCAGACGCGACGGAGGGAACCACACCAGGAAGTCGCCAATCACAAGGGCGATGCCTTTCATGTCGTGCCAGTAGACTGCATCCACAACAGAGCGACGCTGCAGCGACAGGCTGGACAGATCAACTTCCGTGCCTGTCTGATCGTCGATGTACGTGTGACCAAACTTTCGCTGGATCAGGGCGGCGCGCTTGGCGTTGGCCAGGTTCACCGGGCCTTTGTAGCGTTCGCGGGCCGAGCGGCAGCTCTTGATCTGCTCCACTGACTGGTAGCCGTTGAAGACGATTCCGCCGCCGATGACGAGGGCTTTGTGCTTGGCGCTCATGCTTTGCTCCGGAACATCTGAACAACAGCTTTCACAGCAGCGTACTGCTCGGTCGGGCTGGTCTTCTGGCCCGCGAAGCTGTTAATGGCCATGGCCAGACGAACAGCGGTCATCGCATCTTTGCAGGCGATGTAGCCGTCTCGGCCACTGATGGTGAAGACCACTTCGTTGCAGATGAGGTTGTTTTGACGTGCGATCATGATCATTCTCCGGTTCGTTTGACGACGATCAGTGCTGCAATGAATGCGAGGGCCGCGTAGGCCAGAAGGATGACAATGATGTTTATCACAGCATCCTCCAGGTGGTCAGTTGAGCCATCTCGGCCTCTTTGCGAATCCGGATCCAGCGATAGATCCGTTGGCCGATTATGGCGCCAAGGAAGCCACCGGCGATGATGGCATGAAGGATGACAAACAGTGTGTTCATGTGAAGCACCAGAGGTGCCGGCGTCGTGCTGCGCCGGCTCAGCGATTCGTTAACCGTTATTCTGCCAAAGCTCAGTCACGAAGTCAAGCCATGACTGCTCCACCCACTCGCCAAACGACCAACGGTTGACTACGATCGGCTGGCGGTCGGCTTTGTAGACCAGCACGGGCTCCTTCCCGCTATCCACCCCCTGCCGCAGGGCCTGCGCCCGCCACTTTGCCAGCAGGGCGGGCTGCACCTTCGCGTACCGCTTGCACTCGATCGCGTAGCCGGCAACAGCCTCCCCCTCTAGGTCCCCCGGGAGATTGCCCTTGCGGTACTGCTCGATCAGGCGCTTGCACTCCTTGCCTGTGACTGCCTTGATTTCGTTCGCGATCTGCCGCTCGAAGGCGGCGCCCTTGTTTCGTCCATTTACTGCCATGATTGACTCCAGGTGAGCCCCCGGGCCGAAGCCCGGGTCGGGTTGTGTTACTTAGTGTACAGACCTTCCTTGAAGGGCTGTGTGAGCCGGTAGCAGATCACGCTGCGATCTTTGCCGAGCGAAAGCTTCTGAAGAAGGCCGTAGTCCTTGATCATGATGTTCATCATTCGACTGATCGCAGCCCGGTCATCCATGCCGTTCTTGGCCAGCAAGCGCGTCATCCTCGGGTTGGCGGCGATGATACGCTGGATCGTTCGGCCCGTCACTATGCCCTCGCCTTCAATCACACTGTCGGCATCACGGTACTGGCTGTCCGGGTTCGTGCATGCGTCGTGGATGCACCTGTGCAGGGTTTCGATGGCGATCGTCGAGGCAGACTTGTCGCTATCACGGACGGCGTCGATCATCAGCAGCCAGTGATAGTTGATCAGCTTGATTGCCCAGATAGCGATCTCTTCAGTGATCACGGGGGTCATCGGGTTGTTCATCACCGCGATGGCCGTGGCAGCCCGCTCAGCCCGTGCATGCAGACGGGCACAGGCGTCAGCCAAAGCCTGTCGTTCATGGCGACGGTAGCCGCCAACCTGTTTGCTACGCAGGTCTTGGTGCCAGTCCAGCAGGCGGGCGCCTTCCGGAGCTGCACGCACGCGCTCGTAGCCCGGGTTGTCGCTACCAGCCCCGCGATCCGGCATCGATGCCACGCGACGGATGGCAGCCATCGAGGCTTCGCTGATCGCCTTGCCAGTGCCAGTGATCATCTGCATGTCAGGCGTGTAGTTAATCACCGTCAGGCGGGACAGCAGGCCGGAACCGGACGCATCAGATGACAGCAAGTGATCCATGTAGGCCGGCTGCGTGTCCGCCACCATCGACAGGTAGTAGTGACGCGGGATCACGCTACCGCCAACCGTCAGAGATGCTTCAGCGGCGCTCAACGGAGACCGGTCGAACATCTGAATGACCTGCTTCAGGCCGACGCTGCCAGACTGATCCTGCGACAGCCTTGCCAGGTCGGTGCCGATCTCAGACCAGTGGATCAGACCAGCGGGGACCTGTGCGCGAAGCTTGGTGACCGAAGCCCGACCACCCACCGTGCTGGCTGACATGGCGGCGTGCGGGGCGATCTCCGAGAACAGGCCGGTCACGACAGCTGCCACGTTCTTGCCGGAGCCCGGAGGGGCGCACAGCACAACGTGGTTGGTGATGCCATACTGCGGCCCGCTGTACGACTCAATGGAGCGTGCAGCGAAGCCGGAGATGGCCGCGATCATGGCGCCGGAAGCGAAGTCCACCGGGGTCTGGCCACGAAGCGAGCGACACACATCGGCCACAACCTGCCCAGACAGCCCGGGCGGCAGGCCGGGTTCCTGTGCCTTGTCCAGATCGATGGCGGCTACGGTCTCTTCCTGGGCGGGGATCTCTTCCGGATCCGACGACAGGATCTCGCCGGTTTCCGGGTCGATCTCTTCGACCGTGTCATCGGAATCCTCATCCATTGACAGCATGGACCAGTTGATCTCGGTGCCATTGACCAGCCCGGCGATGCCGGTCACCTGCTCCGGCTCTTCTTCGGGCACAGGTTGGCTTGCCGGGGTCGGGGGCTCAGGTTGTGGCTGAGGCCTAACCTTCGCCGCGCGCTCTTCTGCGAGCTGCTTCGTCAGGTCGGCGACCTGCTGCGTCAGCTTCTCGATTTGGTCCATCAGGCGGTTAATGAGAGCCTGTGTTTGGTCATTGCTCACGGCTTCAGCCTTCTTGACTGCGGGGGATGCATTGTATCCGGCATTCATCATGTCAGCAACGATGGCAGCGTTCTCGCCTTCGCGGGCCTCGCGGCGGCGGCGAATGCTGTTGATGGTGCGAGCAACGTAGTTACCAACAACGGCCTTCTCGCGCTGCCCCAGTCCGCTACGGCGAAACACAGCGGCCACGCAGGCATCGTTGTCGGTTGCCCAGCACAGGGCTTCGATCAGGGCTGCGTCGGCCTCAGACTGCGACGGGTAGCCGTAGTCCTGCCAGTTGCCCGACCACAGGCGCTTGACCTTGTCAGACTTCCAGATCTTCCGCAGGGCGGCCCGCTGCTCTTCCTCGCTCACCTCTACGGTCGGTGCGGAGATAACCCCTGTGGCCGCCAGAACGCCCGCGGAGGCCTTGATGCCGCCCAGCTTGGCGACAACTCGGTCAATCTTGGACTGGCGCTCTTCGACCGTGTCCCAGCCACTGATCGTGTTGCCGGTTACGATGATGAACCGGTCGCGGCCATAGACCTCAATGTCTGTCTTGGCGTCGCGCACGCCGCCGTCCAGGTTGGCCTTTGCGAAGATGTGCGTGCCAAGGCCGGAGCTGGATGTCTCGGCGTACGAGTCCATCCACTCGACCATGGCCATCTGGTCGGCCGTATAGTCTTCGTCCATGTCGATCACAACCATGCCGCAGTTCTTGTGCAGGCAGGCGCCGATCGCGGCTTGTGGCCCGATGGACTTGGCGACAGCCACAGCCATCCCGTAGTCCATCCAGCCACGACGGCTGGTAGTGGACAGCGGGATCAGCTGGCCGTTCTCATTGCGCCCCCATGGGCGTTTGTCGCCACCACGGGGGTTCTTGGCAACCCCCCAGTAGCGCAGGTACTTTGACAGCTCGAGTGACATGGAGAAACCTCCTGTGGAAGCAATGTGCGAACTATACCCCATCGGCAAGCACAAGGTCAAGCCCACTGCTTGGTCGGGTGACAAACGGCAAAAGCCCGGCTGCGAGTGGCACCTCGCCCGGGCAAATGCTTCCCCTGTGCAGGGCCGCCAACGCTCGTAGTGGCACCTACGGGCGAAGGCGGGTTGACTGACTTCAATTCGCAGGCAGTGGGTGGTGCCACACCCAGTGCATGCGGACTGTTGCCAGTCGGTCGGCGACGGATTGTGACCACCGTCTACCATTTCGAGGTCAGCCGTCGTGCTGCCTCTGTGTTTCGCTTCCCGGCGGGCTTTGTCTGCCTTGACATTGCTCACCGAGTTGCTCAACGGCGCCGGATTTAACTCCCATCTTTCAGGGCACTTGACCGGCCGATCGTCTCGCTGCTGGGGTGGGCCCGGGCTGGTTACCGGCCACAGCCACCCCTCAGGAACAGAACTATACGCGTGTCAAACGTGCTTGTCAACACCCCCTGCGTCCTACGCGCGCGTACGCGTACAGGCGCGCGCCGCGCACACGCCCATGCGGGCGGCAAGCACAGGGGGGGCATCGCCCGCAGCGACGACCCGGCGAATGCCTCACTACCTGTATACCCCCCTCCATCTCGACTTGTAACCAGATGTTTCAAGTTACAGTTACGTTACAGTGACTATAGGGGTCTTATCTCCTAAACGGTGATTTTTCCAAATATACCCCCCCCCTTCACCGTAACAGAATTGTAAACGGCTACTAGGAAAATCAATGACTTGCGAGTGGTTACAAGTGTAACAGACAATTCAGCACCCTTTACTTTAACTGGAGCTGGTAAGTTGCACTGACATATCGTACAGTGGTTTTTCACTGATATTGCGTACAGTAGTTTTTGGATACTACCCCCAAGTATGCTGTGTTCGTGGTGGGTCGTCGGCGCCCTGCAGGCACCAACAACTGTGCTTGCTGGGGTACAATTACGTGTGTGGGGCCGGGCTGGTCTCCACGAAACCTCAGGCAACCTGTGACCGATGGATATCTACGCAAAACCGAAACTGCCTCCGCTGAATGAGCGTCTGCTGCTCGAGGCCCCGATCGAGGATGTGCTCGGGGGCGGCTTGACCGTGGACGACTTCGTGGCTGCCTATCTGGTGGACTACAACGCCGCCCGTGCCCTGAAGCGAATGAATCTGTGGCAGGGGCGCGAGAAGGCTGCGGCGGCCGTGATCATGAGGCGGCCTGACGTGGAGTCGGCGCTGTCCGTACATCAGTCCGGGGCAGACCTGTCTGATATGGGTGCCATCCGGGCGCAGGCTCTGCAGTCTCTGTATAGACTGGCCCTGTCGGCTGAGAGCGAGTCCGTTCGACTCGGGGCCATCTCCCGTCTGCTGGATGTGACAGACAACCTGCCGAAGACGCCGGAGACCGTGGACGTGACTGATGTGCCCGACAACAAGGTTCGGGATGCCCTGCGCGTGCTTGGCAAGGCTCCGGTACTGTGATGGACGATATCGCGCTCCAGCTTCTGCGGGAGTATGCAACCCGCTCGCTCCGCAACTTCGTGGGCGTGTTCTGGCCTGTGCTCGAGAATGACAGGCCGGTGGCATGGGGCTGGGCGCTCGACGCGATGGCCGACCACCTTGAGGCGGTCACGCGTGGCGAGATCACTCGGCTGGTGATTAATGTCCCCCCGGGTTCAATGAAGTCTCTGATGGTCTCGGTCATGTGGCCGGCTTGGGAGTGGGCTATCGGCCGTCCGCAGACGAAGATCATCGGCGTGGCCCACAATACCGCCCTGTCTGGTCGCGACGCCCGCAAGATGCGGCGGCTAGTGCAGTCACAGGAGTACCGCGACCTGTTCCCGCACGTGGAGCTGACGAAGGATCAGAACTCGAAGCTGAACTTCGAGAACACGGCCTACGGGCAGCGCGTGTGCATGGCCTTCCGGAATATGACCGGTGAGCGCGGCGATCGCGTGATCATCGATGACCCGATGACCGTCGAGGATGGCTTCTCGAAGGCCGCCATCGATGAGGCCGCTCGCATCTTCAATGAGACGGTGCCAAGTCGTGTCAACGACAGCAAGTCGGCCATCGTGATGATCATGCAGCGGATCCACGAATCGGACCCGGCCAGCATCGCCCTGTCCGACCCGATGTACGAGAAGCTGATCATCCCGATGCGGTGGGATAGCAAGTTTCCGACCGAGACGAAGCGCTTCCGCGACCCGCGTGACGGCGGCCCGGATGGCGTGCTGTTCTTTCCGGAGCGGTTCAGCGCTGATCAGGTCGAGGCGCTGGAACGTCGGCTCGGACCGTATGGCACAGCAAGCCAGCTGCAGCAGCAGCCGGCCCCGCGCTCTGGTGGCTACCTGGACCCATCTAATATAGGAGTGGCTGACCGCCGAACCTGCGGCTGTGCCGTGGCTGGGACCTTGCTGCCACAGAAGGGGGTGGTGACTACACGGTCGGGGCGCTGGTCGGTTTGGATGACCTCACCGGGAAGGTGTACCTGCTGGACGTGGTTCGCGGCCAGTGGGGGAGCGCTCGTGTGGACGCCACGATCAAGCGGACGGCCGCCATGGACGGTCCGCTGGTCGAACAGTCCCTGCCGATCGACCCCGGTGCCGCTGGCAAACGTGCGGCCGACCAGTACGCGATCGCTCTGACGGGGTACGCCGTTCACACCTCGCGGGAAACCGGCGATAAGATGACCCGTGCCCGGCCGCTGTCGTCTATTGTGCAGGATGGCAGGTTTGTGGTAGCCTGTGATCCGGATATGGCAAGACCTGTGCTCGATGAGTTTGCGGCCGCGCCAGTTGGCAAGCACGATGACACCATCGACGCAGTGTCTCGGGCACTCAACCGCCTGACCGAGACCAATAGGTATAACCTCGAAGGACTGATATGACGGAACTGACAAACGACGGGGCGTACGAGGATGTGTTCGTGCGCCAGTCCCCGCTGAATTATGGGTTCGGCAAGAAGGCTGGCGGCATCGACCGCGTGTGGTCAGCCATTCCGTGGGCCGCTGTGGCTGGCTGGACCGGCAATGACTCAAAGATCGCCGCTTCGGCCGTGAAGGCATGTGCTCGAGCCGAAAAGAACGGAGCCGTGCCGCTACTGAAGAATGGCCGGTCCATTCTGCCTGACGGCTACTCGGTCACTGCTACGTACATGCACGGCCCCCATCGCGGCGAGCCGTGGAAGATTCTGGTGGACAACGTCGAGTACGAGCGGGACACCGGCTTCATGTGGGTTAAGGGCGTCATGGATCGCAAGGGCACACAGGAGGCCGTGGCCTGCTACCTACGGGCTGTTGACGTCGCCGTGGCCGGCCTCGAGCGGTCACAGCAGCCGGTGCACAAGATTCCTGACCTGGGGCGCTATCTGCAGACCCCGTCAGGCCAGCAGATGGTCGAGCAGCGCATCGCCCTCGTGGATGCCGCCCGCGGCGTTCGCAACACCGTGGTCGTGGACGGCAACGAGTCGTACGAGATTCTGAATGCCCAGATGGGGGCCGCCCAGTCGATCATTCAGGCCGCGATGCAGCGCGTGTGCGCCGTGACAGGCATCCCGGCCCGCGTGCTCTGGGGTGAGGGCGAAGGTGGTCTTGGCGGTGGCAACGCAGACCAGCAGCTGTGGCGCTCGATCATCCGCCAGTATCAGCAGTCTGTCATGACCTCCGTGCTCGAGTGGATCGCTGGCAAGACCCCCGAGTATGAGCCGCTGGATCGCGAATCGGCAACCGATCGAGCACAGCGCCTCGACAGGATTGCCAGCGCACTGGACCGCCTGCTGTCACACGCCGTGATTGATCCAATGGGCGCCCGCAAACTTCTGGCCGACGAAGGATTCCTGACCGATGGCTACGAAAGCTGAAAAGGAGGCTGCGGGCCGCGCCCGCAGTCGCCGTCTGTACGTGGACTGGCCGTCAGCTCGCGACTTCACGGCCACGCTGACCTCGACGGTCACGAAGACGTGGCCGTTTGTGGACGTCGATGCTGTAGAACGCGCCCGTGGCCTGCTGGAGTGGTTCCACATCTTCCTGTCCCGCTTCCAGGATCGCCAGTTCCGGGCTCTGGTCAAGCGGATGACTGGCAATAACCTTCCGCCAAGCCAAGACTTTCTCGGCCTGTCCGGCGTTGACCGTGTCCGTGTCGAGTCGTGGCTGCAGGCACAGCGCGCGCAGTGGATCGCCAACAACGTCCAGCTCATCGGGTCCCTGACCGAACGCCACCGTGCCCGCATGGAACAGACTGTTGCCCGGCTGGCTGGCGACCCGGAAGCGCTGCAGGAAGAACTGGAGCGGGTCTATGGCATGGCCAAGAACCGGGCCAACCTGATTGCCGTGGACCAGTCCAACAAGGCCGTGGAGGCGCTCAACCGCGCCCGCTACCAGCAGGCCGGTGCGATCACCTATCGCTGGGTGACGGAGCGGGACAGCCGGGTGAGGAAGTCTCATGTAGCCCGTGACGGCGAGGTGTTCAGCTTCGCGTCCGATCCGCAGCCAGGCTACGAGATTCGGTGTCGCTGTCATGCGGAGCCTATTTTTCCGCGTACACTAAACCCTGTCGAAACGATGGAGGGAAGATATGTCCGCTATCAGAACGCGGAAAACTGAATACGGCTTCGTGCTGGATGCCCCTGTGATCGCCCGGACTGGCATCCAGGTGTACCAGCGCGGAGGGAAGCCGTGGCTGGAGTACCGCCCAGCCGAAGAAGTCTTCAAGGCCGACTCCCTGGAGACATTCGAGGGGGCGCCGGTCACGATCCAGCACCCGTCGATCCCGGTCACAAGCCGGAACACAGCCGATCACACCGTCGGCGCCGTCATCGGGCGCCCGTGGCGGGACGGCAACAACCTGCGGGCCAATGTCGTGGTCCACGATCAGCGGGCCATCGATCTGATTGGCTCTGGGGTTGCGGTTGAGCTGTCGGTGGGGTATAGTGTCGATGCCGGCCCGGGTGGTGTGACACCTGACGGCGTGAAGTATGATATGATGCAAACCAATATCCGATGCAACCACCTTGCAATCGTCCCGCGTGGACGGGCTGGTGTAGCTCGGTTTACTGAAGAAGGAATCAAAGTGAGCAAAGACGAAGTCAAGTCCGATGCCGTTGACCTGCAGGCCAAGGTCGACGTTCTCGAGGCCGAGAACGCCAAACTGCGCGCCGATGCAGAGGCTTCCGCCCAGCTGAATCAAGACGCTATCGATGCGATGCGCGCCGAGATCGAGGCCAAAGTTCGCGCCGATGTGGCTGAAGAGTTCTCGGTGAACGCGTTCGCCAGTTCTGTTGGTGTCCAGCCCAAAGAATCGACCGTAGCCACGATGCGCGCTGTGATCGCCGCTGTGCACCCCGGCCTGAACCTGGACGGCAAGGAGGACAGCTACGTTCGTACCGCGTACGACGTCCTGAAGAGCGTGTCACCAGTCAAGCACGAATCCAAACCCGAATCCAAACCCGCTGCCCGGACCATCTCCGCTGGTAGCTTCCTGCAGTAAGGAGAGACGAAGATGATCACCATCACCAAATCCAGTCCGGGCATGATCCAGCACGGTTTCGGCCCGACGTCCATTGAAACCTTCCCGGCCGCCAGCGACATCCCCTTTGGTGCGGCAGTGATGCTGAACGCACAAGGTCAAGTCGAGGAGGCTACCAACGGCAACCTGATCGGCTTTGCTGTCGTGTCGCACGTTTGCGTTGGCCCGAACGGCTATCGCAAGGGTGATTCGGTTGGCGTCGTGACGCACGGCACCGTGACCGTTCGTGGCGCTGGTGCGATCGCCCTGAACACTCGTCTGAACTACCACGGCACCCAGAAGAAAGTGCTGGCCACCGGCGGTAACGCAACGGCGCTGGTAACTGTGGTTGCCAAGTCGGCCACCACTGGTGACGGCCTGGTTGACGTGTTTGTTGCAACGACGAAGTGATTCTGGCATAATCCCGACAGTCCCCGGGGCGCCGTGCCCCGGGTCAGTCTCAAGAGAGAATGAAATGAGCGAAGTCATCAAATCCCTGCTGAATCTGGACGATGCCGGTGCCGGCCTCGTGTCTGCCAAGCTGACCGCCGTCTACGAAGGCCTGCTGCAATCGCTGGCCGTGATGCCGTCGGCCACCAAACTGTTCCCGGTTCTGGGTTCAGGTCAACTGGGTCACGTTGCCGTCGAATCTGGTGAATACGAGCAGATCGGTAAGGCCAAGATCGTCAACAACAATGCCACCGACATTCCCGCCGCTGACATTGGCAAGATCAACCGTACCGCCCCGCTGGCCCAGATCGCCAACTATTTCCGGTTCTCGACAATGGAACTGGAGACGGCCGCTCGTACAGGTGCTCCGCTGGATCAAGGTAAGCAGTACGCCGCTCTGCTGGCACAGGCTGCCGAGATCGACCGCATCTTCTTCCAAGGTGACGCACAGTACGGCATCACCGGCCTGACCGGCTTCAACTTCGCCAACGTGGCCCTGAAGAATGACGGTACCGGCAACAGCACCCAGTGGGAAGCCAAAGGTGCCGCCGAGATCGCCCGCGACATGCGTGCTGTGGCTCGTGCCATCGCCCTGCGTACCAACGGCACTCGTTCGGCTAACACGCTGGTTCTGTCTGGCGACGCTCACGAGATCGCTGCTACCAAAAACATCAACGGCAAGACCGCTCTGGCGATCTTCGCTGAAACGATGCCCGGCGTGAGCGTGGTCGAGAGTGTTGCCCTGAAAACCCTTGGCGGCAAAGACATCCTGGCGATGGACAAGTCCCCCGCCACGGCCGGTATCTGGCTGCCGATGTTTGGCCACCTGCATCCGGAGCAGCGTGACGGCCTGGCCCTGAAGACCATCGTGGAAAGCCGCACCGCTGGCCTGATCGTGGTCGACAGCCGCGCCATCGTGTCGGCAACCGGACTGGTTGCCTGATAGGGGTCGGGGTTATGGTGATGAAACGTTACCGTAACCCCATGGGTGCCTATACCATCGTCGGGTCGCATGTCATTGGGCCCGACGAAGAGATGGATGTTGACACCGATTGGGGCTACGACACTTCCCTACTGGAAGAGATCAAGATCGAAAAGCCGAAGGCGCCAGAGTCGGTTGCGCGGCGACCAGAGGATGATCCGCTGTTTGCTGGCATCACAAAGAAGTCTCGCAAGAAGACCGTGATCGATGACGAAATCACCGAAGAGTGATACACTTTACGGGCCGGGTAACCGGCCCTTTTCATTTGGAGCATCCAATGACTGTTGATGAAGTCCTTGCCGAGATCGCCTCGTACGGAGAACCGACCGACGGCATGCAGCTCTATGTCAGGCTGGCGCTGATCTGGCCTGTGCTCGATCGCATCCCTGCTGACCGACGTCTGGCGGCCGCAGCCCTGTTTGCCCTGCACATGCGGGCTACGCGGAATGTCAGTGGCCAGCTTGTGAGCGAGCGTGAGGGCGATCTGGCGCGCACGTACGCCACTACAGCGTCAAGCACGCCGTGGGATCGCTCGTTCTGGGGGCGGATGCTGCAAGACCTGATCCCGGATGCCAGCATCCATCTTCCGTCCATCATTGTGTCGCCGTATGGCAAGGGCTGCGGCTGTGGCGATTATTGACAATCGGTCCCGCTGGGACAAGATCAAGGCCGCCATCACGAGCATGCCAACCGTGGACGTGGGTATCATCGATCGGCCAGACATCGCCGTGTATGCCACCGTGCACGAGTACGGCTCCAGTGACGGCCACACGCCGGCCCGCCGATGGCTGACTTCGTCAATCGAGAAGAACTCTGGTGCGGTGAATAGCGCCATTGCAGCCGCCACAGCTGCTGTGCTTGATGGCCGTCTGAAGTCAGCTGCGGCCGCTGACCTGGCCGGCAAGGACGTCGCTGACATAGTTCGGGCGCACGTCAATGGCGGATCGTTCCCCCCGCCACTGGACCCGGCCACGGTGAAGCGGAAGGGGTTTGCGAAGCAGATGGTGGACACCGGCGCCATGCGTGACGCCATCACGTCCCGTGTCAATGGAGGAAGGTAATGGGATTCAGACAACCACTGAAGCTGACCGTGGCCGCCCAGGGGCGGTACGTCAATGGCGTTTGGCAGGCCGCACCCGATCTGTCGGTCACGATCGAGGCCAGCGTGCAGCCCGTGTCAGCACAAGATGTGATCAAGATGCAGATCGGCGACCAGTACACGCAGCGCGTGAAGGTCTACACGGATACGCCGATTCGTGGCATGGACAGTGACGAGTACCGGCCAATGTTCGAGTGGCGCGGCAAGCGCTGGCAGGTCGAATCCATCGAGGATCACCAGATGGCCGTAATCCCGCACTTCAAACTCATCGCCCGGAGGCTGGAGCAATGATCGAAGCACTGCAGAAACACACGAAGGCGCTGGTGTTCTGGTCGCACCAGAATGCCCCGCGGCCCCAGCCGCCGTACGTCGTGGTTGAGCCGATGACCGTTGAGCACCTGCTCAATGACTACTGCCCGCAGGCACAGGCCGTGGCCAGCGTGGACCGGTACAACTACCGGGTGCACTACGTCGGCCGGGACGCACTGCGAGAGCTGGTGCGCCTTGTGCTTGCCTGCCGTGCTGGATCGTCGCCGATCACCTGGTACGGCAACCCGCAGTTCACGCCGGATCTGCTGGCCAACAGCGAATGGGGTGAGCGGGCCACGGTTGAGTGCTCGATTCCGGCCGTGACGACGCTTGACGTTTCCGAATCGTGGGGTACAATTGACACAATCCGCACGAAGCCGGCAGGCGACGTGCTGAACCCGCCAACAATCATTGAGGTGACACGTGGCAACTCTTGACGATATTGTTAACGTTCAGATCGATCTGAACACGGCAGCCGTTGGGCGCGCCAACTTCGGGACCATCTGCGTGTTCGCGCAGCAGGTTGGCACGCATACAGCAGGCAAAGTGGAGACGTACCAGCGCTTCGCCGATGTGCCAGCTGACGTGCCCGCCGTTGCCCGCGGCATGATTCAGGCCATCTTCTCGCAGCACCCCCGTGCTTCGCAGGTGAAGGTAGCCTACGTTGCTGACGCCGGCGCTCTGACGGCCGAAGATCTGCAGAAGGCTCTGGACTCAGATAACCGCTGGTACTGCGCCGTGATCGCCCACGCCAGCCAGAACCAACAGGACTTCGCCAAGGCGCTGGAAGCAACTCGCCATCTGCTGGTGCTGACCGTGGCCGAGTCGGTCCAAGGGGTTGCCATTGCCCGCGCGCTGAAGACGCTGAACCTGTACAGGACCGCCGTGATCGCCAGCTCGGATATCAACACCGGCGCCGCATGGGCAGCCAGGTCACTGGGCTATCAAGCTGGTAGCGAAACATGGGCGCTGAAGCGGCTGGCAGGTGTGACTGCCTCGACGATGTCGGCCACACTAGAAGGTCAGCTGCAGGAACAGAACGCATCGTTCTTCGCCCGCCACAGCTCTGACCTGTCGGTGACAAGAGGTGGCAAGGTCGCAGCCGGCGAGTGGATTGACGTCATCCGCTTCCGTGACTGGCTGCAGGATGCGATGCAGACCAACCTGGTGACGATGCTGGTCAATCGCCCGAAGCTTCCGTACACCGATGAGGGGCTGGAGGTCATTGCCGCGACGATGATCAAGACCCTGCAGGAAGGTGTTCGGGCCGGCGGTGTGATCGACTGGCGCGATGACGGAGAAGGCAATCAGGTTCCAGGGTATGATGTGAGCGTCCCGCGCGCCGCCGATGTGCCGTTCAACATCAAGGCAAGTCGCGTGGCAAATGTTGGCTTCACGGCATACCTGACTGGCGCCATCCACGCTGTGAACGTCACCGGCTCCTTCACCTACGAAGGCGCTATCTGATAGCAAGCGCCCGGGGAAGCCCGGGCTACTGAAAGGATTCTGAAATGGCAATCAACAATGTGTTCAATCCGGCTGGCGTCGTTGTGACCGTTGGCCATGTGACCGTTAGCAACCTGACGGCCGATGATGGCGTGAAGATCGAAATGCAGGGCGACGGCATGCAATTCACCGTCGGCCTGGATGGCGCTCTGGTGCCCAGTCTGACCGCCAACCGTTCGGCCAAGATCACGCTGTCGGTCATGCAGGGCTCGACCACCAATGATCAGCTGCAGGCGCTCACGGGCTACGGTACACCGAAGCTCAACACGACGCCGCTGCCTATCACGGTGATCGACAAGAGTCGCGGCGCCCGCCTTGTGCTCGCCCCGACCTGCTATCTGTCGAAAGGCCCCGGCCTGCAGCTGACCGAGAAACCGAATGCACTAGAGTGGGAGTTCATTGCGGAGAGCGTGATTCTGTCACTCAAATGATGGTATACTGCGCGTAACACGGCCGGCGGGCGCTCACAAGGGCGTGCCGCCGGTTCTTTTTTTTGGAGCACGAGAATGAACGAATTCATTGTCAATGGCCGCACGTACCGATATGTCAACATGAACGCCTTCGAGGCGCACAAGCTGATCCTGGCGCTGGTCAAGAAGCTCGGCCCGGCCATCAAAACCGTCAGCATGGACGCCGATGTGTCAGCCCTGATTGGCGCCTTCGCCTCGATTGAGGGCGATGTACTCGAGGATGTTGCCCTACCTGTGTTTGCCAAGTGCTCCTTGTCCGTTGATGGGAGTCCGCTGCAGAACCGTGGCCAGATCGACGCGGCCTTCACGCCTGAAGATGTCATGGACCTGTACGAAGTGGCCTTCACGCTGATCAAGGCACAGGTTGGCCCGGCTTTTACGAAGGCGCTCACCCGGTTTGGCGCTCATATCTAAGCAGGGATACCGGGGGCTCCATGCCCGGCAAGCTCCGGGAAGATATCGAAGAGCAGGGCGTCATCTGGCGCCCTATCATGGCCGGCATGGTGTCGCTAGGTGAAGTGGAGCGCGGAGACGTTCCACTGCACCGGCTGATGCAGCTGAATGGTATGCTGGACATGCGGGATGACCTGCAGCGTCAAGCACAGAAGGATTCGAGATGATCGTACGGGAACTGGTAACGCGGCTGGGCTTCAAGACGGACACGTCTGGCCTGAAGCAGTACGAGAATGCAGCCAACGGCATGATAGGCCGGATGCAGGGTGCCATCAAGGGGCTGCAAACGGCTATGGCCGCCATCGGAGTGGGGGCCGCTGTGGCTGCCGTGAAGCGCCTGGCGGAAGCCACTGACAAGGTAACGAACCTGCAGTCACGGTTGGCCGCCCTGTCACAGCAGTCGAGCTTCGAAGAGCTGACCAAGCGAGCTATTGAGTCCGGG
>ERZ773197.1078-NODE-1078-length-19946-cov-7.675230_pt1 | contig 19946 bp, 31 predicted proteins | sample MGYA00580999_ERZ773197 | MGnify/ENA primary metagenome ERZ773197 (study PRJEB29015, sample SAMEA2738166) | human oral metagenome | biome: human oral; feature: human-associated habitat; material: saliva | place: China | collected 2185 ...
GCAATGGGGGATTTTTGCGCTTTTTCCAGCCTTAGCACAAAGGTTCTCATGGTAAATCAAATCTTTTTTCGCCCGCAAGCCTTGATATTTCTTGGCTTGCGGGCTTCTTTATTCAGAAGATCAAACGCGTCTGTAAAGGCTTTTCACATGTGCCGAACAACATCATCGCCATATCTCTGAAAGCCTTCCTGCCGCGCTCCTTCGCCCACTTCTCCGTATATCCGACGTCATGCCCGGCTCGCTGCCAATCATACCCGTCGATGTACCGCCCGCGCACGAGACGCTCATCATTAGCCGAGAGGCAAGACAGCGCACGATCCACCGCCCGCAGCGTCCGCTCCATGTCCTGCTTGCGCTCTTGCATCTCCTCGATGTCTGCCGCCGCCCTCATTCGTCTCGCCGCTGCCGCCTCCGTCGCCGTCAGCTCCGCCGTGCCGCCCGTCGGCTCATCCCCATAGCGGGCGATGGCGACGGACTCGCCTTGCAGGGCGGCAGTGCGTGCCTCGATTTCTTCCGCGAGATTCTGCACGGCGACTTTCATCTTGTTGTACTGTCCCAGTATGCGCTTCGTCTCCTTGATGCAGTCGCCGTCTGTCACGCTGATGCCTCCTGTTCTAGCATCCTCTTCATTTGTGTCCGAATCGGACAATGCAGATGTCACATATACGATTCAACGATGGTTGGATCGTCCGTCGGCTGACGGCATATCCTGAGCATGTCCGCCGGGATAGCTGCCCGCACAGCATCGAGCGTATCGCGGGCGATGTAGATTGCTGGCGACGCATACGGTGCCTTTACTCCATGTGCCAAAATATGCGCCCGCGCTACATAGCTGTCTGGGATGTCCTTCGGGTGTTCGTATACGGTCACAATCATTACGATTCTGCTGCTGCGTCGCCCAAAATTGACCAACCCGCGAAATTCATCATCCTTCAAGCCTGCTTCCATTTCATCCGTCCTTTCTTTCATCCGCCGCCTTCATTGCTTTTTCTTCGATGTATTCATTCAGATAGTGAATCTCGATGCCCTGCTGGATGGCAAATGCCTTTTCCGCTCGGCAGCCAATGGAATGATCCCATCCGGAGCAGAGAATCATTACTTCGCAGCACGACAAGAGTTCCATCGCGTCGGCAAGGGCTATGTAGTAGTCCGTCTCTCTGCCGCCGAACATCCCCAAGGGATTGATAAAGCAAATGTCGGGATATTTCTTCTTTAGCGCCGCCCGGATTCGTTCGGCGTCCTCGCGGTTCTTTCCCTCGCATCCCGTGAACGGGTGCGAAATGTAGTATCTCTTCATGCGACTGCTCCTTTCCATCTCATGCAAATAACGATTGCTCAGAAAACTGCTGATCTTCCGCCCGCCGCAAATTTTTCACGCTCTGCGCATAGTAGGAATCTTTCAGTTCAATTCCGATAGCACGCCGCCCCATTTTTATTGCCTGATAGGCTTCTGAACCAATGCCCATGAACGGCGTGAATACGATGTCCTCTGGATTCGTCCACATCGTGATCGCGCGCTCAATGACTTGCAGTTGAAGCGGTGCAATATGGCGCTCATCTTCGTTATCTCTGGCGCTGTCTTTTTGGAGCGTGTTCGATGGATTGATGTCGTGCCAAACACACTCCGCCCACTGCTGCCATTGTTTGACGGGAAATTCTTCTGCCGTGTGATGTACGGGCTTCGGATTGGTTCCGGGTTTGCGAAACGTCATGAGGTAGTCGGGAACTCCCATGCGCGACAGGCAGGAATCTTTCTTGACTTGTTTCCACAAAAGCCCGATCGCTTTCGTGCGCTGCATGGCGGTCACTGGATCCTTGCGGATAGTTACTCGCGGCGTGTGCATGACAAATCCCGCCCGCTCGAATATGCGCACAAGCGCTCCCGAGAAGTCGCGCAGCCCGATCACGCCATCGCGCTGTTTGCTGAGCGGCAAGTCCATGCAGTGGACGCTCATGCACCGCCCCGGCGTGAGTATTCTGTAAAGCTCCTTCGCCAAGAAGCGGAAATGACGAGCAAATTCCAAACTGCTGCGGCAATTCCCCATATCGCGATCGCTGTTGCTGTAGGTATACAGGCTTTCAAAGGGCGGCGAGAAGATGATGAAGTCCACGCTTGCTCTCCGGGATGCCTCTTGCTACATCTACACAGTCTCCATGGTAAATGTACCACATCTTTCCGTGGTCTTGATCTAATACCTTAATGTTGGTCATTTTGTTCCCTCCTTATGCTGCTGACGATTTTAGCCATTCGGGCAATGTCATGATTTTCTGTGGATTGTACTTTTTTGTTTCTCGTGCCGTCGCTCGAATATTATCCTTCGTGATGTTTTGCGTCACCGCGATCATGCCGCGCAGCATCTCATGAAACTGCCGCTCTTTTCTCTCGATGTTCTCGACGACTGCTCCTTCCGTGTCCGCTGTGATAATCCGAACTTCGACGGTATTTTCCTGCCCGAATCTCCAACAACGACGCATTGATTGATAGTATTGCTCAAAGCTATCCGAAAGTCCAACGAACGCCATCTTGTGACAACGCTGAAAATTGAGTCCCATGCCGAAAATGAGCGGCTTGCTGATGAGGACTCGAATATTCCCTGCGGCAAAATCCACCGCTGCCCGCTCCTTGATTTCCGGCGAGTCACTTCCGCCGATCTCGACGGCCCCTGGGATGAGTTTCTTCAATGCTTCAGCTTCGCTGTTGAGATTGCACCATATCAGCCATTGGTTGGTGTCGTTGTTCACGATTTCGGCGCATTTTTGCGCCCGATCTTGCACACTGTCCCTTCTTGCTTGCTGACGCTCCTTTAACGTAAGTGCCTCCACTGCAAAGAGGGATTCCGGCGGGCGCTCCGTGTGTACAGTGTGTTGCAATATATTAAGCGGCGGGAGGTTGTATCGCGCTCCATCATATCCAATGTCTGATGGATTGGTGAGCATAACGCTCCAACTCGCCACCCACTGCCAAAAATCCCGCACGGCATGGCGTTTTAGTCGCCATTTGCTTGTATCGCCGCCATCATGGACGAAGAACGTGGCGAGCATCTCGCTTGACGACATCACGCCCAAAAATTCGCTATGGTTGCACAGTTCCATGAGATCGTTCGGCGCTGGCGTTGCTGTGCAGGCAAGTCGATAAGGAATCTGTCGGCAGCACTCAATGAGCTGCGTTCGGATTTTCCCCGCTTGTGCTTTCAGAATAGAGGATTCGTCCAGTACGATTCCGCGAAATTTCGAGAAGTCGAATCTCTCCATGCGCTCATAGTTCGTAATATTGATGCCGCCTTTGACTACATCTTCCTGCGATTGACAATGGTTGACCGATATGCCGAACTTGCCGCCCTCGAATATGGTCTGCTTGCTCACGGCAAGCGGCGCGAGAATCAAGACGGTACCGCCGATATGCTTCGCCCATTCAAGCTGCATTAGCGTTTTCCCGAGCCCCGTCCCTGCAAATATCGCCGCTTTTCCCTTTCGAAGCGCCCACAGTACGATGTCGCGCTGAAAGTCAAACAAGTTTCTATTTATGCAGATATTCGCAACATCAATGCCTGCGGCTGGTACGATGATCTCCTTGCGCCGCAAAAATTCTTCGTATTTATCCATCGTTGCCTCCTTGTATCTCATCAACAATCCGCCGTATCACATAATCAGCGCACGGCTGTGCCATGCCGTTGCCGATCGCCTTGTAGCGCGCCGCATCGCTGCCGCCCGCCGTATAACCATCGGGCAAGCCTTGCAGTCGCTCGCACTCTGTCGGCGTGAGTCGGCGCACCGTGGTTTCGGTGAGGACAATCTGCTGATTGTGCATACAGTTGAGCGCACCTGCTTTTTCCTGTAAATGAGATTGATTTATCTGCCCGTTTCCGACGCACATCACCAGATTTTCACTGCCGCCGCCTTGATTGCCGCCCGCCGCCCGCAATGTTGCTACTTTCCCGCTCTCGTACTCGCAAAACGACTTTGCTCCGTATATCTCTGCGACGGCATGGCGGTCGACCGTGTTCAGCGTGTATCCAGTTTCCGCGAGGATGCCCTTCCCGTTGCCGCCGTTCTCGATCTTACGGTCAATCGTGTTGCCTGCGATACAGTAGCTATGCACTACAGGTACTTGATTTCCGCCCGTTCCCATCCGTGCATTGAGCGTAGGGATAACGCCTTCTTTGACCGAGCGCATGACCTCATTCGCATGCGTCATATTATAGATAGCGACATGCTGCAGCTTCTCCGCCATCAGCGTTGGCGATAGTTCTTGCTCGTACCCGATGCTTCCAGCAGACGGCGCAGCCTTTCCAATAAAGCCCGCCGCCACCATGCCGCCGATGACTGCCGTTCGAGTGCCTCTTTCAGCTTTGGCGGCAATTCCTTTCCGCGTTCTCTCGCACGCCGCAGGATTCCTTCGCACGCTTTCGGACTCAAATAGTATTTCTCCCGCACATCTTGTCGCGGTTCCAAAATCCGCGACAAGGAAGATTCTGCGTCGACGTTGGGGTACTCCCCAATATTGAGCGTCGAGGACGCGCCATGCGATTTCACACTCTTGCAGTTCTGCCATTCCCGCGTTCGCCCATTTGCCGTTTTCAGGCATTGGAATCTCGGTCTGTCCGATTTCTTCAAGCACGGCTCGAAAATCAGCCCCTTTGTTGCTTGAGAATGCCCCGGGGACGTTCTCCCAAATAAAGAATCGCGGTTGTCTCCCCCTCGTAGACATTCGCATTCGCCGAATAATGTCAACTGCTCGGCGAAACAAGCCGCTTCTTGCACCTTCTAATCCCTCCCTTTTGCCCGCAACGGATAAGTCCTGACACGGACTGCCCGCGCATACGATGTCGACGGGTGGTATCGCCGCCCCGTCAATCTTCGTGATGTCACCAAGCTGCTTGACCTCGGGGAAATGCTGCGCCGTCACCGAGCACGGGAACGGCTCGATCTCGCTTGCCCAGATCGGCGTAACGCCCGCATGACGCGCCGCAAGAAGCCAACCGCCGATGCCGTCAAACAGGCTACCGAGCGTCAGCTTCATCTTTTGCTTCCTCCACCATCACCAGCAACAGCGGTCCGCGCGATGTCATGCGCCGCCCGCCCTCGCGCCATTTCTTCTCACGCGCTTCCATGCGCCGCACCGCTACCGGGCACTTGCACCATTGGGCGGTTCTTCGGCTTACGCCCGCGAGCGCCGCGATTTCGTCAAGCGTCCCTTCGCCGATGTATTCTTCACCGCGATACGCGGCATAGATATTTCTATCCGGGCGATTTCCTGCTTTCTTCATCTCATCACGCTCCGATGTTCTGCGGTTCCGATTCTTCCTCTGCGTCTGCAAATGCAAGTTCCTGCTGTGCGCGATCGCCCATGATATACCGCCACGCCTCTTCTTGGAGCTTTTCAAGGTCATCCATCAGCTCCCCGCTCATGCAGAATGCCACATCCCCGTTCTCACCCGCATTCTCCGGGCGCACAGGCGTATTCAAGAGCAAGGGCGCTCGGCTGAATTCGAGCTTCTTCTGCGCCGTGAGCGTCACATATTGATTGTCGTCCGTATACGACCATGTGACGCCGCTGACCATGAAATCTTTCGCATTTTCTTTGTCGAACTCGCAAATATCCAACACATGCGGCACGAGCGCCACCATCGCCGCCAGCAGCTCATCGCGCGGTTTATCCTTGCAGGTCAACGTATGCGCATCCCAGTTCGTCGTCGAGCTTTGATATTCTTCCCATGCGAAATAGTAGATGCCTTTCTTGACTTTGATCTTTGTGACACGCTTATTCATGTTATCCCTCCTCGCGTCCAATATCTGCCATATCCTGCGCTACAATCTCCATAAACGTCTCGATGTATGCGGCTGCGGCTTGAAGATTCGCTTCTGCCTGCTCGGTGTCCGAAATGGCGGCGGCTCTCGCGGCGGCACCTTGATACCTTGCTTTGAGATTCTTCAGGTCTTCGTATACCGCTTGCATCGCATAGGCTTCGGCTTCCTGCTGGATGACGGGCGGCGATTTTTGCGACGGCTCGGCTATTGGTTCTGATGCCGCCCCGCCCGCGTCCTGTTCTTCTTTAATCTCTGGCCTTTTCTTTGCCTTGGTTTCGGCGGCGTTTCCTGCCTTTTCCTGCACTTTTACTTCGCTCACGTCCTGGATGCTGACGGTGCCTTCTTCTTGGAGCTTGTCGGCGATCTGCCGCTGTCCTTCGGTCGACAGCCCCGAGGACTCGTAGGCGGCGCTTACGCCGATTTTCCCTTGTTCAAAGGCTTCCTGCAGGTCTGGATTCGTGAGATTCTTGGCGATGGCGGCATAGCGGGCGAGTTGCCCCGATGTCGTATGCAGCATCCGTGCTACGGTGTCGCGGACGCGGGCGCTGAATTTCCCAGCGGCTTTCATCTGCTTCAAGATATCCGTCGCCCGCTGTGCCTGCCGCATTTTCTCCGCGTCGGTGAGCATGCGCGCCGTGCTGTTGGTGTAGATCAGCATGAGTTCGCGCATGTCTTCATCCGCTTCGTTCTCGACGAGGGCGGCGATGTCGGCAAATTCGTCGCGCCCTTGGGCGACGAGCTGCTTGCAAGCGAGGTGCCTGCGGTGTCCGCTGATGATCATGTAGTGCCCGTCTTTGTCGGCAGCTTTGACGACGATGTTCTGTAATACCCGCCCCGCCAGCAGGATGGCATCGGCAAGCTCGTCGATGCCATCCATGCTGTAATGGTTGGCAGGGTTCGGGATGATCGCCTCGATCGGCAGGGTTTTCATTTCGTATCGCGGCTTTGCGGCTTCGGACTGCGATGCCGTATTCATGAGCGCCATCATGTCGAATTTCCCCATCGCTATCCCTGCCTTTCGCGGCTCTCGTCGGGTAAGTCGCCGACCATGGCAAGGTATTCGCGGGCGAGGTTCTTGTAGTCTCTCGCCGCCCAGCAGCGCGGACTGTGCTCCATGATGGGCAAAGTGGCAAAGGTGGATTCGTCGACTTTTGCCGTCCAGCTGATATGCGTCTTCATGAGTCGGTAGGCTTCACAGTTTTTCAGATACTGCTCGCCCTGCTTGTTGACGTCATTGCCGCGATAGCTTGTGATGACGCAGCCGCGAAAGGTCAGCCGCCCGTTGAAATTCTCGCGCACCTGCGCGATGCACTCGATCATTTCATCCACGCCGTCAAAGGTGAACTGGTCGACTTTGACCGGGATGATGGCATCGTTGCCCGCCGCGAGCGCATTGATGACGCTCATGTTCTCGTCCGGGGCATTGTCGATGATGCAGTAGTCGTATGTGTCCGCGAGCGGCGCAATCGCGGTCTTGAGCCGCGTCTGCTGCGGGTGCATGGTGTCCATGAGCACAGCCTTGTTTGCGGCAAGAAGTGTCATGTTCGCCGGGATGCAGTCGATCCCATCAAAGATGGTCTGGCGGATGACTTCTTTCACGGCTCTTGCGCCTCGCATGAGTTCGGCGACGCTCGGATGTTCGTAGCTATGCACGCCGAAAAATTTGCTTGTGTTGCCCTGCTTGTCGTTGTCGATGACAAGCACGCGCTTCTTATGGACTTTGGCGAGCACATAGGCAAGGTTCACGGTCGTGATAGTCTTGCCTACGCCGCCCTTGAGATTGCAGATGTTGAGCACTCGCATGATGTTGCTCCTTTCTGTACGGCTAGAAGATGTCGCCTTTGTTCGTTTGCTCCACATAGTCCAAGAACCAAATTACGCCGTCGAATTTCACGCGCCATTTCTGCACGTCGTCGGCGGTGATGTACTGATGCCCGAAGATGGTCTTCATGCCGACGAACTCCGGCCATGGGATCATGAAGTATTGGTCGCCGATCCCCGCGCAGACTGCCGAGAAGGCTCCCGTCTGGTGGAAGTCCTGCAGTGCCTGTGCCTGCGTCAGCGTGACGGCTTTCATGTGCAAGCGGTCGGTGTCGGTGTGCTTGGCTTCAAAGGCGATCATTTTTCCGCCCGTGACACAGCCGATGAAGTCTGGCTGTGCGTGCGCCGTGAATCGGATGGTCGCTGTGCCTTGCACGCGGTTCTTCTTGAGGACGCGGAACGGTTCCGGCACCTTGATGATGTTGGCTATGCCGCGCGTGCGGTAAGCACGGCAGGCGGCGAGGATCATTTGCTCGTGCAGATGCCCGCGCCCGTTGCTCATGGCAGCTCGGTATTTTCTGGCGGCGGCTTTGCTCTCGCATTCCCATGTCGTATAGTCTTTTTGCATTTTGCTTCCTCCCGGGTATTTCTCGCGGCGGCGGGCGGCTTTTCTGTATCTGCTGCATTCTTAGATAGTTTCATGCGGCAGAAGAAGTACCATTGCCCCGTGTCTTCGCGAAATTCTTTTTCGACGCTGATCAGTTCGTAGCATGGATTGTCTGCTTCGATGATCTGCTTCATCTGCTCTGAGTCTTCGGGCAGGTCTTTCATGAGCCGGATTCTTTTCTTGCTCATCATGCGCGGATCGTCGTTGATGGACGCCCACGGCTTGATGAGGTTCTTCTTGGAGCAGTCCCACTTTCGCCGCCCCTTCGGCTGACCGTCCTCCTTGAAGGTCTTGGCGATGTACCGAATGACAGGCAGAAGCCCTTGTTTGTGATCCGACTGCAGTCGGCGCGTGTTGGCATAGCCCCGCCTCCAGACGGCTTCCACCTCATCGCGGTCGAGTTGACCGTCCATGATGACGTGATGGTGAATCCGCCCTTTCTTGCCGACCTCCGTGACGACGATCCACTTGGCGGGCGGCAGGTTTTTCTTCTTTCTTTGGTAGTTCAATCGACGGATGAAGTTGCCGAACTGCTTCTTCGCTTCGGCTTCATCTCTCGGCAGGTGTTCGGGCGAGTAGCTGAGTCCCAGCAGGAGATCGTCCTTGCCAAAGTTCGCATGTGTGATGGCTTCGAGGTATCGCACAGCGTTCTTGTTGTTCAGTGCCCTTTGCTGCGGTGTGGACACTTCACATTTCCTTCGCCGTCCTTTCGGCATTCGTGGCGGCGTGTAGGAGAAGTATGCCGCTTGGATGAAATCTGACCTTCTCCCGTATCTGCCGCAGTGCGTTATTCTCTTTCGGATTCCGCCCATAAACACCACCAAACATATAAGATATGTATGTCGTGCAGTCTATCGCCGAAAAGATAATACTGCAAACAAGCCCGAAACCGCGTAGAAACGCGGTTTTTGAACTTGCGACTCTTGTGTTTTCTGAGTGGAAATGGTATAATGTCCATGTACGATTTACATGGTTTCCACGTTGTTTTTCCACTCGGGAAACCTGCCCATTCCTTTTTTCTGACGAGAGGAATGGGCTTTTTCTTATGCCTCGATGTCGAGATACTGGATGCACGCCCATAGATGGAGCGTTTCTATGTGCTTCACGATGAACGTCTGCACTTCGCCCGTGTCTGCATCGACGACGGCGCGATCGCCGTTTTCGTCTTGTGCATCCATGATGATGTACTTCGGCTCGGTGCGCTTTCGGACGGTTTCCCACGCCTGCATGGCAGCGTTCCGCGCGGCGGGCAGCTTTGCTTCTGTCGCTTCCTCCGGCGCGCTGGCGACGGGAGTGCTGCGGATGAGCTCGCGCAGGTAGATGCCCCGCCACAGTTCATCTTTCTCGTCATGACTGTAGACCAGTAGCCACTTACGCATATCTGCTGGTTTGGTTTCGCGATAGGTGCAGTGCCCGAATACAGATTCATGATATTCGCATGCGGCGCAGTGCTTCTCGCAGATGCTCCCGCGATGGCGACGGCAGATCATGCCCGACATGTGCCGCTTGCCGCAGATCGGGCATGTCTTGTCGCTGTAGATGGTCATAAACTCGCGACGATGCCTGCGCTTTCGCATCTGTTCGCGCTCCTGCAAGAGCGCGGCTTTGAGATTCGCTTCCATCGCTACAGCAAGCCGCCCACCATGCAGCGGCGGATTTCCAGCGCGACGCCGATGACATAGCCGACGCCGAGCGCCGCGCCGAGAATGAACGCCCATGCCCACGGGTAGAAAATAGGCGTTTGGTAGTTCATGATTCTCTTGTAGATTCCCATACTTGTGACCTCCTCGCTTGAATGATATGCGTCAATTCAGACTACTTCCTGGCTCTTCGCGATACTGTCTGCGACAAGCTCCTGCAAGTCCTCTCCCAAAAATGCTGCGAAGAACCGCGTCAACTCCGACTTTGGCACGCGACGATTCTTCCCGAAAGCAATCGCCCCTAAGAAGCCCTGCGTGATCAGCTCACGGACGAACGGCTGCGTCGTCCGCATCCGCGCCGCCACCTCCGCCACCGAAAGCAGCCGATCAGCATCGTCCATGATCAGCCCGTCCTTTTCCGTTGACATTATTTCACCTCCTTCACCTTTCGCTTGCGACATGCTATAATATAGATAATTAGATATGTTTGTTTATGTTTGTTCTTCTGAATAGTCAAGGCACAATAGGAGCGATGCCATTGAACGTCGAACTCTACCAAATGGCAGATGGTACAGAACCCGTTGCCGATTTCTTGCAAAGCCTAAATAAATCTATGCATGCCAAAGCGATGCAAGTGATCGACCTTCTGGAAGCTCGTGGTCACCTTCTCCGCCCTCCATACTCTAAAAACCTTGGCGACGGTATTATGGAATTGCGTATCAGCATAGGAAACGACATTTCTCGGATTCTCTATTTCTTCGTGGTGAGAAATACAGCTATCCTTACGAACGGCTTTATCAAGAAAACCCAGAAAACCCCGCCCACCGAAATTCAACGGGCAAAGCAGTACCGAAACGACTACATGAGGAGGTGCCTGAAATGACAACTTGGGCAGAATACAAAGAAAAAGCCCTGAAAGACTCCGACCTCAAACGTGAATATGATGCTCTCGAAGGATGGTATCAGGCAGAACTTGCCAGACAGGAAGCTCTTGACCGTGCGGAGAAAGCAGCTTCTCCCGCCTCGACTAGACGCAAGCGCCAACATCCTGCTTGCGTCTGATCGCCATATTCCCCATGTGTTCACAAAGGTGTCGAATGAGCATCAGAAAGGATGTGGCTTTCTTGAACAGTTTCCCTGTCAGGATCCGCCATTTTGCATTGGACAATCTCCGCAATGCGAAAATCTGGTACTATGCCATCATTGGCAAATTTGTTCCCGTTCCGTTGCGCGACGATTACGACGTGACAGATAATACTAGATGGCTCATCGAATTTAGTGCCATCGATAAAATCAAAAACCGACGGGAGAAACTGCTAAAGGCGGGGAAAGGCTTCATAAAAAGCTTCATCAAATATATCATCGCCCCTTCGATTGTCTATTGGTTAGCCAAGCAGCTGCCATAGCTTCCTATTTCCTTTCAAAGAACTGCCGCTATCACTACAGCAACAATTCTTTCAATCACCGCACCTGCCAAGAACGCCGGATAGTTTCCATATCGCACCCATTCCAACAAAACTCTGATGGGCTTCCGCTCTTTCCGCGCCGCCTTCATATACTTCCCATATACATAGCTATGCACGTTCTCCGCTTTACGAAGCATCTGCCGCCATTCGGCTTCTGTCATCTCCTCTCCCGCATTTGCACGTTCCTTCAATTCCTTGATACCTGTCACACTCTCACCCCCCTCAATCCCGCCATCACGCGGGCTTCTTCTCGTCCTCGTCCTTCATCAACAAGCCGCTTCACGTCTTTTGCCGTGTGCCCCGCGATCGTGACCTTCATGACAGGCTTCTCACCAATGCTCTTTGTTGCTTGCGCCTCTTGCTTGCACTCATCCACCATCTCATCACCCCTCTCTTTCGCCCGCTTCCGCGGGCTTTTTCTCGTCCTCATCCTTGGCGGCTCTCCCAACTTCAATCCCTCGCGCGAACGAGAGCGCCGCCGCACGCAGAATCTCTTTTCCCCATCTCCCGCCCCGTGCTATACTGAACACGGAAAGGAGGTGATTTTTATGAAACGCGATCTCGACCTCTTGCGTGCCATATTACTGCGTATAGAGGATGCCGAAGCAGACGTCCAAATTCATGATTTTTATGATCTCGACAATCCGCAAATCATTGGTTTTCATATCCGTCTGTTGATTGATGCGGGATTTATCTCTGCTATCGACATCTCCAGTAATGGTGATCCGGATTACTTCATCATTCAGCGACTGACCTTCGCCGGATGTGAGTATCTGGATTCCGTTCGCAGTACAACAATCTGGGAACAAGCGAAGCAGAAGCTATCCGCTATTGGCGGCAGTGCGTCTTTAGACGTAATCACGTCACTTTGTGCTGACCTCGCCAAATCTCAACTAGGTATTTAGCTTCTTCTCCCGTGATGTCGGTAACCCCGTCATACCGATCTACCAGAAACTGTGCTTCGGCAACAATCGTCTCGTCAATCTTCCCGAAAAGCTCTGCGTATTTCGCGCAGAGCTTTTCTTGCCTAGAGATCATGGCGATAAGTGCTCTGTCTGCCAAATTCGCACTCATCTGAATCAAAAGACCAAGACGCCGCTGCGAAAACTCTGTTTCCCGCAAAATCTCTTTCATCTCATCACCCCCTCTCCCCGCCCACCATCACGCGGGCTTCTTCTCATCCTCGTCCTTGGCAGCGCATATTCACTGCTGCCCATAGCTTGTGATATAATCATCCTGAAAGGAGTTGATCGTTGTGATTCCCCTGAATGAACTGACCGATTTCGACTATGCGATTCTTGAAAAAGTTGCCGGCTCTTCAAATATAACCGAGCTTGCTCTTACTGAAGCTTTCCCAGAACAAACCGCCGTAAAGCTACGAATCGATTCGCTGTCTCAAATGGACTACGATTACCCCTTTCCAATTCCCAACACCTCATATCTCCAAAGAATTTATAATCACATTCAAAACGAGTATGGTGCTGATGACAACGTCTACACAGGAAAAATCTGTATTACACCTCTTGGACAAAAAGCCCTCGAGGAGTGGCGATTGCAGAAAAAGAAAGAACACAGAAAACTTGTGGAATGGCGTATAACAAAGTATGCGCCGATTATCATCTCCATTGTTGCCCTCATTGTGGCGATAATATCGCTATTACAATCCCTGCACTGGATACACCTAGAGCAATCAGAGATATTACCAACGCCGCCAAGTCAAGTGGATGTGTCGAATAGTACCAATAGCCGCCCCTCCATACCGTCGTCGCAATCTCCTTGAACGAGTGCGTGCAACAGTAGTCATAACACTCCTTTATAAAATCCTTCAATCCGTAGTCATCCACCATCTCACCCCCTTTCCCCGCCCGCCATCACGCGGGCTTCTTCTCGTCCTCGTCCCTCGCCGCGTTCGCGGCGCTTACCCCTGCCGCTACGCCCTGCGCGAAAATCAGAATCTTCTCCTGCTTCTCGGGGCTGACTCGTTGCAGCATCTCAAGCAGCTTGCCTACATCTTGCAGTTCCATTTTTTGCACCCCCTATTTATGAGTAAATTGTTTCTTTTCTCCATATTACACAATTAAATCATATTAGTCAAGATACATATTGCATTTTTTATGATTTAATTGTATTATAGATTCAAAGGGGGATCGACATGGACATCAATCAACGAATTAGAAATTTACGAAAAGAACTAGGATTGAGCCAAAAAGACTTCGGCTTAAAAATCGGTTTAGGACAAGCCGCTGTCAGTCGTTTAGAGCAACCTAATGTTGTTGTTATCGAGCAAAATATCCGCTTGATCTGCGAGACGTTCGGCATCAATGAAGCATGGCTGCGCACGGGCGAAGGTGAACGTGAAGCCGTATCTGCCGCCAGCGATCCCTTCCTGCCGCTCCGGCAGAAGCATCAGCTCAGTTTCATCGAGGAGCAGGTTCTTCGCATCTACTTCAAGCTCGACGAAACCGCCCGCGAAGCCGTATGTCAATACGTGCAAGCTGTCGCCGAAGCGATTGCCGAAACCCCGCCCGCCGAAAAGCGAGTCAGCGACGCCGAACGCGCCGAAATGCACCGCCTGCTTGACGCGGAACTCGATGCCGAAGAAAAGGCGCAGTCAGCATCCGAAGATGGAAGCGCGAAAAGGGCATGAAAAATAGCCGCCCGTAGATGGAGCAGCAACTGCAACAAGATCCGTATCTTGGGCAAAGCCATCGCGTATCTGCATGATTTAGAGTGAACTAGCTAAAGGGGCGTGTAAATTATGACAATATCTAAAACACTGATCCTCTTGGGCACTTTTCTTATCGTCGCTCTGTGCCCCAGTTTTGCAAATGCTGAACTTTGGCTGCACGTTTCCACTTTAAAAGATGGAACCGAATTTTACTATAATAGTGACTCTGTTTGTCTCACTGATGTTCGTGATCAAGATAACTTCGGTTTCATGGTTCGTACAAAGGAAATCTTTTCTGAATCAGCTGCCGCAGAAACAGCAGCTACTTTGCGAGATGTACTACCTGAAGGGGCGGCAGTAGTCAATGACATAGTAACTATGCAATTCAATCTGCACAATCAATGCAAGATGCTCGATATGTTCTACCTTGACGAGCACGGTAAGCTGCTCTGTCATGTTTCCCCACCTCCTGAAAATGAATGGCGAGATATTTCAGATATCCCCTCATTTCTACGCCTATATCGACGTGTTCTCAGGCAAATCACTGACAATCATGACTTTTATCGTACACAAAAATGGTACGATACGACTGACGGAAAGTTCCACGACCCATAATCAACTAATCTCACAAACTAAAAAAGCCGCCCGCCGATGAAAAGCAGCGCACGCTCCCTTGACGGACGAGGAAATCGAAGCCGAGCTTGCCAACTACCGCGCCGAACTGCTTGCCGAAGAAAAGGCGCGATCAGCATCCGAAGATGGAAGCGCGAAAAGGGCATGAAAAATGTCTTCGCAACGGTTCCGAACCATTAGAGAAAACATCCGTCATCCGTAAAAGGAGGTTCTACATGGACAAGCAAGAAATTGCAACTCTAAAAAGCCAGTTTGACGAACTTGCCCATATCGACGAAGAATCGCACATTGAATTTTGGTTTGCCAGAGAACTTCAACCCGCACTCGGATATGCTCGTTGGGAAAACTTTGAAACGGCGATACATCGAGCCAAGACGTCTTGTCAAACCACCGGCATTCCTGTCCCAGACCATTTTCGTGACGTCACGAAAATGGTCGCTCTCGGTTCAGGCAGCAGTCGAGAAATCACCGACATCAAACTCACTCGCTATGCTTGCTATCTCCTTGCACAAAATGGAGATCCACGCAAGGATGAAATTGCTTTCGCTCAAAGTTACTTCGCACTTCAAACGAGAAAGCAAGAACTCATAGAAGATCGCATCAATCTGTTGCGACGTTTGGAAGTACGAGAACGTCTGGCAAAATCGGAAACCCTGCTGTCTAAGAATATATATGAGCGTGGCGTTGATGAAAGAGGTTTTGGGCGCATACGTTCAGCGGGCGATGCCGCACTCTTCGGCAAACCAACCGCCGCTATGAAGGAACAGTTGGAAGTCAAAAAAGGGCGTCCATTGGCAGATTTCCTGCCTACACTAACCATAGCCGCTAAAAATCTAGCCACAGAGATGACGAACCACAACACCGACGAAAAAAATCTATACGGTGAACCTGCAATCACCACAGAACACGTCAACAACAACACAGCAGTACGCGGTATGCTAAAAATGCGTGGCATTCGTCCAGAGACATTGCCGCCCGCCGAAGACATAAAAAAACTGGAACGTCGTGTAAAATCGGATGAGAAGAAACTTGCAAAAGGAGCTGGATTCAACAAGAAAAACAAGAATAGCTGAACATCATGCGCTACTTCTTCCAACTTGCGCCGAAAGAGCGCACGGCAATGATTGAGCACGTCCTAGGCGTAGCCGACGCAATCCGTAGCGCACGCGACGCCGCTGCCGAAGAGAGCAGCACGCTGCCGATGAAAAGCAGCGCACCGCTCCCTTGACGGACGAGGAAATCGAAGCCGAGCTTGCCGACTACCGCGCCGAGCTGCTTGCCGAAAGAGAGGAGCGGTCAGCATCCGAAGATGGAAGCGCGAAAAGGGCATAAAAAATAGCCGCCCGTAGGCGGCAGGAATGACTTGCATACAAACAGGCGAATATGCTATACTATGGGTGGCAAAGGTAGTTGACAACTAATCGACACACGAAAAGCCCCCAAGATGCCAGCTTGGGGGCTTTTCTATTCCCGTATTGCAGGTGGGCTTAATCCCTAGGCTCGTCGCCGTCGCGCGCTCTCTCATCGAGCCATTTGCTGATGCGATTGGCAATCACGCCAGCCATGATAGAGAGGATAAAGGTAGTTAACAACATCGACACCCCCCTTCCATTGCCATGTCTAGGGGCGGCAACACATCAAGTATAGCATACTTCGCCGCAAAATGAATCCGCAGCGCACGCTCCCTTGACGGACGAGAAAATCGAAGCCGAGATGCTTGGTTCTTATTTGACGATGCGCAAATTCCGGCGTGCTGTTTTCATCGACTGGAAAAACGATGGCGTCACACCACACAAAGCGGCTGCATCGTCCGGCGGCATGGCTATGTTTTCAAGGATTTCTGCTCCCGTCTTTATGTGATTCTCGACCATTACCTTCATTGCGTCCTTGATGAGTTCCGGCCGCTCCTGCGGAATCGTATCGTCTCCCGGTTCCCGTGTTCGCCAGCCACGCCGATACAATGCAGTCTTCAATCGCGTTGCCGTGCGCTCTTCCATACAGCCACTGTCCGCCAAATGATAAAGGATGGACTGTGCAGATGCGCCCCATCGCGCCTTCATCAACAAGAGCGCATCAAGATTCTTGGCCGCATAGCTTTCACGCTGCATCGCCTGTTCCGGCATGAGAAGGCAGCTGGCGAACATCTCCGCTTCCGTCTCGATCAAGTCTTGGTATTCTTGAAACTGTTCCTTGTCCATCCACGAATGCAGCACTTGATGTCCCAGTTCATGTGCAAGATCCCGTCTCGATCGCACCGCCGATGTCCCGGATGTCAAGAATATCATCGGTCGTCTCGCCGTCCCCGGCGTGGTAAAGAATACAGAGCACGCATCCGCCTTGCTCGCCGCCAAGCCTACTTTCGAGACAAGTATGCCGTTGTTTTCCAACAGCAATGTGAGATTACTGATCGGGCCATCCCCCAGCCCCCAATGCCGCCGGAGGCTCGTCGCGGCATCGGATATTTCCCTGCGTGTGTAGCCAACCTTGTCATACGTCAGCAGTCTCATCTCGGGCAGATGGATGTATTGCTCGACGTAGCTGTAGATATCCGCCATCCATTCAATGTATGTTTGAAAAAGCGTCATCAGCTTCTTTGTCGATGTTTTCCGCTTCCGGAAAAACACTGGAGCTAAAAGCTCGTTCCGATACGGCTTGGAAAAATACGTCAGGGGAAAATCCAATATCTCGGCAATCTGCATCATGGTCTCGAATGTCGGCGTCAGGACGCCCGTCTCATATTGCGATACCGCCTGCTTGGATACGCCGATGGATTCCGCAAGGCTTTCTTGCGTCAATGCACGGAACAGCCGCCCTTCCTTAATCCGCTTGGGTTGCAATGTACACGTTTCCATAGTCAACGCCTCATCTCAAGCTGGAAGTTCTTCCGAATCAGTTCCCTTGCCTGCTCTTCCAACGGCTCTCCATATTCTTTCCTCATCCTTTCAACATTTTCGGGTTGAATGTAGGACAACAATGGCCATCGCCCAAGCCACGTCTGATATTCCGGATCAATCATGCCGATCTGAATATATTGCACTTGAAAATTCTTGTGATTGAATGTGACGACCATATTTGCCCGTACCTCTTCCTGAGGCTCGTCAAGAAGCAATATCTGCTCATTCTTCTTGGTTTCTTCCCTACGATACTTCGCACCGTGCGGCAATTTTTCCGCGCTGCGCTCCTTCTTGATATGAAAAACGACTTTGCCGCTCATATAATGAACAATCGGGCGCCCGTGCCCGGTACGCTGCTCATCGTAGGTCAGCCTTGCCAAGTTGTTTTCATCAATGGCTTTCGTCATCGTGCTGTTGATGAGAAATGTCAGGTTGCACGCTGTATTAAACGCCTTGGATCTTGGTATTCCCATAGCAGAGGCATCGGTTAATATATTGCGGCTGACCTGGCAAGCCGTCTGAATCCCATTGGCAATCATATGCCTTACGATATCCGGAATGTTGTCTTGATAGATTCTTTCGGCAATATTTTCGTTCCGTGATTCAAACATCACCATTCCCCCTTAATTCCGCTTGACTTTTCTCCATTTTATAACATTATACTTTACTTTTAAAGTCAAGTAAATGTGTATTTTTTCTCAAAAAGTAAAGCAGGAGTAACGTGAACCTTTACAACTCCCAAACATGTCACATCCCTGGAAAACGACAATTCCCTATATTGTCCTTCCCCGATAAAATCCTCTATGAATTACACTGGCGCGAATCCTCATCCAGTTTTGTAGAATGTTACTCCCAAACAGCGCCATCTCCCATAGAAGAACTCGAAGAAGAGGAATTATAATCAAATCCGCAAGCGCTTGCGAATTTGCAGGAAAGGAGGAATCCCCATGGCCTACATCCGAAAGCGAGGCTCTAAATGGTATTACACCATCGAGATCGGCGACGGTGAAACCCGAAAGCGCAAGGAAGTCCCTGGTGGCGCTACACGACAAGAAGCCGAGGCAGCCTATGCTCGTGCTCTTGTCTCGCTCGAAGTCAACGGCGGCTACGTCGAGCCGACGAAGAAGACGGTCGCGGAGTTTTTCTTGGAGTGGCTTTCCGAGGATGTGAGTATCAACACACACAAGAATACTGTCCGCTCCTATCGTTCCATCTTTGAGAATCACATTCGTCCTGCCATCGGCGATCGCAAGCTTCGCTCTATCCGGCCGCAGATGCTCCAACAGCTCCTGAATGACGCCAAGCAGAACGGTCTCGCCCGCTCCACCGTATCGAGCATTTGCGCCGTGCTCAAAAAAGCCTTTATCTATGCCAGCGACTTTTGCGAGTACTTGCCAAAGAATCCCGCGCAAAATATCAAAATCCCCAAATACACTGCGCCGCCCAAAGAGATTAAAACCTTCACCGCCGAACAGCTTGCCGCCATCTTCCGGCAATTCCCGCCCGGGCATCAGTTCTTCCTCCCTCTCGCCATCTCATATCATACGGGTGCCCGACTCGGCGAATGCTGTGCCCTTACGTGGCAAGACGTTGACTTTGACACACGAGAGATTTTCATTCAGAAAACGGTCATTGTTGCGGGCGGCGTAGAACTTCAAGACGTTCCCAAGACCTCGCACAGCCGTAGGACGATCCCCTACGGCGAGAAGCTCCACAAGATTCTCAAGGCGGAGAAAGCCCGACAAGCTGTCGCGCGTCTGCAAAAACCAAAGGCTGCTGACGCTTTCATCTGTCACACCAAACAGGGGCGGATGCTTACCCCCGACGCACTACGATATTTCAACCAGTGGTGCGGCGAAACCTTCGGCGCGGGCTACACCTTTCACTCCATGCGCCACACGCATGCCACCCTTCTGCTTGAGGCGGGCGAGGACTTGGAACTTGTTTCCAAACGTCTAGGTCACGGCTCCATCAACACGACGGCGCAGACTTATTCCCATGTGCTCGATGCACGCAAGCAGAAAACAAGAAGCCTACTTGATCAAGTCTTGTAATAAAAAAAGACGTCACTTTTGCGCTTTGCATGACGTCTTTTCCTTTTGTTATTTTGCCGCCATTTTTACGAGCGGCGGCAAAATGGCGGCAAATCCGTTGTAAACCATTGATTTTACTAGACATTCCGTATGATTTATACTTATCGGAACTTATAAGCTAAACATATATCTTTGTATAAACCCTCTTGTCAGATGTACTTTTATCGGTACGGGTTCTTTATATCCATTATGTCGTTCTTAAAATCTATGTCGTTCTTAAAATCAATGACGGCAAAATCGATCGCGAAAATCCGTCTTAGTGTAAAATATTTCTCGGTGGGGGTTGCAAAAAGGCAAAGAGACCTGTACCCTATAG
>ERZ773197.1079-NODE-1079-length-19934-cov-14.267921_pt1 | contig 19934 bp, 20 predicted proteins | sample MGYA00580999_ERZ773197 | MGnify/ENA primary metagenome ERZ773197 (study PRJEB29015, sample SAMEA2738166) | human oral metagenome | biome: human oral; feature: human-associated habitat; material: saliva | place: China | collected 2185 ...
TCGTCTGCGGATTCCCTTCCTCGTCCACCGTCTTTATCACATGCGTCCACTGGATGTTCTTGCCGATCATATTGCTCAAGGAGCCGACGAGCACGGAGCTGTCGATGTTCGACACGAGTTTCGATACATTCTCGAAGCCCTTGACCATCTGTGTCATCTGCTCGAGCGATGAGAACTGCGCGAGCTGGGCGATGTACTGCGTATTGTCGTCCGGGCTCAGAGGATCCTGATGCCGGAGCTGCGTCACGAGAAGCTGCAGGAAGGCGTCCTTGCCGAGCGAGTCGTTCTTCTTGGCAGTCTTCCCTTGAGAGGCTTCATACTTGCTACGATCGTACTTCACACCGTCGACCGTGACGGTATTGAGATTCGTTCCGTTCATACCTTTCTCCTTTCTTCATTGTCTTAAAATCATCAGATGCGATAGTCCACGCCGTCCTGCGCGAGCACGCCCTGCTGCGCACCTGCCGCGAGAGCCTGCTGCTCCTCTTCAAAGGATGCAAGCGCCTGCTGGGCGTCGCGCCCCTGGCTGCTGCCCTGGCCGCCGTGCTGTGCATAATGAGCATCCGCGTCCTGCTGACCGTTCATCATGGAATGTTCTCCAAGACCTGCGTAGACGCCAACGTTGTCCACCTTCAGTCCCTGCGCCTGCAGTTCGTGCTTGAGCTGGATCATCGAGGTTTCGATGATGGCACGCACGGAAGCATTGTCCGTATGGAACGCTGCATTGACCGCGCCGCTTGCGGCGACGGAAACCTTGAGCGTCAGTTCGCCAAGGTGCTCGGGCTTCAGACGGATGACCATCTCTGTCTGTTCGGGCATGCGCAGAAGCCTTGCCTGTTCGACGATCTGCTTGGCCACCTCGTAGTCTTTCTGCGGGGCTGCGGGTGCTGCCGGCTGCGCTTCGGCAGCCTCCTGCAGTGTCGTCTGGAACGATACGGCAGGATTCGCCTGTGTCGTCTGACTCGAGCTTTCCTGTAAATTGTGCACCGCCTCGCCAAAGGACTGCATCGGTTCTGCCTGCGAAAGATTCTCCCGCTGCACTTTTTGTTCTTGCGCCTTTTGTTCCTGTGACATCTGCTGCCGGTTCAAAAGACCCGTAAATCCATCATCCGAACCTTCATCCGTCATACCCTGCCCCGCCGATGTATCGTCCGGCTTTTGCAGAAGGATTGCAGCATCTTGAAGCACAGCCCCGACATCAGAAGATGCCTTTGCTGTCTGTCCGATGGGCTGCTGCCCTGTCTGTATCTGCGACACAGCTTCTGCTGCTGCAGGAGCTGTCGGCTGCTGCACCAAAGCTCGGAGAAGTGCATCGGGCAGCACGGCCTTTTCGGCCTCACTTGCCGGCAGATCCGTCTGCGGCTGCAAAGAAGCCGTCGTTTCCGTCAAAGGAAGAAGCTCTTCCACTGAACTCTCCGTCACAGGTGTCGCGGCAAGCATTTCACTCGTCGCTGCAGTCTGCATGGATTGCGGCAGATTCCTGCCCGAAAGCGTCTGAAGCAGGTTTTGCATCACCGGCTTCTCGCTTTGCGGCAATAAGACGGCGAGGTTATCAAGGCGCAGCGCATTCTTTTGGTGCGCAGCACCATGATTGCCGTGCAGATCTGCTGCATCCGGTGCGGCGTCCGCCGTTGAAACGGCTTCCTCCACGAGGCTTGCCACGGAATCCATCGGCACGATTGCAGCGGACGCGGACTCAGCCCCCCGCTTCTGGAAAGGCGTCATCCATGCGGGCTGCACATCGGCAGAAGCAATTTGCTCAACAGCTGTACCAGCGTCTTCCGACGGCCTCACATCAAAGCTTGCAACTGCAGCGAATTGCGCGGGAGTGTTTTCTTCCGACGCCTGCACCGCTTCGAGAGCTTCGCCCGGCACACTGGCTTCCGCAGCGGTCTTTCCCGTTTCCGGAATCTCCTTGCTGCCTGCGGATGCCGCTGATTCCGTTTGCTTTTGCTGTGAAGCGGCAATGGAGGCCATCAAGGGATCCTTTGCCATGGTTTCCGGCGCTTCAGCAACATCCTGTTTCGAATCTTTAAGCTTCGCCAGCGTCCTGTCGAACGATGGTTTCTTCGGCACTCGATCAGCTGTTGCCCCCGCCTGATTCACCGGGCGCACAGCATCGGCGGCATTCGCCTTCATCGTCGTGCTCGGCGCAGGTGCGGCACTCATAATGTTTGTCTGTACATTGTTCATCTTTGTCACCTCCTTTCAAAATAAGGTTCTATAGCATCAGGCAGAGCCTGCTGCTTGCCATTTTCACTGTGCCGTCTCATCCGTAGGCTGACCTTCATTCGATGCATTCTGCGGATTCTGTCCTTGACGGTCAAGCGGCGAGATGACCTTCTTCGGCACGCCCGTATACATGAGTTTCGTCAAGCGGGCCGACTGATCGGCATCCATCGCAGCGAGCGTCTTCGCCGCCTGCGATTCATCCATCTTCTGCAGAATGGCGACGGAGAGATCGTCGTCGAGATCCTTCATGACCTCGGCCGCCTGCTGCGGTTTCATCTCGTTGTAAACGCGCGCAAGCTTCGAGACACGCTTCTTTTCCTGCGCCTCGCGCTCCTTCATCTGTTTCTCGATCTCTTCTTTCGTCAGCACCTTGGGTTTCGACTGTCCCTTATCCTTATCCTTGTCTTTGTCGGGATTCAGCTTGCTGTCCGTCATCTCTTCTTTCGGCTTGCCCGACGCCTCTTCCTTCGACGCTTCTTCCGTCTCGGGCGCCGGCTTTACGAAAAATTCCCCGATGATAGGCATATCGTATAATTTCATCTTTTCATTCATCGTACCCACATCAAAAATCTGCAGGTACACGCCGAGCAGGAACCCTCCCACAACAAGCACGAGCAGCAATATTGCAGCGAGTGCGATCTTGACTATCTTCTTCATATCGGGCTTCGGCTCCTTTCGGGACTGCGCGGGACTTTTTCAGAGAAAAGCCCCTTTCTTCATTCCCCGCGTCTCGTTATTGGTACAGGTCGAGAACCTTGTTCACATAATTCTGCGTCTCTGCGTAGGGCGGCACTCCATCATAGTCCTTGACCGCCTGAGGTCCTGCATTGTAGGCAGCAATCGCCTTCTTCATATCGCCGCCGAACGTGTCGAGCATCTGCTTGAGGTAATGCGCCCCACCCTCGATGTTCTGTTTCTCGTCGTAGGGATTGACGCCGAGCGCTGCCGCCGTATCGGGCATCAGCTGCATGACGCCGACAGCGCCGGCATCCGAAACCTCGCTCTGATTGCCGCTCGACTCCGCTTCTGCAACAGCGGCGACAAGACGTGAATCAAGGCCGTACTTCGCAGCTGCTTCCCGAATGAATCGCGTCGTCTCATTCGATGCACCGGAAAGATCCACGGCTTTCCCTGCCGACGTCGTCCGCGCGGCATCCGCATCCGTCTTCGCTGCCGTCGACGCCTTCGCCGTTCCTGCGGTCTGCTGCGGCGCTGCAGCATCATTCTTCTTGAGTTCAGCATTCAAGGCTCGTTGAAAGCCGACCGCCGTGCCGGGCACAGGGCCTTCAATGCCGAACCTCCTCTGAATTTCCGATATTCTCGCCTGTATTGCCTCAACGCCCGAGAGTTCCATCGCGTCCATTCTCCTTATCTTACACGTTTATGCCCCGCATGTAGAGCTGCAAGCCAATCTCATCCAAAAGTTTCTGCTCTTCTAAAAGCGCCTCGTCCTTATATTGTTGAAGTCGCTTCGCCTTGAGCTGCTCGATGCTCTTGAGCTTGTTCATGAGCTGCAGGAGCACCTTGAGCCTCTTCTGCCGCTCCGCGCGGCTTCGGAGGATCTGCTCCTGCTGGCTTTCGATCTGCTCCCTCTTCCATTCAAAGAAGCTGTTAAACGTCAGAAGACGTCCGAGGGAGATTGTATGCCCATCCGTCAGTCGGTCATAATCTTTTCTGCCCTGCTGCATTTCGGCCAGAAGCTCGCCCAACTTCTTCTTGTCCGCTTCAAGCTTTCTCGACGCCTCAGCGAACCGCACCTCCGCCTCTTCCTTCTTCGAGCGTGTGACCTTCAGCAGAGTTTCCAGTTTGAAGCGAAACCTCTTCATCGGGCGCACTCCTCATCATATCGACTCCAGCGTCTTTTCCGTTTCTTCATAGGAACTCTGCTCGAATACGCCCTGGCGCAGGAAATCATTGATCGCGTCGATCTTCGCGACCGCCGTATCAATCTTCTGACTCGATCCCTTGACATAGGCGCCGATGTGAATGAGATCCTCGGCTTCCTTATAGACCGCCATCAAAGCGCGCAAGTTCTGCGCTGCCTTGAGGTGTGCCTCATCGACGACCTCGTTCATGACGCGCGAGACGCTCGCGAGCACGTCGATGGCAGGGAAGTGGTTCTGTGCGGCAATGGCGCGCGACAGGACGATGTGACCATCGAGGATGCTTCGCACGGCGTCGGCGATCGGCTCGTTCATGTCGTCACCATCGACAAGCACCGTGTAGATGCCCGTGATCGATCCCTTGCGGCTCGTCCCTGCACGCTCCAAAAGGCGCGGCAGCAGGGCGAAGACGGACGGCGTATAGCCGCGCGTTGCGGGCGGCTCGCCGATCGTCAGGCCGACCTCGCGCTGCGCCATCGCAAAGCGCGTGACGGAATCCATCATGAGCACGACACGCTTTCCCTGGTCGCGGAAGTACTCGGCGATGGCAGTCGCCGTCATCGCGCCCTTGATGCGCACGAGCGCCGGCTTGTCCGACGTAGCGACAACGACGACGGAGCGCTTCAAGCCCTCCTCGCCGAGGTCGCGCTCAATGAATTCCTTGACTTCGCGCCCACGCTCGCCAACGAGTGCGATGACGCTGATGTCGGCTTCCGTGTTGCGCGCAATCATGGAGAGGAGCGTCGATTTCCCCACGCCCGAACCCGCCATGATGCCGATGCGCTGCCCATCGCCGAGGGTGATAAGCCCGTCGATGGCACGCACGCCGACGTAGAGCGAATCCCGTATGCGCGGCCGTTCGAGCGGCGACGGCGGATCGGCCTGCAGCGGATACTCGTGCTTGCAAAGGAGCGGCCCCTTGCCATCGATCGGCTCGCCGAGACCGTCGAGGACACGCCCCAGAAGTTCCGGGCCGACCTGCACCTGCAGCGTCTTCTGCGCCGAAACGACCTCACAGCCGGGGCCTATGCCCTGCATCTCGCCGATGGGCATCAAGAGCACATGCCCGTCGCGAAAGCCCACGACTTCTGCCGGTATCGGCTCGACATGCAAGAAGCGCGACTTCACATAGCAAAGCTCGCCCATGCTCACGTTCGGCCCTGCGGACTCGATGACGAGTCCGATGACCTGCACGATCTTGCCGCTCATCTTGATCGACTCGCAGGCATCGGCGGCATCGAGGAACTTCTGCACGTTGATGCGCAGACGCCCGTCGCCCGTCAGGACAGCGTCGCCGCCGTCGTCAAAGACATCGGGCTGCACCTCGTCCTCCCATGATGAAGTTTCCCATTCAGAAGCCGCGCAGGCTTCCTGCAAGTCATTCATAGACACACTTCCCGTATCGCTTTCTTCACCAATTCAATCTGCGTCGCAAGACGCGCGTCGACATTGCCGTTCGGCGTTTCAAGCACGCAGTCTCCCGGCTGAAGCCCCGCATCCGATTTGACGAGAAGCACCGCCTGTCCTTCGAGCATGTGTTGGAACTCCGACTGCGCCATGAGAACGAACTCGTAGGCGTCGGGCGCGACGTAGATGATGACTTCCGCCTGATCGCGCACCTTCATCAAGGCTTTGCGCACGAGGGGCAGGACGATTTGCGGCGCATCGATGAAATGCTGCGGCAGGATCTGCTCGATGACGTGCATCGCTATGCTCGTGATATCCTCCTCTGCCATCTGCAGATAGGTCTTACGAGCTTCAAGCGCCGCGCTCATCAAGGCGCCCGCCTTGTCGTTCGCCGCCGCGAGAATGCCTTCGCAGTCCTCAGCGGCTTTCTTCATGCCATCCTTGTGTCCCTCTTGGAAGCCCGCCTCTCTGCCTGCTTCACGCGCCTCTTCCTTGATTTCCTCGGCAAGGCTGCGTGCGTCCGCCTCGCTGCGCTCGCTCGCATACTCGGCGTCCTGCACCATGATCGCGCATTTCTCGCGCGTCTCTTCCAGCAGATTTTCAGCCTTGTTTTCCTTTTCTTTTACATATTCCAGCCGCTCGGCAAGCGATTCCTCCGTGACGCCCTCAAGCTCCTTGGGGAGCACCTTGGGCTTCGGCGGCGGAGGCGGCGGCTCGACGACGCAGGCTTCTTCCTGCCACAGTGCAGTTCTGATTATCCTAGACAATCATCTCGTCACCCTTTCCGCGTGCAACGACAATCTCACCCTTCTCCTCCAAGCTGCGGATGACATTGACGACCTTCTGCTGCGCCTCTTCGACGTCGCGGATCTTGACCGGCCCCATGAACTCGATCTCTTCACGCAGCATGTCTGCTGCACGCTTCGACATATTCTTGTAGAGCTTGTCGGCAACTTCCTTTGGCGTCGCCTTGAGAGCGAGCGACAAATCCTTCGTATCGACCTCTCGGAGCACCATCTGCAGGGAGCGGTCGTCGAGCATGACGATGTCCTCGAAAACGAACATGAGACGCTTGATCTCTTCCGTAAGCTCGGGGTTGTCGACTTCGAGCGTTTCCGTAATCGTCTTTTCCGTCGTGCGGTCGACGCGGTTCAAAATCTCGACGACAGCCTTTACGCCGCCCGCCGTTGTGAAGTCCTGCGTGACGAGCGAAGACAGTTTGCGCTCCAAGACCTTTTCCACCTCTCGTATGATGTCCGGCGATGTGCGATCCATCGTCGCGATGCGCTTCGTGACCTCCGCCTGCTTGTCGGGCGGCAACGATCCCATGAGAATCGCCGCCTGATCGGGATCGAGGTAAGCCATGATCAGAGCGATCGTCTGCGGATGCTCGTTCTGGATGAAATTCATGAGCTGGCTCGGATCCGTCTTATGCAGGAAGTCGAAAGGACGCGCCTGCAGGCTTGCCGTCAGGCGATTAAGGATAAGCTTCGCCTTCTCCGCGCCAAGAGCCTTCTCCAAGATATTCTGTGCATACTCAAGGCCACCGGCCGACAAGTAGCTCTTTGCCATGAGCATCTGGTAGAACTCACTGATGACCGCTTTTTTCTGGTCGGCCGGTATCTTCTTCTGATTTGCGATCTGAAGCGTTACGGACTCGATCTCTTCCTCATTCATATGTTGGAAGAGAAGCGCTGAGCTCTCGGCGCCGAGCGCGATGAAGAGAACTGCTGCCTTCTGTCGCCCCGTCAGGGGCGGATTCTTCTGTTCCGCCATATCAATCATCCCCCGCAAGCCACTGCTTGACCAGCATAGCCGCATCTTCCGGCGTATGCATGATCATCTCTTCGATCGCCTGCATCTCGGTCAGCTGGCGCTGCTCTTCTTCCGTAAGCTCTTCCTCCGTGACCTCGCCCGCTTCGATCTGCGCGGCGCGTTCCTCGGCCAGACGCTGTCTCTCGAGCTCTTCCTGGCGACGCTGTTCTTCGATAGCTTCCTGCTCCAGGCGCTTCTTGCGGCGATACATGAGGATGCTGCCGACAATCAGCGCAATGACGAGAAGGAAAGCAGCGAGCTGCAGGTAGAACTCGCGGTCAAGCCGATCACGCTCCGCTTGCTCATCGGCGAGCTTCTTGTCGCGCGCCTCGGTGCTGAACGGCAGAGGCTCAACGGAGACCGTATCGCCGCGATCGGGATTGATGCCCGCGGCGGAGCGCACGGAGCGCAGGATGCTCTCCTGCTGCGCCTGCGTCACATCATCATTGACGAGGACGGCGACAGTCAGGCGGCGAATCGAGCCGGGCGAAGCGACAACCTTGCGTTTCTCCTCGTTGACCTCGTAATTCGTCGTATTTTCCTTGCGCTCATACTGCGCCTGTGAATTGTTATTCTGTTCGACGTAGCCCGGAACATTGGACTGCGTGCCGGCAGGGCCGCCGGGCTGCGTCGACGTGCCGGCATAGCTTTCGCTCGTCGTCTGCTGACTGCGCACAATGCCCGACTCATCGACGACCGGCGTATAAATCTGCGAATCCGTCATCTTCTGGTCGAAGTCAAGCTCAACGCTGATGCGCACGAACGACTTTCCTTCGCCAAGCGATGCGTCGAGCAGGCTCTGGACGTTCTTCTGCAGATTGTCCTGAACCTTCTTCGTCATCTCCATCTGCGTCAGCGTCTTCTGGCCTACGCCGTCGTCGCCGTTCTCATCGGGGTCGTTCAAAATCTTGCCCGACTCATCGACGATCGTGATGTTTTCGGGCGTCAATCCCTGCACGCTGTGCGCGGCGAGATTCACAATGCCCTTGACCTCTTTCTTGGACAACTGCATGTTCGCCTTGAGCTTCAGCATAATGGACGCCGTCGCCGGCTTCTCATTCTTCTTGTAAAGGCTGTCCTCTGGCAGGACGATGTGCACGCGCGCCTTCTCGACCGCGTCAATCTGCTCGATCGTGCGTGTAAGCTCACCCTGCAGCGCCTGCAGATAGTTGACCTTGTTCTGGAACTCCGTTACGCCGAGCTTGCTGTCATCAAAAAGCTCGAAGCCCTTGTTGCCTCTGGGCAGACCCTCAGCAGCCAAATCAAGGCGCGTACTGTCGACGCTCTTCGCAGGAACGAGGATGGTCGTACCCTGTCCGCCTTCCTGTATCTCGTAATTCACCTTGTTCTCTTTGAGCTTCGCCGCGACTTCACCGGCATCCTTCGCTTCCATATTCGTGAACAAGGGCACCATGTCCGGCTTGCCGCCGTAGATGATGCTGCCGGCAACAATGGCAATGAATACGAGAGCTGCGGCGCCGATGATCATATATCGCTGCCGCTTGCTGTAATTATTCCAGAGCTCCAGATAGCGCTCTTTCCACTCTGCCATTTCCTCAATCCCTTCGCCTCAATATGCTTGCCGAAGCCCTGCCCGGCTCTGGCTGTTCGTTCCCACCCAAGGCTTAGACCTGCATGCGCATGATTTCCTGATAGGCCTCGACCGCACGGTTCCGCACCTGCATCGTGAGCTGCGTGGCAATGCCCGCCTTCTCACTCGCGATGACGACCTCGGACACATCCGTAATGCGTCCTGCCGCAAGCTCCATATTGAGTCGTTCGGATTCCTTGATCAACCCGTTGACCTCGCCAAGGGAATCCGTAAGAAACTCATGAAAAGGCTTCACTTCCCTCTGCTCGGTTTCCCCCAGATGACTTTGGCCGGTCATCTGCACCGGCGTCATTTGCAGCGCTTCCACCTGCATGTTCTTTCCACCTCAATCCGTAACTGCTGACTGACCGCACGCGCCGTGCAGCCTTTTCTTTACTTGCCGATATTGAGCGCATTCTGCGCCATGCCCTTGGCGGCATTGATCGCCGTCACATTCGCCTCGTAGGCGCGTGAAGCCGTGATCATGTCCACCATCTCCTGCACGATATTGATATTCGGGCGCTCGACATAGCCATCCGCATTCGCATCGGGATGACCGGGATCGTAAACCAGCGGACCCTGCGACCGATCTTCTTCAATCTTCATGGCGCGCACGCCGTTGCCCGCCTGATTGTCGAGTTTCTGGCGCAAAGTGGAAGCGAAGTCCTCCTTACCCCTCTCGCGCGGCTGAAAAACGACGTAACGCCTGTGATACGGACCACCCTCAACCGAACGCGTCGTATTCGCATTCGCGATATTGTTTGAAATCACGTCCATGCGCAAACGCTCCGCCGTGAGTCCGGAAGCGGAAGCATCGATTCCTCCAAACATGCTCATTTTTCTACTCTCCTTGCTCCTTGCATCATCCGAAAGCCTGCATCACGCGTCCGGCCGATCACTGTCCGTTAATGACGCTTCTCATTTGAGAGAATCCAGCTCCAACCTGCCTGGCCAAAGCATTGAAATACAGGCTGTTCTTGGCCAGAGACGCCATCTCGACGTCAATGTCCACGTTGTTGTTGTCGTAGCGCATGGAAGACGACTCGTCCAGTTCGATCTTCGCTGTGGCTCTGCCCCGAAAAGGAATGGGCATATGGCGGTCATTCGTGCGCACGATCTTGAGACCGCCCTCAGCATCGAGGTCAAGCTCCTTCGCGAGAAGATCCTCAAATACGACATTGCTCTTCTTGAAATTCGGCGTGTTGACATTGGCGATGTTGTGGCTGATGACCTCCTGTCGAAGGTTCGCTGCCCCCATACCGCGCTGCATGACGTCGAGCGCCCTGTTGCCTACGATTTGCTCCAGCATTGCGGTGTTCCACATCCTTTCCCTTAACTCTCTCTAGAGTTCGACGGAATGAGAAAAAATCCTCTCCTGCCGAAATTCTTTTTTTCAAAAAGGCGAAGCAAAAAGCAAACGTGCTTCGCGTACAGGCTGAAAATCATTGCTCAAATCTATGCATCATGATTAACAAATTTATCCATCGTAATTTTGCACTTTCTATTCTACCATAAAATCGAAAAGTATTCACTCCATTTCTCAGTTTTTTTTAACGACTGTAAAATAGTCCTATAAGAGGCAAGAAAAAGGGGCAGGTTCATGCCTCAGCATGGAGCTGCCCCCTTCCTTGCTTCTTCAGTTTTCCACCCGTTGAAGTTCTTCGAGCAAATAGGGATTGAGCACCTTGATGTGCGTCCCCTTCATGCCGAGCGACTTCGATTGGATGAGCCCCGCCGACTCGAATTTTCTCAGCGCATTGACGATGACGGAGCGCGTGATCTTCGCGCGATCCGCAATCTTCGAGGCGACGAGCAGTCCCTCCAAGCCTTCCAGCTCGCCGAAAATGCTCTTCGCCGCCTTGACCTCCGAGAAGGAGAGCGTCGCCAAGGCGATCTGCACCGTCGCCTTCTTGCGCGCCTCGATCTCGATCTGCTGCGTGCGGTCGCGCAGCATCTCCATGCCGACGACCGTCGCACCGTACTCGGCAAGGATCAGATCGGCTTCCGTGAAATCCGTGTCATACTTCGCGATGATCAATGTGCCGATGCGGTCGCCTACGCCGTAGATCGGCACGATCGTCGTGTTCTTCCCCTCAAATCGACAGTCCGTATCCTCCGTGAAGGCGCAGATTCCCGTCTTCGACTTCAAGTTCGGCGAAGTCTCGTCCATCTTCAAGAGCCAGCTCACATACCTCTTGGGAAAACTCCCCTGCTGCACGACGTTCGCAAGCATCAGGTCGCACTCGAAATCATCGATGAAGGCATGTCCGAAGATCTTGCCCGCCTTGTTCACAATATAGACATTCGCATCGATCACCGCGCTCAGGACACGCGATATGCTGTCGTACTCGACGCTCTCTGCGCGCTGCAGCAGACGGTTGATCTTCCTCGTTTTCTCCAGTAATGTCGCCATGCAAATTCCATTCCTTTCTCCACGGCAATACGACTTCCAAATTCAGGCTATTGCCTGCATCTTCATTTTAACACATTTTTCTAAATAATCAAAGATGCGGGAAAGAAATGTTGAATTTTTCTTAATTTCTTCGTCAATATCACGAGAGAAGGCTCACGCTTTCATATCAGCCCGATCATCGCCTCGCGGAACACCTTGCCCAAGGAATCGTGAATCACGAGATCCGCCCTTTCGTCCGCCTTCGTCGCCGTCTTGTTGATGAGCACGAGACGCCTGCCTTTGAAACAGCGCAGAAGTCCCGCCGCCGGATAGACGACGAGCGATGTGCCGCCGACGATGAGGAGATCCGCCGCAGAAATCGCGCGTACGGCGGCGTCGAGCACAGCGGCGTCGAGGCTTTCCTCATAGAGCACGACATCCGGCTTAACGATGCCGCCGCACTTCGTGCAATGCGGCACGCCCTCGCTCGCCTGCAGGAATCTTTCATCGTAAAACGCATGGCAGTCCATGCAGTAGCTGCGCCGGATCGATCCGTGCAGTTCCAGCACGCGCGAAGAGCCGGCTTCCTGGTGCAGTCCGTCGATGTTCTGCGTGACGACGGCCTTGAGCTTTCCCATGCGCTCAAGCGCGGCGAGCGCCTTGTGGCAATCGTTCGGTCTCGCTTCCATATAAACGAGCCGCTTGCGGTAAAAATCGAAGAACTCCTCAGGGCAGCGCTCGAAAAACGTATGCGAGACAAGCTCTTCGGGAGAAACGTGCTGTGCGAGCATCTTGCTGTAGATTCCTGTGGCGCTGCGAAAATCGGGAATGCCCGATTCCGTCGAAACGCCGGCGCCGCCGAAGAATACGATGTTGTCGCTTTCCTTCAATAGATTGTGGAACACGGCGATCTTTTCATCCTCCATTGCTTTCGCCCCCTCTTCCGGCATTTTCCGTGCATCCTGCAAATTCAAACGTCCTCAGCAATTTCGCGGTATATATCCTCCAAGTCCTTCATATAGCCCTTCGCATCCATCAGCGGCGAGGCTTCCACGTGCGCGCGCAAGTCGCGATGCAGGCGGCGCAGGATGTCGGGCGAGTCCGCAAGCTCCACGGCTTTTCGCACGTATTCCATATCGCCTCGCGCTACGAGCTGTGAAAGCCCCGCATTTTCCAAGATGCTTGTCGAAAAGCGCGAGCCGTGCGTGCCGCCCGCCTTCGTGATGACGGGCACGCCCATGTAGAGCGCCTCGCACGTCGTGACGCCGCCCGTATACGGGAATGTGTCGAGCGCGATGTCGATGTCCGCGTACTGCTCAAGATAATCGGGGCTGTACGGGCGAAGCTCGACCTGTGCGAGCGGTATGCCGAAGCGCTGCAGACGCTCCTTTACGATCTTCCTGCCCGCCGCAATGCTGCAGATCTTGCTCTTGACGACGAGCCGCGCCCCCTTCATGCGCTCAAGCACGCCGCGCCACAAGGCGAGCATATCGTCCGACACCTTGGAGAAATTGTTGAAACTGCCGAACGTGATACAGCCGTTCCTCACAAACGGCGCCTCCCCGCCGCTCTTCGGCATATCGCGCAGCACGGGCGCATAACAGAGGTGGCTGTGCGGCATGCGCAGCACCTTCTCTGAAAAGCCACGCGCCCCCATGTCCCACGGCGAGCAATAGATGTCGGAAAGGAAATAGTCGACCGCACGAAGCCCCGTCGTCGCCATGTAGCCGATCGCCGTCAGCTGCACGGGCGCAGGCCGCCGGGCGAGCACGGGCAGACCGCTTCCCTGCGTGTGCCCGGCGAGGTCGACGAGGATGTCGATGCCATCCCTCTCGATGAGCCGTGCCGCATCCCTCGCCGAAAGGCGCGAGATGTCCTTCCACCGTACGCCTTTCTGGCGAAAGAGCGAGGTCACACGGTCGCGCTTGCCCCGTGCATAGCAGGTGACTTCAAAAGAAGCGGCATCAAAATCGCGCACGAGCGGCATGAAGAAATATGCCGCCGCATGAAGGCGGAAATCGGGCGAGATATAGCCGATGCGCAACTTGCGGCTGAAGGTGCGCGTGCGCCTCTTTTCCATGGGCGGCGCCGTCGGCTGGACGCGGACAGCCATCTGAGTTCTCTGCGCCAGCGAAGGAGAAAGGCGTGCGCCGCCACCAAAAAGCGAGGCGGCACGCGCCTCTCGCCGCTCCTTGCTTCTTCGCTCCTCTTCTAATTCCCTCTTAAACGCCTCGTACTCCTGTTCCTCTTCCATGCGCCTTTGATTTGCCCGCGCTTCCCATGCCCAGAGACGAAGCGAATCCTCATTCTGCGGCTTCGGCAAGGCCTTCTGCGCGAGACGCGAAATAGGCTCGCGTTCCTGCTTCGCCTGCTGCGCCACAAGCGCCGCACCGCGCCGCTCGCGATCGGCTTCCGCTCCGGCCGCCGCCATGGCCTCCCCGACGGAAAGCGCCGCCTTCGGCTGCAATGCCCCCGCCTCTGCCGCCTCGGTGCGATACGGATGACAGATCTTGACGCCTTCGAAAAATTTTTCGTAGCCGCGATGGAGACGCAGGGATTCAGCGGGCGTCCTCGTGCGGTAATTCGAGCAGAAGAGCGCCTTGCTGTAGCACTCCGCCGCCTCCTCGCCCGTCAGCATATCACTCGCTGCCAGAAGCGTGTTCATGGCAAACTCCGGCTCCGCCGCGAGAAGCCACGCGTCGGAGAGCCATGCGAGCGCCTTGAAGCGCACGTAGCGAAGCGACTGCGTCCAAAGCGATTCAGCGACCTTCTCCGTCGCCTGCACGATGGAGAGAAGCTCCTTGATTTCCTCCTCCAAGGCGAAGTCCGCGGAGAAGAATGCGGCGCGTACGAGACGCGCACGCAAATTCCCCGGCTCGCGCTCTTCGGCACGCGCTATATACTCCTTCGCACTCTCTCGCTCATCCATATAGAAAGACGCCTCTGCCATGACGGCATAGGCGTCCGCGTCCTCCGGCACGATCTGCAGAATCTCCTTCGCCGAAGCGCGCATGCCGCGAAAATCGCCCTGGTTTGCAAATCGGTTGGCTATTCCGATCCAATTCTCTTTGTCGTCCATAAAGCACACGCTCCAACAAGTATAGTCTAAACCTCCGGGCACAATTCCGCGCCGTATTCTCGAAGAAAGATCTTCTGATACTCCTTATAGCTTTTGGCGAGCGGCTTCTCCACGGGACAGTGGATGCACCAAAATCCCGCCTCCTGATTCGGCACGACCGTCCGAAACCCGAGCCTGGAGAACTCCTTGCACTGCGACGTGTCGTAAAGATGCCAGCCCGTGAAAAGATCTTCGCGCCAGGTTACGTCGTACTGCGTCGCAAGGAAGAGTCCGTCCGCCGCTTCGACGTCGATGCTCTCGCCGTCCGGCTCCCTCATGCGCGTGTCGACGATGCTCTCCGCCTCGCACGCATGAAGCACGCGTCCATAGCAGCGAAGCCCGTCCCACCACACGCCGCTTGCGGGCAGCGAACGGCAGCCGATGACGCCGATCATGCCGATGCTCTCATCTGCAAAGATATTCAACATCGCCCGTGGAAAATCCTTGTTGACGAGCAAGGTGTCCTGATGCAGATAGACCTTGTAGCGCGCCCGCGACCTTGCCATACCTTCGTTGTACCCCGCCGCCATCGACGAGGCGCCGCGCACGGCGATGTACTCGGCGCGAAAGCCTTCGGGCAAACGCAGATGGCGCAGGTAGAGCAGACACTCCGCGTACCATGCCTCATCGTTGACGCAGGTGATGAAGGCGATCGCCCTCTCATCCTTCATCTTCCGCCGCTCCTTTCGCACTTTCTGCCGCAAGTTCCTGCAAGGCCTCCCGCACCTCGCCGCGCGGAAGTCTGCGCCGTGCCGCCTCGGCAAGCTCTCGTGCCAGTTGCGGCTCTGCCGTCTGCAGGAGCACGCGCAGGAGATCCTTCTGGTGCACGATGGTCTGCGCGGCAAAATCCACGAGGTATTCGAGGAAGATTCCTTCCTCGCGGCAAAGCTGCCAGAGAGCCGCTGCATTTTCTTCTGCCTCTATGCCATACTCAAGGCGGCGCAGGAGCGTCACGAGCGTTCGTCGCACGACGGGCGTGAAGCACTCCTTCAGCGGTGCGACCTCGTCCGAGGTGCGCCGCGCACGGCAGAGCCAAAACTTCGCTTCCAAGTCGCGCCCCGGATTTTCAAATCCCGCCGCTTCCAAGTGCTCGATCACGCCCTGCGGCGCTTCGCGCCATACGGGAAGAAAAGAGACTTCCTTATAAAAGGAAGCCGCGAGCAGCGTCTCCATCTCGGGCAGGGCGAAGAGACGGCGCACGATTGCATAGAAATGCCCGTCGCGCAGATCCTCGATGACGCTCCAATGGCGCACGTTCAAGAAGCTCGTCAGGAGATAGCCCGTCGGCCGCAGGAAGAGTCCGAACCCTGCAGCGATGTCCTGCGGATTTCCCGCCGTTTCCAGACAGCGGTCGGCGAGGATATAGTCGAAACTCTCTCTCTCGAACGGCAGGGGCGTATCGCGGTAGTCGAGGAAGAACCACGAGACGTCAAGACCCTGCAGTTCGGGCGCATCGGCATCATCCGTTTCTGCCGCCACGGCGAAGAGAGCAGCGGCGGGCATCCTCTCGCGCAATTTCGGCAGATAGGCGAGGCTTTCCACGACGAGCACGGAGAGAGCGGAGCGCGTCGGCGCGAGAAAGCGCAGCAAGCCGCCGCCGTATTCCATGAGATCGCCCCGCTCTTCACCCGCTTCCCTCAATGCATCTTGCGCGCCATCTCGCGCGCATTCTCCTTGAGTTCATCCGGCGTATGACCCTTGAGCCGCCACAGGCGCGTCGTAGCGTGCAGAGCGATCACGAGTTTCGTCATCTCCTCTTCTGCCGCCTCATCGTCAAGCTTGCCCAACGTTTCCAAAAACGCGGCGACGTCCTTCATGCTGCCGCCGTTCTGGAAGAGCAGGAGGATTTTCCCGACGGCTTCCGCCGCCTGCAGAACCTCCATCGAGAGCTTCGCCATGAAGAACTGTGCGAGCTTCTTGTAGGCGAGCGTCGCCTCGATATAGCCCTCCTCTCCCGCATCGTAAACCTTGCCATAAGGAATCTCGGCAAAGGGCAAATTCTCCTTCTCCTTCTGCTCCCTCTCGAGCCACGGTGCACTCAAAAGCGTATGATATGCCAAGCCTCGCTCCGTGCCGACGACTTCCTTGTGCCAGCAGGAGCCGTTGAGCATCACGCCCATGAAGGCGGAGAATTCAAGGCGCTGACCCTCTTCGAGATACGCGTTGACCATGGCGAAAAGCTTGTCGTAGTCGAGGAAGCCATAGTAGAAGAGAAGCCCCGTCGCGAGGCGCATGATCTCCGTATTGAGACGCACGGCATCCTCATAAGCTGCGGAATCGAGCTTCTTAAAGATTTCGGCCATCTCCTCCGGCATGTACCAATAGAGCTTGCCCCCATCCGCACCGACCGCCATGATGCCGAGTCCGCACAGATAGTCGATGCGCACATCGTCCTCGCGGAAGTCATCGGCAAGCCCGCCCTTCTCCTGTATATGGCGAAACGCCTGGTACTGCTCCTCAAACGCCGACGGCAGCCAGCGCTCGGCAAACTGCACGGCGGCAGGCAAAAGCGTGTCGATGAGCGCAGGCAGCGTCATGCCCTCCGTCCCCTCCAGGCAGAGGTTGTACGCCAAGTCGTCCAGCTCTTCGCGCGACAGGCAGCCCAGAGCCTCCTTGAGCGTGCGGCTTTCGGGCAGTGCGCGGCGATAAAAGCGCTTTCTGCGCTCCTCCTCGCCCATCAGGATTCCATCCAATCTCGCCTTCTTCTCCATGAAATCTTCCTTTCTCAACGTGGCTTTCCCACTGCAGTAAACGCATTCCATCTCATTGGAAATACTCGGCAATTCCTGCCGCGATGCCCTGCGCGGCATTCTCCACGCCCTCCTCCGAATTCATCATCTGCTCCTCGCGCGGATTGGAAACAAAGGCCGTCTCCAAGAGCATCGCGGGCATATCCGTATGGCGGCACACATAGAAGGCGCACGGCTTCGTGCCGCGGTCGAGCGTACCGAGGCGGCGCAGCACGCCGCGCTTGACGCAGTCGGCAAGACGCGTGCTGTCGGCCGACCCCATCTCGTAATAGTAGCCCGTCGTGCCGTGCGCTTCAGGCCCGGAGAAAGCATCGAGATGTATGCTGAGGAAGATGTCCGCCGCATTTTGATTCGCGATGTCACAGCGAGCCTGCAGTTCCTCCACATCCGTCGCCTTCGCCTTCTTCGGCGAAACCTCCGTATCCTCCGTGCGCGTCAGAATGACCTCTGCACCCTCGGCTTCCAAGAGCGTCTTGAGTCTTTTCGCGATGCGAAGCGCGATGCTCTTTTCCGTCACGCCCGTCGGCCCGATGGCGCCCGTGTCGCTGCCGCCGTGCCCGGGATCGAGGACGATGCGCTTGCCGTCAATGCCCGGCGCTGCGCTGCTCTGGCTTCTCGGGCGTGCCGGCACGGAGGCCGATCCTGCGGAAGACGCATCATCCGACCCTTCCGCTGTCTCCACTTCACCCGACGGATTTCTCCCGCGCTCGAAGTCGATGTTCGAACCGCCCGAAGAAGCTCCTCCTGCGGAGGACGCGCTGCTGCCCGCACTGCCCGAAAGATTGCCAAAGTCCATGACCACGCGGTACGGCACAGAGCCGCCTTCCAGCGAGAACACGTCGTAATTGCTGCTGCTCTTGTACATCTCCGTCTCCACGACGATGCGCACCGTAGTCGGATCGAACTGCCCGAGGCGCACCCTCGTCGCGAACTGGCTCTCGATCTTCTGGTTCTTTGCAACGGAAGGCGAGAGGCGTGCGCCCGAGATGTCGACGACGACGCGCCCGGGCGAGGCGAGCGTCATCGACTTGTAGTCAACCTCGCCGTCCGCATCGACGACGATGCGCACCTTCTCCTTGTCCGCATGGACGCGCACATTCTTGATCTGAGCCAAAGAAGCCGCCTGCGCCGTCGAAGGCGCCAAGAAGCTCAAGAAAAACGCGCCCACAGCGAAAACGAAAAAGAAAAGCCAACGAAACGACACGTTCATGCGAAACCCTCCTGTCAAACCTTAAAGCATGTTGCGCAGGAACGCCTGCGTGCGCTCCTCCTGCGGCTGTTGGAAAAGGTCTCGGGGCTTTCCCTGCTCCACGATCGTACCGTCCGCCATGAACACCACTTGCTGCGACACCTCACGCGCGAACGCCATCTCATGCGTCACGACGACCATCGTCATGTGCTCTGCCGCAAGTTCGCGCATCGTCTTCAAGACCTCGCCTGTAAGCTCGGGGTCGAGCGCCGACGTCGGCTCATCGAAGAGCATGATCTCGGGCCGCATGGCGAGGGCGCGCGCGATGGCGACGCGCTGCTGCTGCCCGCCCGAAAGGCGTGCAGGGTAGGCGTCGCGCTTGTCAAAAAGTCCGACCTTTCGGAGAAGTTCCTCCGCCGTCGGCAGGATTTCCTCGCGCTTCATGCCCTTGACCTCGACAGGCGCCTCCAACAGATTCTGCAGCACCGTCATGTGCGGGAAGAGGTTGAACTGCTGAAAGACCATGCCCATCTTCAACAGAAGGGTGCGGCACTTCCCGCTCGAAGCGTACTCCGTATGACCGTCCTCGTTCTCCGCAGCGAGGAAGTCCCCATCAATCTCGATCGAACCCTTGTCGATGTCCTCAAGCCGATTGATGCAGCGCAGCAGCGTCGACTTGCCTGAGCCTGAAGGCCCGATGATGGAAAGCGTCTCGCCGCGTTGGGCTGCGAGATCGATGCCGCGCAGCACCTCATTCGCCCCGAAGCTCTTATGAATGCCGTGCATGCGGATTGCCGGCTCATTCATCGTACTTGCCATAGTACGCCTCCAATTTCTTGAATCCCCACGTCAGAACGAACGTCATCGCGAGATAAAAGACTGCCGCCACGAAAAACGGCGTCATGTCGAACTCGCGCTGCACGATCGTACGCGCCACGCGCAAAAGATCGTTCATCGCCAGAATGTAGATGAGCGACGTATCCTTGACGAGGTTGATCGTCTCGTTGCTCACAGGCGGCAGGACGTGACGGATCATCTGCGGCACGATGATGCGCCGCATCGTCTGCGTGTACGTCATGCCGAGAGACTTCGCCGCTTCATACTGCCCGCGCCCGATCGACTGGATGCCCGCACGGAAAATTTCCGCGAAGTACGCCGCATAGTTGAGCGTAAACGCGAGGAGCGCCGCCGCGATGTCGGGCAGGCGTATGCCAACCATCGGCAGGGCGAAGTAGACGAAGAGAAGCTGCAGCATCAGCGGCGTGCCGCGCATGAGCCAGATGTAGAACTCCATCAGAAGGCGCAAAGGCCCGAGCTTCGATATGCGGCAGAGCGCGACGATAAGCCCCAAGGGCAGTGACAAGAGGAGCGTCACGCAGAAAATTTCCAGCGTGATTTGTGCGCCCTCCATCATCAAGAGCGCCGTCCCCATGATTTGTTCCATAGATTTCTCTCCTTATTTTCGGAAGCATCGCTTTTTGCGCCGCTCCGACGATTGCCCTTCTATCTTATCACAAATTTTCCCTTTCGCCCATATTTTTAGGAGAAAATAGATAT
>ERZ773197.1085-NODE-1085-length-19882-cov-12.807989_pt1 | contig 19882 bp, 16 predicted proteins | sample MGYA00580999_ERZ773197 | MGnify/ENA primary metagenome ERZ773197 (study PRJEB29015, sample SAMEA2738166) | human oral metagenome | biome: human oral; feature: human-associated habitat; material: saliva | place: China | collected 2185 ...
GCCTCGTCGGCATCATCTCCCATGTGGAAGAGCTGAAGAGCCGCATCGACGTGCGGCTTGAAGTGGAAAAGGGCGAGGAAGGGAGCACAGCGAGGTTTGTCGTGGGGTAGGGAGAATAGGATTCAGGATGGACTGCTCGGTTGCAGAAAATCATGCACAGAAGGATTTTCATGCGGAGGGTAATATGGATTCACAGCTTCTACAGGAGATAGAACGGTATCTGCAAGAGAACTTTCTCGATATAGTCGCTCTGAGTGAGATGGGGGTGAAGTTTTCTTACGGCACCCAGCATACGGGGAGAATCGGTCAGATGCGCGAGAAATTGGAAAAGATCTTTGCGCATTTTGAGGATTCGTTTTCACAGCGGCTTATGAAATTGATTCGTAAAAAGGGGAAGAGTGAGGTAGAAGTCTATAAGAAGGCGCAGCTTGACAGGAGGCTCTTTTCCAAGCTTCGAACAGATGCACGCTATACGCCGAGCAAGCGGAATATCATGGCACTCGTGATTTCTCTTGAGTTGAATATGAAGGAGGCAGACGATCTTTTGCGGCGAGCTGGTTATGCGCTCTCGTCGACCCGCAAGGAGGATGTGATCTTGCGATATTTCATCGAGCAGGGGGAATACGATCTCTTTCTGATCAATGATGTGCTTGACTACTATGGTCTTCCGATACTCGGTGACAGTGCTGCGCATTGATTGCATTGTCTCTCTGATAGCGACCGCAAGACGCAGCCTGCATGCTAGACTGGACTCGTAAACAAGATTTGCGGGAAAGGCGGTGTGGAGGATGCTGAATATGGCGTTTCGCTTTGATGAAAATAAATATAGGTGGGTGCCATGCACGGATGAGCATGAGATCAATGCGCCGATTGAAGAGCTGCCTTATGTGCTGTCGCTCCGCTATAGCGGAGAGTCGGGCATCGCCAAGCGCTCTGACAGCGCAAAAGGTTATGTGCTTTGTCCATATCATAGAAGACTGGAAGCGGTCGCGCAGCGTTTCTCGAATGGCATCCGTTCTGTATGTGGTTGCAAAATATGCGGAATATCCAATCATGATACGTTCGATCTGTCGCAGGGGCAGCCGAAACCACTCTATATTCCATTTCGCTGGCGGTTGTTCCAGCGCACGCCGGATGGCCCGTTGAATGTTGCGGCGGATGTGGCGGAGGTTCGGTACGATCCGGAAGGCGTTCTTCTGCGTTGGCATAATTTCGCGCTTTCAGCATGGGCGGCGCGGCGGCGTTGGGAGTTTACGCGGATTCGTGTCGATGGAAGATTGCAGCCATGGACGGAGTGCACGGACATCGCCATTCCTTTTGAAGTCACCGACCGGGCAGTTGAAGCTTTGGCGAAAGGCGTTGAGTGCAGCTGTGGCATTCGCCCGAGCGTACTCAGCTGTATGCATGGAGCATCGATGCTTACCGCGTACATTGAACGTCCGTTCGATCTGCATATCGTCTACCTCAAGGGATTTCTTACGCATGCTGTGGAAGATTTTGATGAGACGTTCCCTTACGAAGAAACGAACCCTTACCGTATTCTTTGCCAGTGTTTGGACATACATCCGCCGAAGAGCGTGCGCAGGGAATACACTTACCATCCCTATGCCGTCATATGGTACATGCTCCTACGTCAGATGGGGATGCGAGAAGTCTCCCTCATGCAGCCGTTTTTTGAGCTGGGATTCTATATCGGAGAGCAAGAAATAAGCGAATTTTATTTCGATCCCAAGACGCGGCGCGTGGAGTCGGGCAATAGCGGTAATCGCCCTTTGTGGTTGGCGATGGAAGAACATGCCGTTTGGTTGTGCCGACAAAAGGGAGAGAAGGCTCTTGCCGGTTTCCTTTGGGAGTATTATGTATGTGGAGAAATGACGCAATGTCACAAGGACATCCTCTTGAATTTTCGACGATATGGTGCACAGCTCACGTCGGAGGTCAAGAGCCTCCTTCTGCGTGAAGGGCTGACGCAATATGTATGTGACGCGATTGCGTGGGAGGTCGAGGCGATTACATCTGAGGATGAACCGCAGAGAATCCTCTACGAGCCAAAAATTTTACGTTATGAATGTTGTGTTAATGGCTATGCGTTTCGGCTTATCCATCATACGGATGAACTCGCACCGATCGGCATCGCTTTGCATAACTGCCTTGCGAGCTATCGCAGGCGTGTGATGGAGAAGAGTTCTATCATCGTTGCTGTCTGCATAGGCGAGCGTTATGTCGCGTGCATCGAATTGGATCGCAGATGTCATATTGTGCAGGCGCTCGGAAAATACAATCGTCGGCTGACTGGAAGGCTTTTGGCAGTTTGCCGCGCATGGGCATATTATATGGGGCTTCATGCGGATGCCGATGATTTCGATGAGGTGAATGAAGCGGACGAGGCATCGAAACATTTTGATGAGGTCGTCATCACATCGATTCCATACCGACGGGCGATGGAGGAGGTGGCACCGGAAGAATTGGAAACGCTGCCGGAGGGGGAAATCGAGGCTGGATACTACCGCCTGCTTGGGGATTATCTGGCTCGGTCTGCGCACTGCATCGTTGATGCTCCCCCATGGAAGCAGTTCCAAGGCGAGATGGATTATCTTATGTATGTATTCCCGCGCGGCGAGCGAATCTATCGGGCGGCGTTGGGCGGCTCTGTGGAAGCGGCGCGTGTCCTGGGGTTTTGCTCTACCAACGCGGGCGTCTGATGCGCTGTGATGTGCAGAGAGCGCTCTATTGGCTCTCGTGGGCGGCAGATCACGGGGATGTTGAGGCGGCTTTGGCTTCAGAACGATTGCAGCGCGCGATATCGTCGGGCAGCATGGAACGCGACCTTGCGATTCTCAGGGGAATACAGGAACTTCGCCGGCGGTTTCCGATGAAGGAAGGGAGGGTATGATGGATAAGATTGAATTTCGCTATAGGAAATTCTCCTACGGGATGGATGACTATGCTATACCGGCTGTGGAAATCTTCATCAATGGCAGGGATTTTATGGAATGTGTGGCAGCATTCGAGCGTGAGGTTTGCGGCAAGGAACAAGGGCACGCGCCGCTTACGCCAAGGGAATTGTATGAGGGGCTACATGAAGATTACAAGGAGGATTCTGTCTACATCTATGGCTGCACTTGCGGATGCCCGGATTGCTGCCCTTTCTATGTAGAAATCCATATAGTAGGTGATACGGTTGTCTGGCATGATTTCGAGATGGATTTTTACGAAAATAGGGACTGCGTGCCGCTAGGACCGTTTGTTTTTGATAAGCGGCAATATTTCGCTGAGGTCGACAAGCTTCGGCTCTGGATGGGCGGTGATACACTGAGATTTTACTACGGTGGAATCGAATACGGTTATCTCACACTGGTAGCCGAGAAAGGGGAGATGAAGATCAATATGGTATTCGATGAACTCCTCAGTGATCCCATGCCGCAGATCGTACATTTTTTGACATGTGTGAAAAGTGATGCCCTTGTTGAGGAAGAATTGTTGGGGCATCTTGATGAGCCTTTGCTGCAGATTTCGGCGAACGGTTTGTATAGGGACATGATGCTGTTGGAGATGCGCTTTCCGCAGCACGATGTCATTTTTTCTGAGGTTCTGTCACGTGAGGCAATTGCTACCGTGTTTCAAAGAATTGCAGATGGGTTGCTGCAGGATGACGGTTTTATTTTCATGTATCCGTGTTACTGGTATCTGGATGCGACTTCTTTTGACCGTGTTTCAGATGAGGCAGAAGAAATAGGCAAGGATCTTTCGCAAGAGGAACAGGTGCGTCTGCTCGTCCGGATGCTGCGCGAAGCGAATGTGCCGCTCGAAGCGGACAAAGAAGAATATGCTGAAAAGTATCGTAGGATGTTGGCGGAATACGTCATTCCCGAGGGGTGGTATGTGTCTGATCCGGACGAGTGAAAGCTGCTGTAAAATCGAGTATCGCGCAACGAACGTCATCTTGAAGCCTCTAATCTTATGGAAAGTGGACGGTTGTACGTGTAGTTTACGATAGAAGCAAGGTGTTCGTTGTTTATGCTGAGATGACGATGGTTGCGTGAAGAAGGCTATTGTCACCATCCGAGGTGGTATGCGCTGCAGTGGCAATAAAAGATAGGAGATGGACTGCATGAGAACAAACGATACTCCGATTTTGGATTTGATGAAGGACATCGACAAAGGAAACATCCAGTTGCCAGATTTCCAGCGCGGCTGGGTATGGGATGACAGTCGCATTCGTGGGCTTATTGCCAGCATTACGCAGAATTTTCCGGTAGGTGCTGCCATGTTCCTCGAATATGGCAATGCGAATGTACGCTTCAAATATCGCATGATTGAGGGCGCACCGTCCTGCAAAGCACAGCCCGAGCAGCTTATTCTGGATGGTCAGCAGCGGCTCACTTCCATCTATGCGTCTATGTGCAGTCCGAATGCCATCAAAACCAGAACCGACAAAGGCAATGAGATCAAGCGATTTTACTACATCGATATTGCCAAGGCGATTGATCCTGCTATCGATCGAGTGGAGGCTATTATATCCGTCCCGGAGTTGAAGCGAATCACATCCGACTTTGGCAGGAAAATTGACCTCGATGTTTCGACTGCCGAAAGGGAATATGCGAATAAGCTGTTTCCTCTGAATATCATCTTGGATGACGAGAAGTCCTTTGAGTGGGAACGGGCATATCTTGCTTATCACAGTCATTCACACGAGGCAAGCGACGAGTATAGAACTTTTCGTGGAAAAATTATAATGACCGTCACTCATTACAAAATTCCTGTCATCAGCCTGGACAAGGACACGCCGAAGGAAGCGGTGTGCCAAGTTTTTGAGAATGTGAACCAAGGCGGCGTATCGCTTACGGTTTTCGAACTCGTCACAGCTGTATTCGCTATGGATGATTTTGAACTCAGGAAAGATTGGGAAAAGCGCAAGAGCAATCATCTCAACGGAGATATCTTGAACATTGTCACGGCTACGGATTTCCTGACCGCCTGCACGCTTCTCTCTGCCTACGAGAAGAAGGGCGTGGTGAGCTGCAAGAAGAAGGACGTGCTGAACCTGAAGCTTGCTGATTATCAGAAATACGCCGATGTTCTGACACAGGGATTCGAGGAAGCGGAAATGCTGCTCTTCGAGGAGCGCATCTTCGTTAGCCGCGACCTTCCTTATACGACGCAGCTCATTCCATTGGCTGTTTTGTGCGCTTTGCTCCTGCCCGATCGTCGAATCAAAAATTCCAATGTGAAGAACAAAATCAAGCGATGGTATTGGTGCGGTGTATTCGGTGAGCTTTATGGAAGTGCCAATGAGACGCGTTATGTAAACGATGTGGTTGGCGTGATGAATTGGTTGAACGGTGGTGAGCTGCCCAAGACCATCGTCGATTCCTATTTCAATCCCATGCGCCTGTTGATGCTTCAGTCTAGACGGAGTGCTGCCTATAAGGGAATCATGGCGCTTATCATGAAGAATCACAGTCGTGACTTCATCAGCGGGCAGGAGATGGATCTTGTTCTCTATAAAGCCGCCGGCATTGACATTCACCATATCTTTCCGAAAAACTATTGCAAGAGCAGGGGATATGATGCTATCAAGTGGGATTCCATCATTAACAAGACGCCCCTATCGTACAGTACCAATCGGGAGATAGGCGGTGTTGCTCCGAGTGAATACCTGGCGCGTATCGAGAAGAAAAAGGTAGAGCAGACAGACTTGTGCGATTATCTCGCCAGTCATTGGATTGATATGGCCGATTGCATGTCCGATGATTTCGAGAGATTTATCGTTCATCGCGCGAGGAAAATTCTCGATGCTATTGCAAATGTCACCGGCAAGCCGATTTCCGGCAGGGATAGCGATGAAGTGAGAGAAAAATTTGGCGAAATTTTGTAAGCTATCTGCTCCGTGGATGTCTGGTTGTTTTGCGGGGAATGCTTTCACTAGAAGGACAAAGGCGGCTTCAACAAGAATTAGAAGAGCATACTGACTACGGAGGCGATACGATGGACAATAAGAAGGAAATGGAGCGGGCGGAGCTGCATCGGGCGATCTGGCAGATTGCGAACGATCTGCGCGGTTCGGTGGATGGCTGGGATTTCAAGCAGTATGTCTTGGGCACGCTCTTTTATCGCTATATCTCGGAGAAGCTGACGAACTACCTCAATCGTGAGGCGCATGAGGCGGGCGATACGGCGTTTGACTATGCCGCACTGTCCGATGAAGAGGCGGAGACGGAGCGCGAGAATCTCGTAGAGGAGCAGGGGTACTTCATCCTGCCGAGCGAGCTTTTCTCCAATGTGCGCAAGGCTGCGCCGACGAATGAAAACCTCAATGAAACGCTGGAAAAGGTGTTTCACAACATTGAAACCTCGGCGACCGGCACGGCGAGTGAAAACGATCTTGCGGGGCTTTTTGAAGATCTCGACGTCAACAGCAACAAACTCGGCGCTACGGTGAAGGAGCGCAATGCAAAGCTCGTGAAGCTCCTCGACGGCATCGGCGAAATGCAGCTTGGGCACTATCGAGACAATACGATCGACGGCTTTTGGCGACGCCTATGAATATCTCATGGGCATGTACGCCTCGAACGCCGGCAAGAGCGGCGGCGAATACTATACGCCGCAGGAAGTCTCCGAGCTTATGACGCGCCTCACGGTCATCGGCAAAGCGCGGGTGAACAAAGTGTACGATATATTCATACCGTCTTTGATACAATCGCATACCGCTTAAAAAGCCCGAAACCGCATGGTACAAGCGGTCTCGGGCTTTTTGTGTTTTGTGGCTAGCGTTTTTCTCGCGGCGAGCACCGGAAAGTCCGCCTCTGCTTACCAGAAAGCGAGCCTTCTTTGGGGAGAGAGCAGGGAATAATTAAAAGGTTGGAGGAATCGTTAAAAGGTTTGGCCTGTGAAACGTCCCAAGGCAATGATCCATAGCGCACCTATGGATCATTGCAAATCTTTAAGTTTCGTTCCATCTGTCGTTTTCCACGCTTCATTGCCGTTCATCGAATTTCCACTCACAACACCTGCTGCTGCCGAGGGGGATTTGAACTCGTAGTCCTTCTGAAATACACCATTAAGAATCGCGCCATCGTTTTCCAATTGCTGGCGCAGCATCGCATAGGATTTGACGTGCTTCTTGAGACTGTCTGATACATGTTCAGAAACACGGGAATCTTTGAGAACCGTGAAGCCGTTGGCGCTCATATAGCCGACAGCATTGGCAATTTCCCCCTTACAATATAAGAGCGGCGTATCGATGGGTTCATGTTCTTTTTCTTTGAAGATCGTATAGCCCAAGGCGTGCAGGAGCACTTTGGCATCATCGATGAATTCGAAAGCAGCAGCCTTTTGGGCTTTATTCAGTCTCGCATTTTTATTGGTTTTCTTAGTAAGGATGTCGATGCCCAGTCCTTTTGCTGTTTCAGACAGTTCATTTTCGATAAAACGAATATTCGCTTTGTTCAGGTCTGTGCCAAGAAAAGCAATAGCCGTATGCCAGTAAAATTTCTCCTTTCCAGCATTGTAGTCATGAATGTGTTGTGTGAGCCGTTCCCATACATTTTCCGTTTCTCCAATATACACAGAATCTCCATAGGTGCATTCATTCTCGCAGAGCAGAAGATACACGCCGACGCCGCTCGTTTCCGGGAACTCCTTGGCACATATGTCCATATCTTTTCGAGGAATCTTTATGGTCTCCCCGCTTCGATTCAGTATTCTTGCTGTTACGATGCTGTCGCTAGTACCGTCAAACCAAAAAATCTCTATCGCTTTGCCGTGCATTTCAGTTACTCCCTGTTTCAAGTTATCAAAAACATAATTTGTGCGTTGCTTCCTTAAGGATTTTCAAAAACCTGCGGTCGATTTAGTAAAATCAACTTTGCCTCTTCTCGTGCATCATTATGTTCGGACATCAAAAGCGAACGCCGTAATTTCATACTGCCATCTTGCTCCTTGGAGATGTATTCCATGTGGTCTTTTATGTAATTTGCGGACTCGCGAGAAAAGCCATTTCTCTGCAAAAACACCGTGGTCGAATCGGTAGTGCCGTATTCCACAAACTCATACCAGTTGTTATCGTCGAGAGAATGCTCGCCGTGGATTTTTAGGTACATATTGGAAAATCGCAGAAAGTAATTCGATATGCTGAACAGAATGACTTTTTCGATGGCTTCCAAGGTATCCGCAAAAACGATGTTGCGGTGCGCATCGCTATCATTAAAGGGGACGCGAGTATAGTTGTTGACCCAAAAATTATTCGGGTTATGTTGCATATATTCCAGAGCCTTTCGCATGATATGATTTAAGCCGTGCCCTTCCATCCAACGACAAAGAATTACTGCGTACCAACGTAATTGTGCGTGTTCGCCGGAACTATTTTTCTTGCCAAGTGTGGCGGCTTCATATCTGTCCCAATTGAAAATTCGACATAATTTTTCAAGAAACCTAAGGACGACAGCATATTCGAAATGCCCATTTTGCTGTTGTGGATATTTTACACCTTGCCTAATAGCAGAAAAAAGGCTTTGAGCTTGATCGGATGAGATGTTGATATCATGGTCAATGAAATTCTGTTGTCCTAAAAATTGTTCTCGGATTTTCTGTTCTGTATCTCCAGGCATATACTTGGCAAATTCCCGGCGAACAAGGCTGTTTCTATTGTCCATGATGTCTTTCAGCAGAATCAAGCAAAACTTACGCATCATGATATATTCCTCGTTCGATTGATCCTTGTATGGTTCTATCTTAGCTGTGCCGGTCAGAAGAGTATTCACAATATGTCGTTTGAGTTTCGGTTTCAGCTCTTTTGTTACGGAGAGTTTTTGCTCCGGGATTGATTCACGGAGCAGCTTCATATAGTCGCTTTCCGTTGCTTTCTTGCCATCGCTCAAGAAGAATACATTCCCGTATAGATTAAATTTGATGCGTCCCACACGACCAATCAGGTTACGAAAGTCCACGCTCGTCATCTTAGAGTTGCCGTTTTTGCAATTGCTGATAAAAAGGTTGTCCGCTGGAAGATTCACACCCTCGATGAGCGTGCTGGTGCAAAACATGGCGGTTATTTTTCCGACCTTGAAAAGCCGCTCTATTCTTTGCCGGATGGAGCTTGGAAGATGGCCGATATGATAGGCAATGCCTTTTCTGACAAGCGCTGCCAGATAATAGGATTTGTGTATTTGCGCTTCTATGTCACGCGATAACTGACGCAATTCTGAGTCATCGAGATCGTTCTTTCCGGCAGAGTAGTCTATAGCGGCTGCAATGGCGGCGTCCTTGCTGTTGAAATAAGCGATATGGCGTTTGCGTTCGTTAAATGGCTTGTTTTGCTCAAGGTTGGCAAAATGATTCATAAAGGAGACTGCCGACATCAAATCATTGCTGCCTTTACATACAAAACTGGAATCCTTTGTGTGGTCATTGAATATGCAAATCGATTGGGATTCATGGCTCACTAGAAATTTGAATTGCGTCACAGGCGCAAATGTGGAGGATAATGCATTTTTCTCCCCACGCTGCGCATCGGTTACCAGTTGCAAATAAACATCCGGATTAGGGATGTTAGGGGCAGCAAAAATAAAATGCGGCATGGGTTTTCGCTGTGCCAGTATATCTACCGTGCGGTAGTAAAATGGCCCGCGCTTGTTTCTGCCCGTCATTTTGTGCGCTTCGTCTATGAAAATGTAGTCGATTCTCAAGTCCGCTTTCTTGATAAGCAAATATAAAAGTCGCTCTGGCGTCATCACGAGGACAAAATTGTGAGCTTCCTCTAACGCATAGTCATTGGCCGATGTTACTACGCTGTAGTTTTTCTCCTCTAAGAGGGTGCCCAGACTATTGACCGTGTCTTCCCTTATTTCGTTAATCAGAGCCTTGGTGGGGACGATGCGAGCAAAATTCAGTTTCGCGCCATTCTTCACTTGTTCCTTGATAAAGACCTCCATGATGAAGGATTTCCCCATGGACGTAGGAGCGGAGTAGCTGAAGAAACTACCATCCAAACGGTCGTAGATGTTTTTTTGCGAAATAAAGAATTTCTTTCCTTGCTCGGCAGGGATGGACAGATAGTCGTTCATGAATAGAGCAAAGGCTTTTTCCTGCAAATTTGCTTCGAGGTATTTGGACTTGTAAATCGACTTGGAGAGTTCCATGCCACGGAAATTTCCGATATTTGAGAGTACTGCGCCGGCATAATAAGCGACATCTTCATTTTTCGGATAAAGCTCAAGCAAAAGCGTGATGATGGCCTGCGCCCACATCTTGTGATTATCTTCTTCTATGGGATGTGTAGATTTGGAAAGCAAGTCAGCAAACCGTAAAGCAGAATCTACGTCGACCGGTCGTTCCGTTTGATACCCCACGATATTCAGCTTGCGGATGGCATAGTTGTAGAGCATATTGTCATAAAGCACATTGAGGAAGTCATTGTTATCGATGTTGCTGAATATGGCATCCCCCAGCTTCGTCATGGATGTTTTCCTCATAGGCTGATATCTCCTTCAATGACGTGCTTCATGATTTCGCTCTTGTTTGCTTCGGCATCCATAAAAGGAAGAATATAAATATAGAAAGAATGTGCGGTTAAATTATTTTCCCTGATTTTATTGGCGATATGCATGGCGTTATGTCGAATATCCATCACCATCTTTTGTGTGATCAGTTCTTGATAATCGACATTGGGATGATCATCTCCGTCTACACCGATGCTGTAGCCGAGAAAAATGCCGAAAGCCGTGTTGTAGCTGCTTCGGCCATTCGGTTTGAGAATAAGGAGGTCTTTCAAAAACGCAATATCAGCAGCATCAAATGCAAGCTTGAAAGCTGTTTTTTCTACCATAAAGATTTCTTTTTCGGAACGGTTTTTGATGCGCACAATGGCTTCGAACGCATGATCCACGGCATCTCCAAGGTCTCCCACGATGTCCGAGGCGCCAAAAATCATCTGATGGAAGGGAAGACCGCCATCACACGTTTTGGAAAGCAAATGAACGCTCTCACATGCACTCTTATATTTTGATAAATCTGTGGACAATTCCACACGGCTCATCAGCTTGGGTGCGGAGAGTTTTCCTTCCAGGAAAGCGTAGACCAGCATCTCGCCGAGTTCGTTTCCCATGCCTTTTTCGTCAATAACGCCATTTTGTTTCATGGTATACATGGCTTGGGCGACCGCCGATTCCAAATCGTCATTTTTTCGGAATTGCTCCATCTGCGCTCTGGAAAATACATAGCGGCTGAGATTGCGGTAAAGCCACTTCTCCAAGTCTACATGATGAAATCCTCTGTCACGGACAAGCAGATGGAACAAGCGTAGTTGTCCCGGTCTTGGGATGTCGAGGTTTTCCGGGCACGACACTTCGGTAAAGATGCGATCCATGTCCTTGATTCTCAGGGTGGGGGATAAGGCTGCGTTCATCTCTCTGCCTCCGATCAAGGCTCAATGCCATGCTTTTTGAAATTCTCCGCCTGCTCCATCACCTGTTCGAAGACTTCCTCGTTCCACTGGGGCGGGTAGCCGTTGTCATAGAGGAGAATGGTGAGTTCCATGTCAAGCTGGTTCTTGATGTCGTCACGCGCAGACCAGTTGGAGAATTTCGCCTTGTCCTCCACAAGCTCTTTGATCTTCTTTGCCAAGAGGATGCACTTCTCGTCCTCGTATGGGAAAGCGTGCGTGTCGCGAACCTTGGTCAGTATGTCGAAGAAGGCCTTTTCCTCGAAGGAGATCCCCATTTTCTCAAAGGAAGATTGATCTTCCTGCATATCCTTCAGGATGCCGATCAGCTTGTCCGAGAGTTCATTGACAAAGTCCGCCACCACTTCGCTGGTAAAGGCCAGATTGTCGCGGTTGTTGTATTCCTCCACGACTTTCCGCAGTCGCTCGTCAAATTCCACGGACTTCACCTTATTCGTGCGCCCATAGGCAGTGATGGCTTTTCTCACCATTTTTAAGAGCGCGTTGAACTTCGTGATGGGAAGTTTCACCGCTTCCGCTTCTTTTATAAATTCCTCGCTGAACATATCGATGGCTTTGTGCTCACCCACGATGTTGTCTATGCCGGTGCAGGCAAGGGCTTCCTGCACCATGCGTTCGACCACCTGATTCATGACTTCCGCATCCGGCGCGTCGCCCTTGGTCTGCTTGTAGATGATGGAGCGGATGGCGAGATAGAACTGCGCCTTGGCCGTTTCGTCACTCGTCAGTTCTCCGGAGGGATAGCAAATGATGTAGGCGGCCTTCAGCCTTTGGGTCAGTCCCATGAAGCGAGTCTGCCGCTCCTTGCCCATCTGCACGAATTCAGCGGCAGCATTGAGGCAGTTCAGCCTTTGGAGAGGCCTCCCCTTGAAGAAGATTGAGGCATCGAAGCCGACCATGAGTTCGTCCAGCATGGCGAGATGGTTGCGGAAGATGGAGAGGGATATGGGAAGTTCGTCCACGGGATTTTCCTGCGGTCCTCCGTACTTTTTGACAGCTTCCAACATATCGTTCTTGATGCCGATATAATCGACCACCAAGCCATGGTCTTTCCCCTCGAAGACACGATTGACGCGGGAGATGGTCTGTATCAGGGTATGTTTCTGAAGCGGCTTGTCGATATACATGACAGCCAGCGACGGAACATCGAAGCCCGTGATCCACATATCCACCACGACAGCGATCTTGAAATTGGAATCGTTGTTCTTGAAATTTTCGTCTAGGGTCTTGCGATATTCCTTTGTGCCGCAGGCATCGAAAAGCGCCTTTTCGTCGTTCGCGCCTTGCGTCGCCACGAGATTGATTTTCGGCAGGGCGAGGAGCTTGTCGAGTCGGTCTTTCGGAAGATTGCCTTCCTCGTCCGCTTTATGCGCCTCGCCCCATTCGGGGCGAAGAAGGGTGATGGCATTCAGCACCGCAAAGGCGATCTTGCGGTCGGCGCAGACGATCATGGCTTTTTGCACCACTTGCGGCTTTTCGGCGCAAAGAGATTCGTAGTGCTGCACGATGTCCGCTGCGAGTTTCTTAAGACGATCCGGGTGACCGAGGATCGCCGTCATTTTGCTCATCGCCCGCTTGCTCTCCTCGATTTGTTCGAACGTCGAGCCTTGTTCGGCGCAGCGCTCATAGTATTTTTCGATTTCTTTCGCCTGCGCATCGGAGACGATGACCCGTGCCAGACGCGGCTCATAGGCGATGCGTACGGTGATGCCGTCATCGCTGGACTCCTTCATGGTGTAGCTGTCCACCACGCCGCCGAAGACGGCGATGGTCTCATCGATGGGCGTGCCCGTGAAGCCCGCATAGGTGGCATTGGGAAAACCGCTTCGAAGGTAGTGGGCAAAGCCGTAGGTGGTGAAAACGCCCTTGTCGGTCTTCTTGAGCTTCGCGCCTACTCCCGTTTGCGTGCGATGTGCCTCATCGGAGATGCAGATGATGTTGTTCCGGTTGGAGAGAAGCCCCGTCTTCTCGCAAAACTTCTGGATGGTGATGATATAGACGCCGCCGCTCCGGCGGTCTTTCAGCGTCTTTGCCATGTCTTCGCGATTCTCGATGCTCCGCACATCGTCATCGCGCAGATAGCGTTTCGCCGTGACAAAGAGCTTGGCGGTCTGCGTGTCCAAGTCCTCGCGGTCGGTGAGGATGATGATGGTGGGATTTTGAAAGAGGGCGCTTGCCCGCAAGGCGATGAGGCGCGTGAGGAAGAGCATCGTGTAGGTCTTGCCGCAGCCCGTTGCGCCGAAATACGTGCCGCCCTTGCCGTCGCCTAGAGGGCGCAGATGCGCCTTGATGTTCGCCAGCATCTTGTTGGCGGCAAAGAACTGGGGATAGCGGCAAACAATGGCTTCTTCCTTGCGGCTGTCGTCGGGATAGAAGATGAAGTCTCGCAGCAGAGCGAGCAGACGGTCTTTGGCAAAAGCTCCCTTCATCATGGTGAAGAGGGATGAGACTCCGTTCGATGCCTTGTCATGGTCATTCGCCTTGTTCCACGAGTAATAGTAGGCGTAGGGCGTGAAGATGCTGCCCATCCTGGTGTTCGCCCCGTCGCTGAGGACGGAGAGGAAAGTATACTTCATCAACCGGGGAATATCTCGGCAGTAACGGATGCAGATCTGCTCCCACGCATCGTGAATGGTAGTCTCCTCATTGATGGCGGATTTGAACTCGAAAATCACCACGGGAATTCCGTTCACGAAAACGAGCAGATCGGGGCGGCGCAGATGCTCTCCCTGCACGGAGTATTGATTCACTACACGGAAGCAGTTGTTCTCTGGCACATCGAAATCCATGTAGTCTACATGGAGAGCCATGGCTGCAGCATCATCTCGCGCAAGGTCGAAACCCTCATCCAAAAGGCGGAAGGCGGTGCGATTGCCGATATAGAGCGGGGCGGCCTGGATATGTTCCAGGCGATGGATGATCTTCGTCATTTCCGCTTCGGAGAGATGTGCCTCGGCATAACGATGGCCAAGGAAATCTCGCAGGTCGTCTTTCAGCAAGATTTCTTCATAGCTCCGATGGAGCATACTGCCGTTCGTATAGGCGTAGCCCTCCGCCCGGAAAAGCTCGATGATGGCTTCTTCCAGCTCTGCCTCGGTAAAGCTCCCTTTGATGAATTTTGCGTTCGCGTAGTCCGTCATAGCTGATTTTCCTTTTAAGACCGCTCTATTGATAGATTTTTGCAGAAATCATTCGGCGTAATTGCAGGAATGGGGCTGCCGGAAAAATGCCGAATATTTCTCGTTACAATATAATCTGCATCGAAAATAACGGCGCATTCGGATTGCAGGCAATCTTCGAAATCATCGAAGTCATGATTGGCAAGCGCCCGAACAAGTATTTCCTTGCTGACGGCCTCCACGTCCATGAGTTGGCAAATATCAAGCAGGATTCTCCGGCGCTCCTCGACAGAGAAGTCTTTTCGCAGGATGTAGAACATATCGGCAACGCTCTGTGCGGATATAGAGCCTTGGACGAGGTTCTCCCTGCAAGCGGCAAGCACAGCGACGGATGCCTCGAAAAAAGGCTCTCGTCTTTGGATTACGTCCAGAAAGATATTAGTGTCAATCAATATACGCATTGCCGAAACGCTCCTCACGCGATTCTTCCAATTCTTTTTTTTCGTCTCTTTCCGGCACGGATCTGCAGAGGCTCATCAGGTCATCAAAAGCTCGACGATTGGCGAGGATTCGCTGCTCCCGCTCGGCAAGTTTGCGCTTGTACTCGGTCATGTATCGGATCATCTCCGCCATTCCCTCGTCGGGCATGGTCTCCATCATACGAAACGCCTCTTGACGCAATGCATTCATATCAAACGCTCCTTTCTTCCAATGAACCTTTGATCAAGATGGGGCAGATGGATTTTATTTGGGCTTTGAGTTTGTCGTTGATAGCCTTTCTGGCAAGATATATGCGGCTCATCGCTGCTATGGAATCTTGCTCGATTCTGGTTGGGATTGGAATTTTAATAGTGCATAAGTTATCCCATGTCAGAAGTTCTTGAGACGATCCCCACGACATGAATCTAACTAACCTATCAAATTCGGCTCTCTTGAAATACGCATATAAAAAGGTAGGATTAACATCAACATCAGTCTTTATTTTGAAAGCATTATAGTTCCATGTGACGATGATGTTTTCTGTTGAATCATTTAGAGCTAAAACTAACATTTCACGTCCGTCAGTTCGGCTATTATATGCAAAATAATTCGGAAAAATTACAAGAAATTTTGAGAGATCGGTTTTGGAAATATCTGCTTTTGTTTTTATAAATTCTTTGGCATTAGATATACCTTTTACATCTTCTTTTCCATACAATTCATCAACATTTCTTCGGTCAACGGCATCAATTATATCGCCTAATTCCGTCTGTAAGCCCTCATCTTTTTTTAAGGCATCAAAATACCCATCACACACCAGCTTCAAATCTTCAAGCCCTCGCTCATAACTGCGTTGATTGGCGAGCATGGCATTGTAGATGTTGACATATTTTTGTTGAACGGAAAGCGGTGGGAGGTCGATGGGGACATCGCACATATTCTCGAAGGAAAACGTCTCCCTTGCAGATCCCCAAGAATTGAATCTGGCATAGCGGTCAAACTCTGGGCGATTGAACCACATGAACAGATAGTCTGAGTGCAGAAGATCTGGGCGTTTGACTTTGAAAACGACATATGAGGAAGATACCAAATATGTATCGTTGGTATCATTATGTGCGATTGTAATTTTTTCGCCATTTCGAGAAGTTACAGTGACATAGGCAAAATCATTCGGGGATACTACGAAGTAAGGTGATAAAGAAACCTGTGTCACATCCGCTTTCGTGTCGATGAACTTCTTTTGAATCGAGATGCCTCTCACAGCATCAATCCTATACTTTAGCGCTGTGTTTCGCGCCTCGCATAGTTCAATATAATTTCCCAGTTTAGTCAATGCCATAGCCAATCCCCCGAAATGCATCTTCCAGCATTTTTTGTGATTTTCGCTCTTCTTCCAGAATCTCTCGCATTTCTATCTGAATCCGCGCTATTTCCTTTTCGTAGTCGATTTCCAAATCGTGGTCGATGAATTCGATGTATTTGCTGGGCGCAAGGGAGTAGTCGTGGGCGCGGATGTCCGCCATCGTCGCCGATTGGCAAAGTTCGGGCACATCGCGGTACTTCCTACGGTCTGCATCCTGCCAGTCATGATAGATTCGTTTGGCCTCGGCAATCTGCGTATCGGTCAGCACGGTTTTTTTCTTCTTCTTGCCCTTGTCGATGACGATTTCCTCAATATTCTCATCCCAACGGCGCAGATCCATGAACAGAATCTCACCTCGGCGGTCGCGGAGGTTTCTGCCATGCATTTCGCCGCCCGCCTTGTTCATGTTCAGGATCCAAAGCGTCACGGAAATGTCCGTCGTATAGAACATATCCCGAGGCAGGACGATGATCGCTTCCACTCGGTCACGCTCCAGAATTTCCTTGCGAAGCGTGTATTCCGCATCGCCAGCGTTCAGCGCACCGTTGGCAAGGAGGAAGCCGGCGACGCCGTGGGTGACGTCGAGCTTGGAGAGCATGTGGAGAATCCATGCGTAGTTGGCATTGGCGACAGGCGGCATCACGGAATAGCCGCCCTTCAGGAAGCGCGGGTCGTCCAAAAGTTCATCCTCAGTGCGCCAGCCCTTGAAGTTGAAGGGCGGGTTCGCCATGATGTAATCCACCTTTTTGTCCTTCTGTAAGTCGTTGGTGAAGGTGGAGGCGTTTGTCGCGCCCAGATTGTGGGCGATGCCGCGAATGGCGAGATTCATCTTGCACAATCGCCAGGTGTCGGGATTGCTCTCCTGCCCGAGGATGGAAACTTCCTGCCGATTGCCATGATGTCTGTCTACGAATTTCAATGACTGGACAAACATGCCGCCGCTGCCGCAGCAGGGATCGTACACTACGCCGCTGTACGGCTCGATCATCTCGGCGATGAGCTTCACGGCGCAGGCGGGAGTGTAGAACTCGCCATCTTCCTTGGTGCCGGAGGCGGCATAGACTTGCAGGAAATACTCATATACCCGACCGATGAGGTCTTCTTCGTGAAAACGCTGCTCGTCAATCTGATTCACATTGTCGATGAGGCTCTTCAGCTTGGAATTTTCTGCACCGAGGGAGGCAAAGAGGTTCTTGGGAAGCGCACCGGAAAGAGACGGATTGAGCTTTTCAATATCCTCCATCGCCTGGTCGATGAGGACGGCGATGTTGTTTGCCGAGGAATTTGCCGAGAGATACGACCATCGCGCGGTTTCCTTGAGATAGAACACATTGACGGCATTGTAAAAGGATGGCTTTTCGAGGAACATCGGTATATCGCCATGCTTTTCCAGAAGTTCCGCGCGCCGTTTTTCAAATTTGTCCCCGGCGAATTTCAGGAACACCAGACCGATCACGGCGTCACGGTTCTTCTCCGTGCTGCCGATGCCCCGCAGTGCCACCCGGCAATTCCATAGCACCGTCTCCAGGGACAGGACAATATCTTTCTTCTCTTTTTTCTGACGCGCCATCAGACTACCTCTCCTCTTGTGGTTTGTATTCAAATCTCGCCTCAATGATGAACTTGAAAGAGGCACTGTTTGGAAAACAGTCATGTCCTTGCTCATCAATCATTATCCAGTGGCATTCACATTTCCCCTCAAAGCCGCGAGTATCCATGCTCGCGGCTATTTTTACGCTCTTATGCGGCGGTGTCAGGGGGATTTCTATAGATTGCGCAGTTGCGCGTGGACGAATGTCAGCTTGGTTGGATAAATACAGCTTTCGTCCCTGCCATGTTTGCGTACCGATATTTGTGATTTCCCATATATGTTCAAATTTCTCGTAGAGATTCACATGGTATGTGGGACGATAGCTTGACTTCAAACGAAGTTGGTCGCCTGGATATAGCACAGCCGATGGTTGATATAATTCAGAGGCGGCAGCAGTGGGTTCTGCTAACAGCTTTTGATACTCAGCGGAGACAATATCATCTGCCTCATCATGACTGCTCTTTATAAACAAGTGAAACTGAATGGCCAATGCACTGCAAAAACAACCTGCGTTTATTTCTGTATCTGCAGTTATTCCAAAGGAAAGTGCTACTTCATGTATTTTTTCCTGCTGGATACTTTCTTTATAAAAGTTGGCGAGTCCATTCACGTCGAAAGGGTTGAATGATTCTTTGACGGCTCGTGTTATTGGGCGCGATCCATCATATATTTTTCGTGGTGATGCAACATCGTTGGAAGTGTAACGCTTTCCTTTATGAATTGGGAAATAATTGCTGCCAGCGGACATCAAGCAAAATGAAATGAATAGTCCGTGGTTCTTTCTGCTCGGATAATAAATTTCACTTCGTGTATGCGGGTAGATGCGCTCAAAATATGTTTTTGCCAACATATCACTACCTCCCGCCACATAAAAATCCATTTGTCCTACGTTTTGTCTTATCCGTCTTATGTTTGCCGGCTATGCTGTCCCGTTTTGTAGGGGGATAATACTATCAGATAGAGGGCGCATGACTAATACAGACTTTGCTCACAATTATTATATCACCGATTTTTGCAGAAACCAATAAAATCCCATCCTATCTGATTTGCAATAGAGCTTGTCCCGGGCATGACGTTAAACTGCCTGTCACCGTGGAAGTGTTGCTCATGTGCACATAATCGGGCAAGTTCGTCACGGAAGCGGTGGCACAACTGCATATGGAAACCAGCCGGCGAACGGCAGGTGCAATCTGGGGCGGAGAGTTTATTCTCCCGCAACGGGTGTATTTTTGCGCCTTGCACGACCGCCGGCATCAACAGCGGATCTCCGTCCTCTCACAACCTCGGCGGTTGTTGGACGGAGGTCCGATTTTATGTCAAACAAAGTCAAGCAAGGTCAATATCTCTTTCCCGCTCGCGATGCGACCGATGACGACAAAGTGACGCTCGTTCTTGTTTCAGAGGAGTTTTATCGCGAGACTTATCGAAAAGTCAATCGCAAGCGCAAGCGTCTCCAACGCAATGGAGAATGCCGTTGCTATGGAAAAATGCGTTGGAGATGTGATGGCGGCTGTGAACGTTGCTGCTATTACATCGAGAAGCAGTCGACGCTTTCTCTCGACGCTCCCGTTACGGATGACGAGAACATTTCATTGATGGACACAATCGCTGATGATGCGCCGCTCCCGGAGGACGTCGTTGCTGACAAGGAGCTGCTTGTCGCGCTCTTTAGGGAGTTGGAGAAGCTGGATGATTCCAGTCGCAGGATATGTGAATTGATGTCGCTGGTTTCCGAGCGCGAGGCGGCGAAGCAGCTTGGCATACCGAGGTCTACATTCAAATACCAATGGGCAAAGATTCAGGCGATGCTGAGGGAAAAGCTCAAGGATTACCGTTGATTGGCAAGGGCGCTATCGTGTCATCGAAAG
>ERZ773197.1089-NODE-1089-length-19834-cov-12.948430_pt1 | contig 19834 bp, 20 predicted proteins | sample MGYA00580999_ERZ773197 | MGnify/ENA primary metagenome ERZ773197 (study PRJEB29015, sample SAMEA2738166) | human oral metagenome | biome: human oral; feature: human-associated habitat; material: saliva | place: China | collected 2185 ...
TCTTGGGTGTCTTTTTTTATCAAAAAATCTATAGTTTCCCTGAGAATTTCCCTGAAATTTCCCTGAGCTAATTTTTAAGATTTCTAAATGCAATTTCACCAACAGTTTGATTTACTACATCTCTAGTATTAACATAAGTCTTTGTAATTTCTTTGTCACTATGAGTTAAGGCTTCAGAAATTGCTTCAAGTGGAACTCCAGCTTGTTTTGCGAGTGTAGCCCCAGTATGTCTTAATTTATGAGGAGATGCAGGTGCAAGTTCAGGATGTCTACGTCGAACGGCTTTCATTCTGTAATTTAGATAATCTACATGGAGAGGTAAGTTAATGTTGTTTGATCTATCATTATAGGTAAAAACAAACTGTTTTTGATTTTGTCGTAGACCAAATAGTTTAAGTTCTTCTTGCTGTTTGACTTTCCATTTTGCCAGTAAGCCCATCAATTCAACTGGAGCTTTAAAAATAGTCTTTTTATTGCCTTTTGTTGATTTGATATTACCAAAACGGTCTAGTGCTTGCTCAATAAGTATTTCTCCAGTAGAGAAATTAATGTGTTTCCATTGCAAAGCATAACTTTCTGATTTTCGGTCAGATAAGAAGAATGTCGTATAAAAGAGCGTGTAATCTTTTAGGTCTATTAGGCCATTTTCTAAATCTGTATCAAAAGCTAGTAGCCAAGATGTTAACTCCTCTTTATCTAGGGAAAGATCTTCCTCACGTTTGCTTTCTTTAAGGAGAATCTTTTTATTAGCTTTAATTCTACTAATTGTTTTTCGAAGTTTATTTGAAGGAATATAATCTAGTTCCTCAGCCCAATCAAATACGGAGTTAACATAACTTCTAATCACTTTGAAATTAGCATAGCTATTTGCTTTGGGAGTGAGTAGTGAAAGAATAAGTTGTTTATTATTATTTAGGTATTCAATGGAATATTTACCTAGAATAGGTAAGATATGTAGTCTGAATATGTTTTCTGTTTGAAAAACAGTTGCCTTTGTAGGTGGTTTAATTGTAGTTGTGGTTTGACCTGCCTTGTAAGGTTCTAACCAAATTTGTTTATAAAAGTTCTCAAATGTGATTTCTTCCTTTTTATCAATAGGAAGATTATTTCTTGCTTTTTCTATATTCAATGTAAATTTAAGTTCAGCTTCCCTAGCCTCCCTTTTTGTTTTAAAACGCTTTTCATAATATTGCCCCAGCCCCAGTTTCCCTTGAACATCAGTGGGAACATAGAGTTTTAATTGATAAGTTCCATTTTTCGTTTTCTTAATAGCCATTTTATTCTCCCTATGCGCTTATTTCTAACCTTGTCATCCATTGATTGACACTTTCCTTATTGAAACGAATAGATTTTCCAATTCGGATATAGGGTAGCCCCATAGCAATCCAAATATCAAGTGTATTATTAGAGATTCCTAGGTAGTTACAAGTCTGTTTTTTGTTTAGAAAAGGGCTGTCAGCCCCAATATCTTCTTTAAAATGATGAATTTCATTCTTTATTAGTGTTGCAATCATTTGCTGAATTTCTTGAGTTTGTTCTTCTGGTAATGTTACTTGCATAATATTCTCCTTTAACGTAAAAAACCAAGGTTTATGACCTTGGTTTGAATGATTTATTATTTTGGATGTTCCCAAAATTTTAGTAAATCATCTAAAATTTTGAGTAGATGTTTAATTTTAAAAGTATCTATTTTATCTAGCACCGTTTTTTTTGAAAGAGAATTGATTTTAGAAATCAATTTCTTTATATTATCTATTTCATTTTGTTGATATTTGTGTAAAGTTTTATCTTTTAGGTATTCTCGATTTATAAAAGAGGCTAAATGATATGCTTTGTTATTACTAGTCACGATATTTTTCTCAATTAACCCATTTGATAAGATACTCTTAAATATTTTAATTTTATCAGGTGAATTTTGCGATATAATAATTTTTTCGGTTCTATAATTTTCATCAAAAATAGCATGTATTAATTGCAGGTTTAATTCTGAGTAGTATAGATTTTGCTTTCTTTCGATAATTTCTCTAAGTTTGCTATTTACTGTCTCTTTAAATGACAAATCTCTAGAGAAGAGTCTTATTTGTAGTCTATCTAGTTCACTAATAGATAAATTACTATCCGATATCAATTGGATTATCCTATATATTAATAAATCAAGTTTATTTTTATTTACAAGTAATAAATCCATTGATTGAAAGTATGATAGTCGACGATATACTTTAATAGCTTTATCATATGTTATATCTGATTTAAAACATTTAATAATTAACTGGTTTTGAATGCTGATGAGTTCTTCCTCAGAGTAATTGTAAAAATCATTTAATTTTTCATAATTATCGCTAACATAATTTGGATAGAAAGTCTCATACCACTTTTCTCTAAAATTGTTATCGAACCAAATTCCAGTCGTAACATACAATGTAATACTGTTTGAGTAAATTATGTATCTATCAAATGATCCGTTTTTTTGGTGATATTTTGTGAGTAATGATTGAAAATAATTATTATTATCTGGTTCCCCAAAAATATAGAACATTCTGTCAAAGTCATAGTTCTTTAAAGTCTCGATTTCTTTATTTGTTATACAACCTTCTTTCAGTTCGGTTGTAATAACGTAGACATTTAAAAAAATAGATTTAAGATATTCATTTCGATATTGCATATCAAATTCTGAAGAGTCTTTATAGAATTGTTTCTCTAGGAATTCAAAGTTATAAATAACACTGAACAAAGTTCGGAGATTAACAGTACAAACATCACTAAAGGTGGAAATAATATCAATAATCCAATTAAAATTTTCTTTAAGGAAAGAGCTTGTAATATTTTTTAGTATTATCTCTTTGAATAAGTTTTCATCACGATAAAACTCGATTTTTTTACAAATGACTTTTTCTTTTACTTTTCGGAATTTCTCAAGCCTTGGCTGTTCCATTTTTTCTTCATTTGAAATTAGTATTATTTTAAATTTCAATTTTTCAATAATTTCATTTACTATAAAGCCTAAAAAATCTTGAATATCAATTTTTTCACCCAGTCTCTCTAAATCATCCATTATTACTACTATAGTTTTGTTATTAGATTGTAACTTTGTATTTGTATACTTCTCTAGTATAACTTCTGAAAGAGCACTAATAGAGCTTAATGCCAAGCTTTTCTTAATATCCAATCGCCTAATAAAAGAAAATAATTTATTACTTTTTTGTATTATAGATAGCTTATCTAGTTTTATGGCTATCTGCAATAAAAGTTCTTTTTTTAAAGTCTCTAGATCGTTATAACCATAGAGAGAAAAATAAATATTATTGATCTCTGTTATTTCTCTAGCATAATTAGTAATGAAATAGGTTTTACCAATACCCCAACTACCATCAATTTGTAAGGCATAAGGTTCTGGACTATTTATGTAATTATCAATAGCGTTTGTTAAGTAATTCATATTTACCACACTTTTTCTTTTTATTATAACAAAATGTTACCATTATCTAGTGGCCAATAACATAAGTAAATTGTTTTGCTGTTTCTGCATCAAAAGTGCGGTAGCTAACGACTCCTAGGCCTTTGACGTTTGATTCAGAGATAAGAATGGAGCCATCTGATTTGACTTGTTCCACAAAGGCAATGTGACCATAGGTTGGATCTGCCCCAGCTTGTCCTGGGCTAAAAGATAGTGCGGAGTGTTCGGTTGGGGTATGAGTTGTCTGATAACCAGGGGCATTCATCCATTGGCCACCATTTCCCATATATTCTCCAAAGCTAACACCGACCTCTTTTCCTCGGTTATAGACAAACCAGGTACATTGTCCCCAGGGATAAGACAGTCCTGTATAGCTTGAGGTATTGATTTCTTTGGTGAGGCTATAGCCTTGTGGGACATCCCCAGTTGTGACACCGCCTCCGTCTCTCGTTTTTCCTGTCGTTTGTTCAGGGGCTTTTGGTGTGCCACCATGCTCATCGATATAAGTATCGAGTTTTTGCATGGCTTCAGCACGCCTTTTTCCTGAGCCAGAGGTATCGGTGAAGTAGACTCCACCATCTGTTGACGTATTGAGAGAACCGCTCGCAAATTTTTGAGCTTTGTCATCTTGGACTTTGAAGGTTTCATTTTTATTGCCAATGATGGTCTGATTGGTGAGTCCAACAACGGCTACCTCATCGTTAAAATTATTGGCATTTTCTGGATTAGAGTCAAATGCCCCAAAACCAAACATGTTGGAACCTGGATTTGTAGCAACTCCAGCTGTTCCAAGTGAGCTTTCATTTAAGGCAATTGCTACAATGGCACGAACATCTAGATTAGACTTAGCTTCCCAGTCTAGGAGCTTTTTCCCATTGATGCGCTTCTTGTCATAGGAGATCCCTAAAGTATCTAAAAAACCGTCCAATTGCTCTGCTTTAATACCATAGCGATGGACGAGTAAATTATGGGTATAGGGATCTCCATTTGACCAGTGGTCCGTATAGGTTGCCCCATTTAGTGATTGAGAAGAGCCACCAGTGCTACCACCTCCGACGGCACCCATAATGATGATAATGATAAAAACAGGAAAAAAGAGAGGAATAAGACTAGATAATAGATACCATTTTAGTTTTTTCATCGACTCTCCTTTCTACTCAATGTCTGATATAAGCTGTAAATAGAACAGTCCCAAAGCGCCATTTGGCATCTAAGACGACGGAATGAGCTTTTGTTTGTGAAATGATCTGATCTTTGTCTTTTTCTGAGACTGGAAATAAAAGAAGGAAATCGACGGAGCGTTTCCCTTCTTGGTAAGCCTTAAAAAGTGTCTCTTCAAGTATTCTTGGAAAGGCTGTTCTTGAGCGTACTTTAGTATTCATTCTATTCTCCTCTCAATTGGTTTAGGCGTTGAGTTAAACGATCTCGTCGCTCGATATTGGCTATTATTTTATCGTCTCGTGTCATGGTCTGACGATAAGCACGGGTGAAGGCATTGGAACCTTGGGCTTTATACATGGCTTGAGGGTCCTTGTAAGTATCCAATCTACGTTCTAGGATATTGATACGGTATTGTTTGAATGGTGAAATCCACTCTTCTCTGAGCGTTTGGAATTCGTCCTCTGAACTTGATGTACCTTCTGGCATGATTGGTGCCTCACTTGGAGGTGTTGGGCTCTCTTCTTCAATTGGCTTGAAGTTATCAGGTGGTGCCTGTGTTGGAGGAATGATTGGTTCAGGACTTTCTGGCATTATTGGAGCTTCTGTTGGCCCAGCTGGCATGACTGTTTCTGGTTGGCTTGGTTCCTTATGAGTAAAGAAGGAACCTGCATTTTGGAAATGGCTCTTGGCATTCATCATCACCCCAGTCCCAAAACCAGCACCAGCCAATGCAAAGTTTCCCAGGTGTTGAGCTGTCGCAAGGCTTCGTGTTGGGACCTGTGAAGCAACCTCTTTGGTCTTTGTAACGCCATGTTCCACTTTAGTCCCAATATCTGTCGCAACCATTCGAGCTTTGGAGCCAAGAATAAACTGGAGGAGTTGTCCTTTAAATCTCCAGATGAGGAAATAGATGACACCTTTAGAAACCACCGATACTAAGAGTTTGAAGACAAGACCAAATAAAAGAAGTGACGGTAAGGTTTTTAGAACACCATCAAACCCATTTGTGACCATGCTTTCTATCATTTTCTCAATATAGAAAATAAGGAGTGTTAAGAGAGTTGTAATCGCTGGAAAAATCAAGCCTCCAAACATAACTTTAAGCACTCCAAAGACCAACTCTTGCATCCGTGGAACAAAAGACATAAGAAGGACTACTGGAAACAGTAGGATCATGGTGAGGACAAGAATTTGGGCCACCACATTTAAGAGCTGGATAAGGATAATGGGGACGGCTAATACAAAGGCTTCTACAATTTTAAAAATCACATAGAACATCCGTGTGAAGATGAAGTCTGGCATGGCTGAGACCCAACGGTTCTTTTCACCATCATCGTTGGCACCATCTCCTAAATCGTCTAAATACTTGGAACGGTCTTTCGCTTTGACAGCCTTAAAGTTCCCATTCTTATCACTAGTTCCAAGGACTTTACTGTCGTCAAAGGCTTCTTCTTTCCCGTCTTGGCTGTTCTTGTATTTTCCATTTTCTTGGCCGGTATTGACAAAGACATAGGCTTTATAGGACGTTTCTGCAATGTAACTATCTGACATCGATTTTCCAATTTTAATAGATTTGTCTTTGGCATAGTCAACCTTAATGCCTGCAATCTTTTTGGTAACGTCTTTAGAGACATTATTGACAGTATCAAGGAGATAGAGACCACCAGAGGTTCCAGCGACTGTCCCAAAGTACCCCAGAGCTAATAGGAGTACTAAACAGACATGGAGGAGTGTTCTTGAAAAAGAGCCTTTTGAAAAGAAATATTGATAGAACAGGTAGAAAGCTAAAACCAAAAGCAAGGTGCCTACAAGTGATTTGTTGGTAATGTTGCCAGTATTAGAGCCCGTAAATCCGTGCCAAATACTGCTTGCTCCATGAAAGACATAGGTTTTATAGGTGGCATAAAGATCAATCTTTTCTAAGATACGAATGAGGAGGGAAAAGAAGCCAACGACGGCATTGAGAATGAAAAAGAAGAGGTTAACGAAGAGTTCATTAATTAGCACCCAAGCTCCATTAAAGGAGCCAAAGTTGGTTGGTTCCATGTAGGACTTTAGGGAGAAGATATCTACTCCCTTTAGCTTGGCAAAAGCTTCTTGCATTGGTTCACCTCCTAACTAGCGTATTTATTTTCGAGACTTGAAGACACTGTTGCTTTCATAGGTTTTAGAAGCATATCAATATCTTCAAAGAGATTGTGGACAGAAATCATATTGAGATTACCGTAGACATCGTAGTAAAGGCACTGTCCAGAAATCATATTATCAATCCATTCGAGGTTGCTTTCCGTGACTTCGAGATTGACGTGTCTGAGAATATCTTCACGTTCCGATTTTTCATAGAAAGCAAAGATAGTCCCAAATCCAGTCGTGTCATCGTCATTTTCTGCATCATGTACAGATTGTGTGATTAGTGCCAAAGTATTGTTTTTGGAGCGTCCGATACGTCTCATGTTTTTGATAACGGCTTTTCCTTCTGCGGATTTCATGAGAATCCAAGCTTCGTCAAAGAACTCGATGGTATCTTCATTTTCATTGCGTTCGCCAAAGTGGGTACAAAAGGCTCCAAGCGCAAACATGAGAGCAATAGAGTTTCGTTCGTGGTCTGAAATCTTTGTGGAGTCATCTTTTGGGAGCTTGAGATTATTGACTTCTAGGATAGTGACTCGGGACTCATAGTTAAGTCCTGGAGTTGTGCCATCTGAGAAGGCGAGTTCCAAGATGGAGTTTGTCACAATGGACGTCAGATAGCGCCCAACGGAGGCAATTTCAGAAGAGGAAGCCTGTCTTAGGGCCTCTAGGACATGTTTAAAGCCGACGCTCTCACCAGCTACTCGACGTTCTACGATAGCATTGATGGCTTCTGTAATGGCTGTTTTCTGGTCCATTGTGACATCATCTACGGCTTGTAGCAGAAACTCAAGCATGTTCTTTGCGACCTCTACAGCTTGTTCCTTATCAAGGACTACAATGGGGTCTAGAACTCCGTGGTTTGATGGCAGTGAGCTATCCAGTGTCACAAAGTTAAAGTTGTCAATCTGTTTTTTGCGTTCAGGGTATCGTCGTGCAAATTCAGGGGAGTTGATCACTTCTTGATAGTGATTCCTGAGTTCTCGTTTGGGGTCAATATAGAGGGTTTTGACATTTTGTAAAGCTACACTTAAAAAGATAATCTGAGCGAGGAAGGATTTCCCTTGTCCTGTCGCACCCGTAATAATGATATGTGGGTTCTTGGTAATCTTTCCAGCGATATCTTCTTTATTACCGACTGTGGCATTGTAGAGGACGATATTTTTAGAAGAATCAATGGCTTTAGCGATAGAGTCCCAACGTCCCGTCCAGTTATCTACTCGTCCGATATACCAACCGATACGATTCCCTGAGGACGTATTGGTAAAGGGCATGAGTTCTGAAAACCCACGGGCTGTAACCATATGTGTCCAAGTACGTGTTTTCTTTTGGAGGTTTTCCCCGTAGAGTAGGGCTTGAAAGAGGTATGGGCCGTCTTGCGAGGCTTCACTAATCTCAACACCCATATCATCAAAATAGTTGAGAACTACTTGTCGTCTTTGACGAAGTTGATTGACACTAGAAGCAGAGACGATGAGATAGGCTCCATATTCGATGATATCTTCCTTGTTTCCGACTTTCTTCATCAAATCTTTTAAAGAGATAGAGCCCATAATGATTTCATCTTGTTGGACCGTATCTGTGTTTTCAGCTTCTTCCATGATGTTTCGATAACGAGTATTGGAACGTCCCATTCTCCCCTTGATTTTGTTGGTATCAATAAATTCTGCTTTGATACGCAGTTCTACGGGAAAGTTCAAGCGTTGGACGAATTCGCCTAGGTGAAAGCCGTTGAATTGCACAGGAAACTTTCCAACAGGAAGAATGGTCACAAAGGAAGAACCATAAGGACTTTCGAGCTTGAGGAAGCCTCCTTTTAGGACTTTAATTAGGGTATCTGTGATGTTAAATTGGGAGCGATTAGCGAGGACCTCCTTCTTGTAGTGGGGAATGTAGCGGAGGTATTGCATCCGCTGGTAGTAGAAGAGCTCTTCATTGGTCAGACGTTTAGCACGTAGCACGGAGAAAGCTTGGAAAATAGTGAATTCATCACTTCTATAATCGTCATACCATGTGGGACTCAATGCGTATTCGTAGCCAAGACCTTTTGCGATTTTCTCTGAGAACTCGTTAAAACTCTCATAGGCCAAGTCTTTCACCGTTGCCCCGTGATTTTGTTTGCGTAAGGTCACTCCCACAACCCAATCAAACTGATAAGGAATTTCCATTTCATCCGTGAGACGGTCAACTGTGTAAAGAAGGAGCTCTTCTCCTAGTTCACGGCTATCATCTGCCAATGCTTCTGAAAAATCCCTCATCTTCTCTTCTAAGAGATAGTCTTTGGGAATGAGTGAAATCTCAAAGAACTTGTTTTTCTGGAGCTTTTTCATCATCTGAGCAACTGTAATCTTGTGTTTACCCTTTTTCTCTTCGTCTGTAATGGTGATGGGCGTATTGGGGATACGGTAATAGGCCACCACCGTTCGATCTTTTTTGAGGGCTAGATTTTCATGGGTTTCCCTAATCGGATAGGTTAAGGTAATACTCATAGGACCTCCTTTTCTATAGTTTTGTTTTTTCAAAGACAATTTCTTCTACAGGCTCTATTCGGTCTTCATGGTAAATCGCTTTTTTATTGAGCTTGAAGTCCCAGAAGTAAATCAAGTAGTCCCCAATGAAAACGTGCATCTTCTTACCGTGTGGTTCGTATTCGGTGTAGAATTTAGCGAGTTTATAGGGGAGGTACCAATAGAGCAGTAGTGAAATAGAGTGTGTTAATTTTGCGAGGGGAACCAGGATGAATCCTCCAAATAGCAACATCGCTACAAAAACAAAGGTAAAGACAATGAAAAAGGACAATTGCATCGGTGTCGCAAAGTACCAAAGGCGAGTCCCTTTTTTTGTCTTGATTTCCTGGATCCAATAGGGGGCGTTTAAGCCCTTACTGTAGTCATAGAGTCTTTCGTCAGTCATACTTAAAGTCCTGAATCGATACCAAAGAGTCGTAGGAACCAGCCGACCACTTTTAGGATGTCTTGCCCTTTTGCGATTGAGACAATGACGGCATAGAATCCAACGACTGAGAAGAGTTGAAGCCAAGAACTGTTTCGCCAGGCTTTAATAGCCAACAAAACAGCAATAGCGGTGAGAATCCAAATCCCATCGCCTTGGAGGAAGGTGCGTAGATTGTCTGTATTCATAGTGTTCTCCTAATCTTTATCGTTTGCGTAGTTGAGAGGAATGGTGTGTTCTAGTTTTGTGACATAGTAGCTCTTGTCTTTTTCTGAGAGGGTGAAGGTGAAGTTTTCAGAGTGTGTTGTTCCTCCCACCTCAAAGGTTGCCTGTACATAGGCGATGAGATCAGCCCCATCTTTCTTAAGATAGGTGTAGTCAATCGTTTTAAAGGTGGTATTAGCCACAATAGGAACGTTCTTAGCAATAAGGTTGAGGTTGTCTTGGTTAGTGGTATAGTTGGTAAAGAAAACCTTGAGAAACTTTTCAACCTTCTTGTGTTGACTGTCTGAGACGTGGTCGTTGGCTGTGAGTTGAAGTTGGTCATCTTCGCTAAAGTGTCCAGCTTGTGAAGAGCTAATAGCTGAGAACCAAGGGAGTCCAGAAACGTAGTATTTCCCTTCTTTTTCATCAAAGGGAATATTAAATCCTGTTACCAGTTCTTTTTCCTCGGTGTCTTTGTCATGTTGGATCGTTTCCTTGTATTTGACCTTGTAGGTGGCTACCTTACCTTCTACCGTGACTAATTGTGAGTAGAGCAGGGTACTTGGGTTACGCACTTGACCTTGTGCTTTGACGTCTGGAACGAAGTTATAGAAACTGTTGAGGTGTTCAACTTGTGCTTGTTGTTTATCCCCTTCTTGTGGGAGGGTGAAGTAGGCGTAGACATAGTCATTAAGGTAATACTGGAGCTTGTAATCATACTTACGATTAGCGTCCATAGGTTGTGCTTTTTGTTTTTGAGTCGCTTCTACTTGAGCTTGTAGTTTGCCCACTTTATTTGAGAGCGTGATGGCACGGATAGCACCCGTAAGACCAACAAAAAGGAGGAAAGCAATTCCTCCGATAACAGCTATATTGACGGTCTTTTTCGTAGTGACTTTTAGCTTTGGTGGACCACCTTTTTTCTCGACTTTTTTAAAGTTTGAGAGGTATTCCCTTGCTTTTAGTAAGTATCGTTTAGCTTTTATCATAGGACCTCCTTCTAGAGACTAGCGAGTTCAATGAGTTTAGAACCCTTAGCGTAGAGGCGCTTATTGGCTTTTTCAATCTCACTGTTGATGTAGTAGTAGCCTCGTAACTCATTGTGGAGTTGTTCGACTAACTCAGGTTTTAGGTTTTTGGCTTCTTCTTTTTTGAGCAGAGCATTTAGTTCTCCTGCCTTGGTCCAAGCTTGCTTGTGGTCTTTCTTTTTGAGTAATTCTCCCAGTTCGTTGGTAACTTGTCCAACTTTGGTTTCAAAAATCGTTTTAGTAGCCATATCAATTTCCTTTCTAAAGGTTTCGTGATTGTTTTTGATGGTCTGTTGAATATAAGCAATGAGAGAGGGACGCATTCGTTTATTGAGACTCAGAACCTGACCGTCTAGGGTGAAACAGGCATGTTCATAGTCGTAGAAGCCCCTATTATCTGGTGGCTTTTCGGTACACCTTCCAGCACATTCATAGTAGAAGTCCTTGCCTTTTCTAAGGAGGATATACATGTTCCAAAACTCTTGATCAGGAAGAAGGAGGAAGTCTGCTTGATAGATTTTCTTGAGCATGACATTAGCCCTCTAGGAGGTCCTCGTAGCCTAGCGCCTGGTAAATAAAGTCTGTATCAAACCAAAGCCAATCATTGATTTGAGTGTCGGTAGGGGTATCCCCAGAAAAGAGGTCTTCACAGATAGTGGTTAGGGTATCTATGCCACCTCGTTCACGGACAGTGTTTAAGGTACTCAGGCCACCAGACCAGGCTTTAAAGTTGTTTAGTGAATTGATTTCGACTTTGTATTCCATAAGGGATTTCCTTTCTAGTGTTCATAGTGTTTGTTGGTTTTGAGGAGTCTTAAGATAGCTTCCCCACGATCGGTGATTTCACCGCTATTTTGAATCATTTTCATGTATTCTGTTTGCATGATTTTGTCTGCTTCAGAAACGAGTGCGAGAGAGTTTGCGACTTGATAGGTTAACCAGCGAATGGTCCGTTCGATACTGTAGGGTTGTGGACTGGTTGAGAGTTTTAAGGGCTCAACCCCTCCAAAGAGTTCTTGCCACTTTTCATCGGGCTTATAGGCTCCAAACCGAGTGAGACCATCATAGACTTGGATTTCTTTGTTCACGATGCCTCTTGCGATTTCTCCGAGATCTACACCGTTGATGTATTCCTCTACAGCTCCTTGGGCTTTCTGGTCTGAAAAGCGTAGTTCGTAGCGGTTCCAGATACCAAAAATCTCCAAGGATTCTTCCAAGGAGATATTTTCCATACGGGCGATTTCGTATCGCTTTTCATAAAAGTTGAAGTAAAGCTGACTTTGACGGCTCCCAAAGTAAAGGGAAAGACCGTGATTAGCTTCCATATCTTCGTTATCAGTGAAGGAACCCCCACCTGTGATATTCCATTTTCGAATGGTATCTAGGACAATCTCTTTGGCATAGAGCTTATCAATGAGCTTTGGAATCTGGATGTGTTCCTCCTCGTGCCCATAGCCTTTATAGAGCTCGTCTAGGGCGATATCAAGGCGTTTTACCCTGACATCTTGGTAAGCATAGAGAATATTTTGAAGAAAGGTCTGCCAAGAAATCCCCTTGTGTTCTAAGAGGAGTTCCATCTCCCGACAACCTTGACCAGAGAGTTGGAGACACGTTTGGTAGTTATTGGTTGAAGACTTATCAAAGAAATCGAAAATCCAAATGTTTCCCCGTTGCCACAAGTGGGTATAATTCATGAGCCGTGTTTCTTGGTCAGTAAATTCGCTTAAGTGACAAAAAAGAAAGTTCTCGCAGAAAGCTTCTAAATCCCGTAGACTAGGGAAGGTTAGTCGCAAGTAGTCGATGTGAGCCTTGAGATTGTTTTTGTGACACTCCTGATAATAACCAAGTTTTTCTTTGAGTTCTCGGAACTTGTCAATAGTGAGTCCTCTTTCTCCTGATTCATAGGAGCGGTAAGTTCTTATCGGTAAGTCAACGGCTTGTGCAAAGGCTTTTTGGCTGAGGCCTGTTTGTTTTCTAAAGTTCTTGATTTGAAAGGGACTTATTTTAGTCATTCATGGGAACACCTCCTTTTGACTAAGTGACACACTTTTTTGACCAAAGTGACACACTTTCTAAATCTTGAAATCCCAACTCCCACAAGGAATGAGGAGGGGTGGACGTGGCACTTTGGCCAAATGTAACCCCCCTATTAGAAATCGGGGGTTGAAGTCTCATCATGGCCTAGGAACTTCGGGCTACGGTCTGCGCCTGACCTGTGGTCAGGCTTGCCCTTGCCCTTGTCCTAGCCCATGATGACCAAGTGTCGCTTCAACGGCTTTTGGATAAGACTTGCGTCCTCCCTCCTCAAAGTGGATGAGAATTTCAAGAAGGAGTTCTTCTTGAAAAGGGTAGACTAGAATGGCGGATTCCGTCCGTTCAAAATCAATCCCTTGTTCTTGTAAGAGATAAATGATCTTTCGAAGCGTCGCCATTTTGAGGTCTTGTTCCTCCGCAAATTCCTTGAGCGGACGTCGGTTAGTTTCAGTATTGAGAGCTTCTTCCTCCTCTATCAATTTAGTTTTTTCATCTTGTGGGTGGTCTTCCCCAAAGACGTCAAATTCTTCGCCATTATATTCCATAATAGGGATTTTTGCGTAGGCATCATAGAAAGAGAAGCCTTGGTCGAGTGGTACGTAAGGGGAGAAGAATTCCCCAGCCAAGTCTCCGTTATTTGCGATATAGCCTCGTCCTTTAACTTTGATGCCATTGATTTCATCGAGCTTTTTAAACTCTTTGGTTTTGTTAGCATCTCCAAACATCATGTCGTAACCTGTTGATTCCAAGTGGCCAACTGAGAGGCGCTTCATAAAGTTATCCCGAAGAGCTGTTTTGATGAATTCCCCATCAGGTCGTTGCATGGCAAAGATGATAAAGACGCCAGCTTGACGCCCTTCTAGCACGAGTTGTGAGAGGTATTCCATGAGTTCAGACTGTAGGCTATAGTCACGGTCAATCTTGGCCATAAGGGCTGCCCACTCGTCGACAAGGATGAATTTAGGTGTCATCCCATAGTGTGTAAAGTTCTTACCGGCTTGAAATTTGGGTGAGTTAGACATAAGCTCGTAGCGTTTTTCCATAAAGGTGACGTTCTCTTTAAAACACTGAATGATGTCTTCTTTGCTTGTATAGACACGGCCATGAAAGACGGGAATCTTTTTGAGCCCAGCCAGGTCAGAGTTCTTTGGATCACAGATATCCACAAATCCAATTTTAGCGAGTGCATAGATAATGGTCATGAGAACAACGGTTTTACCGCCACCAGTTCCCCCACCAATGAGCAAGTGAGGTTCTTCAATATAATCCCAAGTGACGTCTGTCATAAGTTGGAGTTTAGAGCCCTTGACCTCGACCTCATTAATGGTAATACGACTATCAATGCGGTTGATGGCAATGTCATAGGTGATAAACCGCTTATCAAAGGTTTTATTACGAAAGTCCCCATTAAACATGACTTCAAGGGTCGACCCGAGATTGAGAAAACGGTCCTGAAATTTATTGCCTTCTAGGATAAAATGGACTTCAATCTTGTAGCGAGACTGTTTCAAGTACACCTGAGGAAGAATCATCTTTTCAATTGTTTTGTTTTCACGTCTGATATTTTTAATCAAATAGAGGTTATTTTCGATCAAGAAGCGAGCTAAAATCCTTAGGCTATTGAGCTTTTGGAAGAAGACGATTTTCTCGTAGCACATGCGATTCATTAGGTAAGCCACTAAGCAAGAAGCGAAAAGAATACCCCCAATAAAATAGCCTAATGGCAAGGGATGGTCTTTCAATTCTTCTAGGTTGACATAGCAATAATGTCCAATAGCTAACAAAGAAGGGGACCACCAGATAAACCAGGTGATTCCCCGAATATGACGATAAAAGGCCCTAACTCTTATCCCACGATAGGTAAAGAGTTTCATAGTGCATCACCTCCTAATTATCTTTCTTGTTGTCTAGAGGTTTGTTTTCCTTAAGAGGTGCCCCTCCATTCTTTTTCTTGATTTTAGAAGCAAAGAGCTTGTAAATATCATTACGATTAACGTGCGTATGGGTGATCACAATATCTTCTAGTTCAACTTCTTCTCGGTATTTAATGCCTAAGTCTTCAATTTCAGACTGAGCCATATCAGCAATGGTGAAAAAGAGGGTTTCATGTTGGACAGAAGAATGAATTGCCACCACGATCCCTCGGATTTCTCCTGTGTTGACCTGGACGAAGGAACCGTCGGGATTTCGTTGGGTACGGTCTTCTTCAAAGATGATATCAGGCCCTTCAATACCACGGAAAGATAGTTTTCCAAGGACTTCCGGCACGTTTAGGCCATCGGTAATGACACGATAAGTCTTGTCTGCAATTTGTAGTTTTTCTCCATAGTTTAATCCAATTTTAGCCATAAGTATTTTCTCCTTTTATCTCTTATTTTTTGATGATTAATTTTTCTGCAAAGACATTTAGGGCTGGGGCAACTGAGTTGCCGTTTAGAGCCGTATCTGATAGAAAAATTGGGTTGACCGCTTCTACGATAGCATCTTCTGGAAAGACAGTTGTAGAAGCAGGTGTGATGACGTGAAAAGCTCCGTGCTTTTCGCTATTAAGAATATGGCGTTGGTATTTGCCTTCTTTACCAAAGATAAAGCGAGGGGCATTTCCTAGTTTTTCATAGTAAGCAGGGCCGATAAAATCTGGTTTCATAACAAGTGTTTCTGGAATCATAGGGTTTTCCTTTCTGAATTTAAGCAAAAGAAAAAGAGTTAAGCTAATTGCTTCACTCTTGAATAATAGTGGGTAAATAGTTTACGTTTAAACTGTCGACTATAGAACTGAATATCACCGCTAGGATAGCTGTTTCTGCGAGCTTCTTGGACTAAATGATCGAGGTCAAGAAGAGCTTGCGCATAAAGTTTAGCTTGTAGTTTAGGTGAGTAGCTAAACATGTCATAGGTGAATTCATAGTTATCATAGAGGCGTTTACATTGTAATGCGAAAAAAGTTAGTCATAATTTCTCCTTTATTGTAAGCATAAAAAAGCTACTAAGATATAAGGAAGACTTAGTAGCTTGAGAGTAAGTCTATCTTAAAAGATAGACAGCAGTAAAGAAAAGTTGTTTGGTTGGAAAGATCCCTCTTTCCACGGTGGCAACGTTTAGCAAGGTGCTTTGCGTCAATTACCATCGCTTACCCGGCCAATCTCTTTAGGTAGTCCTTGTCACACCCAAGGGATTCTCTTACGCAATCTTGCGCAACCAGTTCACTTTACTATTCGGCAAAAGTGCTAATGGTCCGAAATGCGTGGAAGCCCACAAGGATTGATTCTTGTTTTTTATCTTCACTTCAACCATTAAACGGACTTGACTTTTAGTATCAAAACATTTACAATAAAGGTACGAAGTTTATGTGTAGTTCTGATGATCAGCCCTCTGGTTGTCAGACGCACTTTTTATTTAATTGTCAATGATCTCAATTGGTAGGGATTATTATTTTGATTTCAAATATCGCTACCAGCTATATCTATATTTTATCGCTATTAGCGATAAAAGTCAAGGGGTTTTTGAAATTTTTTAAAAAAATTTGAAGAGGAATAACTATGGCGTTTGCAGAACGTTTAAAAGAATTACGAAAACAAGCTCACCTAACTCAGGTTGAACTCGCAAAACGATTAGGGATAGGACAATCTTCCTATGCAGACTGGGAGAGAGGCAAGAAAAAACCGACACAAGAAAATCTCGTTAAAATTGCACGAATTCTTGATGTATCAATTGATTATCTAGTTGGAAACTCAGAAGAAAAATCTGATGAACTAGATAATATTGAATTGTTATTCCGTATGAACTCAAAAGGATTGACCGAAGAAGAAAAAGAGATCTTCAAGAAGGAATTGATTGAGTTTATGGAAGAGCGGAAATTAGCATTTAGGAAGTGAAATACCTACTAATGACATGAACAGGGCAATGATAAATGAAGCATTAAAATAAAATCACAAATGACAAGATGCTTTTAGAAAATATAATGAATATTGAATTAGGTATTTTGACAAATTAGATATTTGGATATAAAATGCCAATTTATTCTAGGGAGATTAAATGTTCATAAAAAGAAAGAAAGTCAAATATATTGAAATAATGAAAAGTTTTTCTTTTAAACAATCCTTTAAAGTAGTTCTTAATTTCTTTAATAGTAATTTTTCTATTTTTATTTCTCTTGTTGCTTTATCTGTAACAATGAATAATGCAAGGATCACATTTTCAAATCAAAAGCTAGATCAACTTTATAAAAATAGTACAACATACATATCTAATTTAAATAAATTAGATCTTATAATTACCAATGAAGAAGACCGAACAGCTTCAGTTGAGAAAGAGGTGATTGATATTAATGTAAATAATGTGACACTCTATGAATTAATTGTACATTCTATCAATAAAAACAATAAAAACTCAAAAGAATTAGCAGAAACTTTAAAAAATATAGAACGATACTATGAGTTAGAAGTAGTTAGAATGCATTTCCAATTTTATCTGTCTAAATTAAAGCAATTTAAGGAATCAGGAGATTCGACTCTGAATACTGAAGATGAAATTAAAAATATAGAAGCAAAAATAAGAGATATAGAAGAAGAACTAGAGGATGTTGCACCTGCAGAGAGCAAATTTAGTTCAATTTTAAGCAAATATTATGATGAAGAGGAGGAATTAAATCGTTTTAAGCTATTCTATTTTTTTTAGGATATTTTAAAATTTAGCAAACCAATCTGATGGAATTTGTTTACTAAATATTGTTCAACGTTAAGTGTTTCACTGATATTATATAAAATAGTTAAATCAAAGAAAGAAAATTAACTATAAGTACACTATCGATATTTAGTGAGACATCATTCTCCCAAACATAACAGGAATACAATATTTCCCTTTAACTTGTTTTAGATCAATTAAGAATATGTGATATAACTTTGCCATCACTAAAATTTTAATATTATTTTTGCTAAATATTGTGAGAATTAATTTTTACATACTTGAATTGTTTAAAGTGGTTTCATAATTAAAGTGGACAATCGTCCACTTTTTCTATATAATCATTGTTAGTTTATAAAACAACAAAACTTCAAGGAGGTATTATGGATACACGATACAGCCAAATTAAGGAAGTTGCAAACCGTTATATTTACAAGTATATCAAGGAGAATGACTCTTCCCTTTTAGGTTATGACTTTGAGGGATTCTTTAACCATGTGGTTGAGACTCACAATATCAAGGTAATGGAGCATCATTTTTCCAGTCGAAAGATTGAGGGGCTGACCTTAATTGATGAGAGTGGCGTTTCTTTCTCCTATGAAAAGGAAAATCCGCAAGTGAAGCAAAATTTTACTAAGTGCCATGAGTTGGGGCATTTTCTGCTAAAGCATACTGGCTCTTTCTTTACAGAGCTAAAAGATGAATCCGACTCTATCTTTGAGAGCGAAGCAAATCTCTTTTCTGCATTTGTGCTTATGCCAAGCATTGTTTTGCTGTCAAAGATATTTTATAGGCATGATAGCTTCTCACGAGTGATGAAAGATTTGAAGGTTTCTGCTGAAGCCTTGGTCTATCGCTTGAGAGACTTATTCAGTCACGAAACGAGACATTCATTAGATGAGGTTAATCATGCTATTCAAGACTATAAAAACGGTCAGTTGGATAGGATTGTAGATATGTTTGGCTTGTTAAAATCCTCTATTATCGCAGAGTATCAGCAAGTCTTCATAGATATGCTGGCTAAGGTCTATCATTTGCTGACTATAGATGGTTACCTGTCAGATAGACAAATCCATGAATTGAAAGACAAATCGTTTAGACAGACCTTGGAAGCTGAAAAATCAGATATCTCTTGTGGTCAACTTTTTGATTATGGTAAGGTTATTTATTTTGCTTGGAAAAAGGATAATCTAACAGAGGAACAAGCTATTAGTAACGCTAAAACACAACTACTGTTAGAAAGAGCATGAGATGTTCAATGGCACAAAATTAAAACAAAAACGTGAAGAACTAGGGATGAAGCAGAGCGAGCTTGCACGCCTTCTTGATATTAACCGATCTTCTTATTTCTCTTGGGAAAATGGCAGAGCAGTCCCAAACAAATCCAATTTGAAAAAGATTGCTGAGATTTTAGGAGTGAAAGAAAGGTTCTTCTATGAGGAAGAAATCACTACTCTTTATAAGCAACTGAATCCTTCTAATCAAACCAAGGCTATGAACTATGTTAAAGACTTAGTAGATAAGCAGTCTAACATTATTTCTATGCCTACCTTCCCTTATCGTGTCTATGAAAGCCTATCAGCAGGTATTGGTGCTACTGTCTATGATGATAAGGGCTTTGATACGGTTTATTTTGATAAGGAACTAGCTCATGACTTTGCTTCCTGGATTTCAGGGGATTCCATGGAGCCTACTTACCATAATGGTTCAGTAGCTCTTATCCGTGAGACAGGTTTTGATTATGATGGGGCAGTCTATGCGGTAGTGTGGAACTCTCAGACCTTTATCAAGAAAGTCTACCGTGAAGAAGAGGGGCTACGCCTAGTTTCTATTAACAAGGATTATAAGGACATCCATATTCCTTATGATGAAAACCCTCGTATCGTGGGTAAAATTGTAGGAGACTTTATGCCATTAGAGCTATAAGTTAGGAGAATACCATGGGAATGACGTATAAAGAAAAACTAGAAAAAGCTAAAATGTGGAATATTACTATCCCCTCAGAAATTTTGGAAAAAGATATTGTAGGTGTATATAAGTTTTTTGCCATTTTAGGAGATAAAAAAATCTGTTTTTATATTGGAAAATCAACTAATATCAGAGAACGATTGTTATCTTCAAACGGCCATATTCATTTGTTTTTTAAAGAATCAGAGAAGTTAGTACCGTCTGAAATTAAATATTATCT
>ERZ773197.1091-NODE-1091-length-19820-cov-13.773994_pt1 | contig 19820 bp, 20 predicted proteins | sample MGYA00580999_ERZ773197 | MGnify/ENA primary metagenome ERZ773197 (study PRJEB29015, sample SAMEA2738166) | human oral metagenome | biome: human oral; feature: human-associated habitat; material: saliva | place: China | collected 2185 ...
ATTTAGCGTTGGGAGAGAATTTTTTCTCTCACCAACGCTAAATATTATACAACCAAAATATGGATAGAGGAAACCCCCTATCCATATCTATATTACTAATAAATTAGTATTATGCTTTAATTTTTACTAGTTATTAAAGACCTAGCTTATCAACTACAGCCTTCATAAAGTCAGCAGATACAACTCCACCAACCTGAACAACTTTCTTCTTGCCATCTAGGGCAGCATCCTTCTTGAATAAATCACTCTGGTCAGAAGTCATCTTAGAACCAGCCAATACTATTGGAGCATCCATACCAACAGCGTAAGCACCAGAAGTCTGAGCATCCACTAGGTACTGGTTTGCTCCAGAAGCGAATACCACACCACCTGCTACAATACCAGTCGGATTATCTTTATGATTAAAGAACTCATTTACAACTTCAACATTTGTAGCATATCTATCAGCACCAGATATTCTCTTCAAAGTAGCAACAGTTGATATATTCTTAACAGCCCTGTATCCCTGAGCAGATACAGAATCTAATCCACCTACGATATATGCTTTAGTTGTACCAGTTAAGAATTCTCTAGTAGTCCTATCAAAGCCATCCTTCTTCATCACTACTATTGGAGATACCTTATTATTAGCATCTTTTCTTGCAGCTACTGCAGAAACTGACATAGCATCGGCAGCTCCATTAGCACCTACAAAGAATGTACTATCATTTTTACTATTATTGTATCCTAGTCTCCTAGCAACTTCCACAGATGTAGCAGCTCTATCAGCACCAGCTAACCTAACTACAGTTACATCAAACTTATCCCTTAGCTGCTTTTCAACACTTGCAGGTACAGAGTTTTCTCCACCAACTATGTAAACAGTCCTCTTAGACAGGTTCTTAGCTACTCTACCTATTTCATCTAGAGTATCCTTGCTCAAACCGGACTTTGGACTAGCTAAAAGTATAGGTGCTTTCTGTGAAACAGCAAGAGGAGCAGCAGCTAGACCGTCAAACTTAGCCTGTCCACCTACTATAACAACTGAATCTGCTTGACCTTTTTCAAACTGGTCCTTAGAAACTTCGATTGCAGTAGCATATCTATCTACACCAGCCAACTTAGTAAAGTGTCCTGCAACAACATCAATCTCCTTACCTAGGTCAACTAAGACAGTATTCAAGTCAGCCTGAGTCTTGCCCTTTACTACGAACTGAATGTTCTTGAACTGACCACTGTCGTTAACATCCTCAACCTTTAGAACACCTAATGTTAATTCAAATCCATCTGGAGTCTTCGCTATCTTACCAGCCTTAACTGCATCAACTACAGCCTTCTTAGTTGCTCTGTAGTTGTATCCACCAAAGTTAAATTCAGCCTTGTCAGTATCAGCTACTAGATTATTAAAGTTGATTAGGTTATTTACAAAGTCAGCACCCTTTTCAGTGTATCCGCCTTCCTTAGTAAATACATTTTCAAGCTTAATAACAGCCTTTTCAGCATCACTCACTACATAAACATCAACATCACCACTTGGAACATCAACATTTACAGTCTTGCCATCTTCATTGTCTACTTCTTCAAACTTAGCAACTGTGTCAAGAACGTTTTGGTCGTTGCTGTTACCAACTATAGCATTACCATTCTTATCCATAGTCTTAGTCAAGTCTATAACATTTGAGCTAACCTTGAATGTGAAAGTTTCGCCACTTGCAAGCTTTAATTCGACTGCATCATAATTTGCAGGAGCAACTGCAGTAGTCTTCACCTTATCTTCTACTAAAGTCTGGTCTCCTACCTTTACACGCTGTACGAAAGTAGCCTTTGTATCAGCCGTATTAGCCTTTGCTAAGTCTACTAGATCAGCTATAAGCTTTTCAAGAGAATCCTGAGTCTTAGGATCTGTAACATTTGCCTTCTTTTCTACATAGTGCTTCTTAGTAGTTGCCTTATAAGCATTACCCTTGTCAATACCCTTGTCAAAGATTGCAACAGTTGCAGTAGGATCTGCTTCTAAAAGCTTAGCTAACTTAGCTGCATTGTCAACAACATACCAAGCTGTTGAAGTTTCATCAATTGTAGTACCATCGTACACAAAAGAGAATTTCTTGCCAGCGTACGCACTAGTAGCTACAGTCTTGAATCCCTGACCAGCCTTGTTAACAAGAACGATGTATCTAGAGTTTAGAACTGGATCTACTTCATTAGCAGATGTGTTTCCTAGACCATCAACCTTCTTATCAGAATACCTTTCTGCTAGAGCCTTCTGTACCTTTTCTACAACAGTAGATACAGCGATATCTTTGTGCTGATTTACATCAGCATTTGCTATTACTGGAGCTACAGTCGTAACTGCAGTAGCAGCAGCCATCAAAACAGCTATTTGTTTCTTCATGTTATCATTCCTCCCAAACATATTATTGATTACATTTCTTTTTTAATAATCCCATATGATTCCGAACATAATTACATAGAATCATACATTTCTCACACTTTAATATTATTACAAAATTGTAATAATTTCAAGATGTTTTTGCAAAAAAATTCAAAAAAACCAAAAAAATCAACAAATATAGGTCTTTTATATACATTCTACTTGCGCTTTTCTTTGTTTTTATTTGCTTTTTTCTTCAACATCTTTACTATTATACAATAGCTTTTTCATATTTACAAGAGCTTTTATTTTATTATCTAGTTTTAGTTACCAAATAAGGAAGCTCTTGTAACTTTTTTGTTGTAACTTTTACTCATACATATTACTTTTATACCTATCTATCATATTAACAGAAAGTTATTTTCATTTACTCGACTTATTTACGAACTATCCTATTTCCTACTCACTTATACCCTCAAGCATCTTTTCCTTTGAATAAGGATATAACCTATTAAAGCTTCCTATTACAAAGTACCTATAGCCGGCCTCATCATAGTAGCATGTCATCAAGGATACTATGGCCTTGCCGTCATACTGACCTAGAAGGCCATCCCCTATCAGGTCTACCCTGTCATCCTTTACCTTCATCATCTTAATAGCCTTGTACTCGTAGATGTTTTTCTTGTTAGTCAGCTTGATTATGTCGCCTTCCTTGATATTCATCAGACCACCAAATAGGATCTTGTCATTTTTACAATAGTGGCCTGCTATAGCATAGTTACCCTGGCCCATATGCTGGTTGGCCTTCATAGTGCAGGCACCATACATTAAACTGTTGTTCTCTAGGCCTTCAAATAAGGCTATGTTCTTATTTATAGATGGTATTACCAGCTGACCAATGACCTTCGACATGTCTGCCCTATCCCTATTCAGTATTACACCGTTTATATTTATAGGGTCAATCTTAGATGCGTCATAGTTAATCTCGCTGCTAGGCTTGGCATTTTTTTCTAGGTCCTTGTCTGAAAGCTGGGATATGTTTATATCCTGCCCCTTTTTCAACAGGAGATATTCAGATATTTTTGGTACTGATAAAAATAGGATACCTACTAGTATCAGCAATAGTCCTAACTTTTTCATTTTGTCCTCCTTACTTATTTCAGATTTCTAATATATTAATTTATAATCTTCCTTATATTCCTTACACATATACTAACAGCCACTAGCTCAGCAATTATTACACTCCACCAAACCATACTTAGGTTGCCAGTTAGGGAGAATAGGTAGGCTAGGGGTACTAAAACTACCAACTGCCTGATTATAGATATTATCATACTAAGTGTCCCCTTACCTATGGCCTGAAATACTCCTATCGATATTATTGATATGGCCGCAAATGGGAAACTGATACATATGATCCTAAAGGCCACCCTACCGATATCCATCATCTGGTCGGATGCATTGAACATACCTAGGAGCTTGTCTGGGAATACCATCATTATCAAGGTACCAATCAGCATTATAGTCACTGCATACCTCATGCCTAGGAATATTGTTTCCCTCATCCTCTCCTTGTTGCCAGCCCCGTAGTTGTAGCCAACTATTGGTATTATACCGTTGTTTAGGCCAAAGACTGGCATAAATATAAAGCTCTGTAACTTGAAGTATATACCAAGAAGGGCAACTGCTGTTATGGAAAACTTGGCCAATATCTGGTTCATTGAGAATATAGTTACAGAAGATATAGATATCATTATAATTGAAGGTATACCTACTGCATATATATCTCTTATTATTTTGAAGTCTGGCTTCATATACCTGAATCCAATATCTATGTCCTTTTCCTTCCTTATACATAGGTAGGCAACCACAAGGGCACCTATATACTGGGATATTACAGTTGCTAGGGCAGCGCCTGCTAGTCCCATGGCTGGCATACCAAACCAACCAAAGATCATTATTGGGTCAAGGATTATATTCATCAGGGCCCCACTTATCTGGGCAATCATAGTATACATAGTCTTGCCCGTTGCCTGGAGTAGTCTCTCAAACATAAGGTGGGTAAAGATACCAAGGGACCCCATAAGACATATTCTTAGGTAGACAGGCCCATGAGAAATTATCTCCTGGTTGTCTGTCTGGATTGTTATTAGCTTGTCTGATAATAATAGCCCCATCATAAAGAAGGCTATAAAACTAAGAAAGGCTAGTAGCAGACCATTATTGGCTATCTTGTTAACCTGAGAGAACTGCTTGGCCCCAAGATTCCTGGCTAGTAGGGAGTTGACCCCTATTGCCGTACCTATACCTACCGACATCATCAGCTGTTGGAAGGGAAAGGCCATGGATACCGCCGTAATTGCTTCCTCACTAATCTGGGCAACGAAGATACTATCTACTACATTATATAGGGACTGGACCATCATAGAAACTACTATTGGAGCTGACATAGTCAGTATTAGTCTCTTGATGTTCATAGACCCCATCTTATTTTCTTTTATGTGTTCTTTACTCGATGTGTTCGTCAAATTTTTTACCTTACTTTCCTATTATTTCATGTTCGCTTCCTGTTTTTTCTTATCAGCACCATTTATCAGGCCCTTGTAGCGAAGGTAGACACCTGAATAAATGATATTGTCAATTATAGACTTATTGACCTTTATATCTAGGTCCAGGATTGCCTCCTCTAGTCTTGACAGGGTCATACCAATTAACTTGTCTACCCTAAGTTTTAGGGCTTCTCTGTCATCCTTATAGTCGGTAAAGGGGTTGTACCTTCCCTTTTCAAGGTCCTCGTCAAGGTCTTCGTAGGCATCCATAATATATATGTACTTACCTATATTAAAGCCAACCTTCCTCAACCTGTCTCTGTATTCATCATCCTTATAGTCAAATATTTCCTCTAAGAGTCTAGCAAAGCAGTTTGAGGTCTGGTCTATTGAGGTTGACTGGTCCTCTTCAAGAGACCTCAACTCTCCAAGACAGGCCTTTATAAAGTCTGCCTTTTGGGGGTACTTGTCGTAGGCTGTCTTAAAGGATTTCCTGTAGGCCCTTCTTACTAACCTTGACTTGATATCACCCTCATCGTTCACATCATCCTCTAGCTTGTAGTAGGCTAGGAGTATATTCATACTGGCTGCATACTCTGTAATTTCATTGATGATGTGCTTTTTCTTTTTCACTGGATCCACTATACACTTCTCGTGAAATACCTGGGCACTTGGCTGGTATATTGAGCTTAGTAATACTATCAGGAAGGTAATATCATAGTTGATTGTCATCCTGGATAGCTCCGTATGGTTTCTCTTTAGGTACTTACAGAGACCACAGTAGTAGGCCTTGTAGTGCTCATATTCACGAAAGGTTAGGTCCATCTTATTTATTCTTACATAACCAAACATTTCTTTTTCCTTATCTATTTAAACCTGTTTTTATAATATCCTCTGCTTGAATATAAATGAGGCTAATTTTGCCTGTTCTTCAAGCATGGTCATACCGTTTATTGACCTTATACCCATTGACTTGGCCTGACTAAGTAGCCTGGTTTCTTCTGGATTGTAGATTAGGTCTAAGACAGCCTCTAATCCTTTAAAGGGACCCAGGTCCAATGGTGCCTGGTCTATGTTAGGATACATGCCAAGAGGTGTGGTATTTACTATTATATCTGCCAGGTCATAGTGCCTGTACAGATTCTCATAATTGTCTTGACCGCTTCTGGATACAATTACAATCTGACCTGCCCCCATATCCTTCATGTAGGCCTCTACAGTCTTGGAGGCTCCTCCACTTCCCAGGATTAGGACATACTTACCACTAGGGTCTAGGTCTAGCCCCTGGACCATCTTGGAAAATCCATAATAGTCAGTATTGTCTCCATATAGGCTACCATCACCTAGCTTAACTAGGGTATTTACTGCTCCTATTGACTTGGCCCTAGCTGATAAGTCATCACAGTAGCCAAGTGCTGTCTCCTTGTAGGGTATGGTTACATTAGAGCAATCTAGCGGGTAGTCCTTCATATAATTGTCTATCTCGTCCCTAGCTATTTCGTATAGCTGGTAGTCGTAGTCACCTAGGCCTAGATGGAGCTCTGGTGACTTGCTATGGGATAGACTTTCACCCAATAAACCTGATTTCATAGTCCTAGTAGCTACTGGCCTTGTATCAAAACTCGCAAGGTCTTCAAGGTCTATCTCTATGATTTGACAGTCACCTATAGACCTTGGAACAATTAGGTTGATCTTGTCTCCCTGCCTCTTCTTGTCTGCCCTTATAAGGTCCATGAGCTGGTCCATCTCGTATGGACAAGCAAGGTCTAGGCCTGCCTTGTCTAGGGCCATGGCTATACTAATATGATCTGAAAATTTCATCATACCCCTGGCAACTGCATACCTTGATATTAGGTTTAGGCCAAGGGCCACTGCCTGACCATGTCTAAGCTCGTAGTCGCTAAGCTTTTCTATAGCATGACCTAGGGTATGGCCTAGGTTTAGGGCCTGTCTTTGCCCCTTGTCAAATTCATCTGCCATGACATACTTGGCCTTGATGGATATGGCCTGGTATATATTTTCCATTAAAGCCCCTAGGTCTGACCTGGAGGCTAGCTTATTTATATCTAATGACTTGTCCAATACTGCATACTTTACCATTTCCCCCATACCTGATGACCAGTCTTGATCCTTCAGACTGTCTAGGCTATTGATATCGCATACTACTAGGTCCGGCTGGTAAAAGGCTCCTATTTGATTCTTACCATAGCTGGTATTAATAGCAGTCTTGCCTCCTACACTTGAGTCTATCATGGCTAGTAGGCTGGTTGGAACCTGGACTAGGCCAAGTCCCCTCTGGTAGGTAGCTGCACAAAAACCTGCAAGGTCACCTACTAGACCTCCACCTAAGGCTAGGACCATATCCTGTCTAGTCATTTCTTCCTTTGACATATGGTCAATTATAGCCTGGTAGTTGATTAGGTCCTTGTTGGCTTCACCCGGCTCTACCACATACTTAGAGATCCTATATCCTGCTTGTGCAAGTGATGTCTCTACCTGTTCTGCATATAGGGAATCAATATTTGTGTCTGTAACTATACAAATATTGGTCCCCTTGCTTGACGGCAAATTTATAAGTATTTCCTGGCCTATATTTTCTAATAAGTCCCTACCAATCAAGATCTGGTAGGACTTAGACTTAGTTTGAATATTTATATTTCTCATACTAGCAGTCTCCAAGAGCCTTCTTAATTCTCATAACCTGGTCAACTATCTGGGCGAATTGACTAGGTAGGATTGACTGGTCCCCATCTGATAGGGCATTCGGTGGATCATTGTGGACCTCTATCATGAGGCCATCTGCCCCAGCTGCTATTGCTGCCAAGGACATTGAGCCTACCAGACTAGACATACCTGTTCCGTGACTAGGGTCTACTATAATAGGTAGGTGGCTGACCTCCTTTAGTATAGGAACCACTGATAGGTCTAGGGTATTCCTTGTAATATCAGAAAAGGTCCTAATACCTCTTTCACATAGGATGACCTGGTCATTACCATGGTGCATTAGGTACTCGGCACTCATCAACCACTCCTTTACAGTAGAAGAAAAACCCCTCTTTAATAAGACTGGCTTGCCTATCTTGCCTAGCTCCTTCAATAGTTCAAAATTTTGCATATTTCTAGCCCCTACTTGAAGTATGTCTACATCTGCAAACTGGTCCAAGTGGCCAATCCCTACAATTTCCGATACGATAGGTAGGCCCGTTTCTTTTTTGGCTATTCTAAGTAGGTCGAGTCCATCTGCCCTCATTCCCTGAAAATCATAGGGAGAGGTTCTAGGCTTGTAGGCTCCACCCCTCAGGAGGTTGGCACCAGCATCCTTTACTGACTTTGCAATGGACACTATTTGGTCTTCAGACTCAACTGAGCATGGCCCTGCTATTATTATAGGTGTTTTGCCACCTATTTCTATGATGCCTGAAGCTGTATTTATAGTAACGGGTCTAGTTTTCTCACTAGGGTCCCCTTTTGTTCTTTTTAAACCTTCTATCATATAGACCTCCTTCCTAGTATTTTAAAAATACGCTAAACTACATTATACCATATTTTGGTGATTCATAGTTTATTTTACTCTTTCTTGTGGGTCATATTTTAAGACTTGATTCCTTATTTAATTATAGGTATAGTAAACTTTTATAAATTTATGGTTTACAATGTATTTTGTATGTGGTAAACTATCTTACATAAGGCTAGTAAACCTTTTCTTTTATTTGGTTTACTATCGATTTAGGAGGATTTATATGAGTAAGAAATTTTTAAACACAAAGACCATGATTCTTTGTTCCCTATTCACAGCCCTAATAGCAATAGGTGCCTTTATCAGGATACCCTTCCCAGTAACTGTTTTCAGTTTTCAGTTTACCTTTGTATTATTAGCTGGTGTGCTACTTGGAGCTAAGAGGGGTGGATTATCTACCCTTGTCTATGTTTTAATCGGTTTGGTGGGCTTCCCTATTTTCACAGAGGGTGGCGGACCCCAGTATATACTAAAGCCTACATTTGGCTACCTTGTAGCCTTTATAATTACAGCCTACCTAGTTGGCTACTTTAGGGAAAAGATGGGCACTGGATCATTTATAAAACTATTCTTGGCCTGTCTACTTGGTATGGCCTTTACATACGGCTTTGGTAGTATGTATACATACTTTATACTAAACTATGCCTTGGGTACAAAGATATCCTACTTGGCCTGTCTGGTTAGTTTATTCCCATTTGCCTTTATAAAGGATATAGCTAGCTGTGCACTTGCCGTATTTGTCGGCCAGAGATTGGCTAAGTATATAGAACTTTAGGTTCCTAAATTTTTTATTAACATAGATATAGACCTTAACCAAATTTTTGGTTAAGGTCTATTTTATATACTATCTATCTATTTAAGTAGTGATGTTACAAGGCCTGGTATTTGGTCAAAGTCTTGGTCATCTGGATTCCATAATGAACGGATATTTTCATCTATTACCTCAAAACCTGCATCTACAAGTTTGGCCTGTAGAACCTTAACTGATTCACCACTCCAGCCGTAGCAACCAAATGCTGCAGCCCTCTTCTTCTTGAACTTAAGCTGCTTCAAGAATTCTAGCCAACCAGCAACACTTGAAAGTATACTGTTACTTACTGTTGGTGATCCTACAACTATTGCCTTTGACTTAAATACCTCTGTCATGACATCATTCTTGTCAGCCTTTGAAATATTGAATACCTTGACTACAGTGTCAGGGCTCTGTCTATGTATTTCCTCTGCTATCTTGTGGGCAATCTTAGTTGTACCTTCCCACATAGTATCGTAGGCTATTGTTACCTGGTCTTCCTGGTAGTCTTCTGCCCAAGCCGCATACTTTTCAACTATCTGAAGTGGATTTTCACGCCAGATAGCACCATGTGATGGGGCGATAATATCAAAAGTTAAGTTAAAGCCTATAATTTCTGCCAGCTTCTTCTTAAGCAATGGTGAAAAAGGAGTTAAGATATTGGCATAGTACTTAATAGCCTCCTTGTTAAGCAGACACTGGTCTGCCTTGTCGTTAAATAGTTCCTCTACTGCAAAGTGCTGACCAAATGCATCGTTTGAGAAAAGTATATTGTCCTCAGTCATATAAGTCGCCATAGAGTCTGGCCAGTGAAGCATCTTCATTTCTACAAAGACTAGCTTCTTGCCATTACCTATATCCACGCTGTCCCCAGTCTTAACAACATTGAAATTCCATCCACGCTTACCATACTGGCCCTCAATACTCTTTACGGCATTGGCAGTACAATATATTGGTGTATCCGGTATTTCATCCATTATTGTAGTCAATGAGCCTGAATGGTCGCATTCACCATGGTTGGCTACAATGAAATCGATCTTCTTTAGGTCTATTTCCTTCTTTAGGTTTTCCACAAAGTCGAACCTGTGTGGTGTCCATATTGTATCAATCAATACAGTTTTTTCTTCCTCGATCAAGTAGGCGTTCTGGCTAGAACCATTCATGATTGAATAATCATCCCCATGAAAACTCTCTAGCTCCCAGTCGATATAGCCGACCCAACTTACATTTCCTTTTACATGCTTTCTCATTCTTCTTCCTCCATATACTCTCAAATAAAGCTGGTAGTAGCAAACCTTTGCTTCCACCATAAATTTAAAGCCCAAGGGCCTATATATCAACAGCTAAGCCCGGGACCTAGCCTGTATGGGAGGGTTATGGTCTCCCCTACAGGCCTGCCCACTAGCTGTTAATTTTGATATGGTTGTTTTCTAAGTATCTCTACTTACTCTAGTGTCAATAGAAGTCCCATCTTAAACTTCTTATCTGCCTTTACTGAATGTAGGCCTCCCTTGGCAAAGTGGAAATTTTCTCCTGCCTTGATAAGGTGGTCCTCTCCTTCATATCTTATCACAGCTTCACCGTCTAAAGCAAATATTAATGCTTCTCCTGGTGCTGCATGCTCAGATAGGCCTGTTCCTGCATCAAATGCCATAATTACAAACTTCATCTTGTCATTGTGAACTATGTCCATATTTACTATCTTTCCATCCTGGTATGGTATAAGTTCTGCAAAATTAAATACTTGTCCTGCTTTTATTGCCTTATTCATAATATCTTTCCTCCTAATTTCTATTTCTGTATATACTACACCTGTTTCTGACTTAAATCCAACCGGTGTATCAAGCTCTGTTAAAATTCCGTCTCCAGCCCCTAGTAGCCTTTCACTACCGTCAGACTTGTAGACAATCACCCTTCCCTCAGCTACGAGTACTAGCTTGTGATATGGGAATATCTCTGCACTGATATCTGTATCCTCTGCCATGGAAAATATGGATATGGCGTTATCTCCACCATATATTTCCTTGGAAACTGTGCAGCCTGCAATTGGCTCGTTATCCCTGGCAATTGAAAATACCCTTCCTACTACTTCCTTCATTGGCCACACCTCTCTCTAATCCTGATGACTATCAATTAGGTCTGTTAATTTTGATATCAATAGGTCTAGGTCCATTCCTGACCTCTTGCTCATTTCGTGTACGTCTACCTTTGTAGCCATAATCTTTCCTAGTGGTGAGTTAAGCATCTCGAACTTCTCGTTTACCTTTGCTATCTCATCCTTTAACCATGGGTACTCCTCTAAAAGGTCCTTTAGCCTGGTTGCTTCTGTAATCTTCATAGCTTCCTCCTATCTCAGTATATCCTTTATTTATCTATACTATATTTACCCATACTATATTTATTTATCTATCTATACTGTATTAATCTATATAATCTTAGATTTTAATATCTAAAGAGTTATTGGACTATGGTCTAGTCTATTAAACCCTAACGTCTGGGTTTTTCTCACCAAACTTTTCCCTTAGGGCCTGGCAAATTTCACTACGATCCTTGCCCTGCTTTTCCATATTTTTTACTGTCTTGTAGGCTGCAAACAAGGTTGATGGTCCAATTTCTGAACTGAAGTTTCCTATACCCTGGTTCCATACCAAAAGCTCAAATACATCATCTAGGGCCCTGCTATCTAGTCCGTGAATATATGCCTTTACTAGCTCCCTAGTTGCCTGACGCATCCTTCCTGCTCCAACGGCATTTGTTAGAGAAAGCAGTAGTCTAGTTTCGTATGGTAGGTACCTCTTTTCATCATTCCAAGTTAGGTCCCAAAACTCAACTGCAATCTTACCTAGACCTTCATCTATAAGGGGCATATTTGTAAGTGCTGCCGGACGCATTGGTATATTTTTTTCGTCCTCCTTTACCTTTGCACGATAAAAGTATACATGAAATTCTGCATCTCCAGTCTGCTCTGTATGGTGCTCATAACCTAGGTCTTCCATTACCTCATATAGGGGGATCGGATCAAAGCTCTGGATTACCTCTAGGCCCTGTCCCTCTGGAACTGCCTTTGCCTGTTCCTTTAGTCCCATAAAGAAGTTACCCTGTATACCACGAACGTCTACCTTCTTAAATTCCTCTATTTTCCAATCCTTAAATGCCATAATTTTACCTCTCTTTCTTTACTTAAACTTTTCTGTTTATTGAAATTATCATTATCAATAGGGAAGTATATTTACTTTATAGTTTTAGAGTTCCAGGCCTTAATTATAGGTGTGATGCTGATTGTAAGGGAACTCAACCTACTTTAAAGTATTTATTTTTATTATAACTTTCCTTCTTGTTAAGTCTATTATAAATAATTTTCTTTCTTATTTCTGTATCTACAGATACACTTTTGAAAAATTTTCGGGTATAATATCTATAAAGACCTAGGAAGGGGGACAAGTATGAATTATTCTATACTAACAAAAAGTAATTTATTCGAAGGAATGACTGAAAAAGACATAATTAAATCGCTTGAGGCAATACCTCATAAAATAAACCACTATGATAGGAATGAAGTAATATTTCACCTGTTGGAGCCTGCCGATACTTTGGGCATCGTAGTCAAGGGTCAGGCTGAATCTCAAAAGCCCTTCCCCAATGGCAACCAGCTAAATGTATCTATTAGGAGGCCTGGTGATATTATAGGTGCTGCGGCAGTTTTTTCAACGAGCCACAAGTATCCCTGTGACGTTGTTGCAACAGAGCCCGTGGATGTCCTTATCTTTAGAAAAGATGACTTCCTGCGTCTAATCCAAAGTAACCTGATAATACTGGAGAACTTTATGACAGAGATATCTTCAACTACCTATATGCTCCAGCAAAAGCTAACCCTACTTTCCTATAGCGGTATTGTAAAGAAGGTAGCCTATTATCTACTATTACAAAAAAAGAGGCTTAATACTGACAGGATTCCTATACCTGGGTCTGTAACAAAGTGGTCTCTATTGATGAACGTATCTAGGCCATCACTGCATAGGGAGTTAAAGAGCCTTGAAGATCAAGGACTAATCCTCTACAAGAAGAATCTAATTGAGATACTAGATCCTGATGCACTTGAGGAAATCTTAGAGCAGTAGGATAAAAGACTATAAGTCTTTACAAATCGCAGACAAAGTTTCTTAAATCATTCGTGATTTAAGAGACTTTTTTTAATTTATCTTTAACCTTTATGAATCCTACAAGGCCATAGGTAGTATCAATCCCACTAAAATCGCATGTATACCCAAGACAATACCAAAAATACATAGGACAAGAGGAAATAGACTGACATGCTTACGAACCTGAAAGCTAAACTGACTGTAATCTACAGGTGACCTACTTATACTGTTTATAAACTTGGCCCCAAGCCTATCCATAAAGTCAGCCTCATCGGTCATCGAAAGAATATAGGTTCCCGCCTCTGCCCTAAAGGAATAGATTGATACTCTAGCAGTATTAAAGCCACTCACACTGGTTCGCATTATACTCCTCGACAATTCTACATCTTGCCTCGTATACATATTTTCCAGCCTTAGGCCAAACTGTCCAAGTGGTGTCTTTTTATACTTTTTACCACTTAGCCATATTTCATATACGCCCTCATTTTTAATTACAAAGGTTCCTTCACTTTGACTTGCTGGCATTTCATAGATTGGTTCTATTTTCATAAAATTGATTATAGATTTGATACTAATAAATGCTATGACCAGGCCTATTGGTACTAATATAAAAAGTAAATCTAACATATTCTCCTCCTACATACTTAGTACATTGTGCACTATTACACCTACTTGTAACTACATCTTCTCTAAAAGGGCAATCCTCTGCATTAACTTTCTAGCCAAAGTATCTGCCTTTTCAAAGTCCGCCTTGGTCAATACAAGCACTACATAGGAATCACTTCCGACATCCATACCTGCTAATATGTGGTCCTCTAATACAGAGTTAATTTGTGCCGCCCACCTTGGTATATCCTCATCTTCATTTAAGACCTTTTCGTCTAATTCATCCAATTGACCTAAGTCTATATTTATCCCATTATTTACAATTAATTCTTTTAGTATAGGTATAAAATCATCCTTTCTAGCCTTCCAATCAAACTCAAATGCTCTTTTTCTTAGCAGGATTTCCTCATAGAGTTTTTCCCAGGCCATATCTATATCCTCAGGTCCCTTAAGCTTTAGGCTATTAATAAACTTTTGAGTTTCTGGGTAATCACCTAAAAGCAGCCTTGCTAGGTCATAAAATAACTTTGTAACAGCCTCCTTGTCCACCTTAGGAGCTTCAGTATATTTATCTTGACTTGGGATAAGCTTCTTTTTTACAAAAGCCCTCATGATTTTAATAGCATCATCATAGCTAATATCCGGCATCCAGTATTTTTTATCATCAATATCTAGGTATAAGTCAATGTAGCCCTCTTTATTTCCAATTTCAGACCTCATTTTTGTACATCCGCTTATAGGACGAGGTGGATAGATTTCCATATATCTTATATATCCATCCCTTATTGCATTGATAGAGTTATCGATTCCCACTATATGAAAACCACAACTATTACTTAAGGGCGATTTCATGTGCCATTCTTCATATGTACTAAAAAATTTTTCCTGTATTAGATTATAGAAACTCATACCTACCCTCCACAAAATTAAATACTCCAAGTAAAGTTCCTTATTTCTTGCTATAGTCGTAATAGTGGACCTTTACCCTCTTTCTCTTTAATTCCTTTTTCATTTCACTTATTAATTCTACACTCTTCCTGTCTTTCCCTACAAAAAATGACTTGCTCCTACCATTTTTCATAGTTAGCCCAATATGGTACCTGTCACCATTTATTCTTACTCCGCTTATAAGGTGTATTGTGACCTCTTTTATGTCCTTTAGTGAAAATTTTCTCTCGCCTGGAACCATACCACTATGAATATATAGGTGGCCATCCCTTATTTTAAAGGGTGACAAAAAGTCACCACCACTCCTGATTGTGATTGATAGCCTCCTAAATCCTATAAGAAGCATGAATAAGGCAAGCAGTAGTATTGGCTTTATTAATATATTACTCGAAAACACAGTCTTCATCCCTATTAAAAAATATTCAAACATGTATATTTTACCACCCATTACACATTTATTATTATGGAACTAGGGAATCAAATTTTCATACAGAAATTTTGATTCCCTAGTATAATTAAACTTTTATACTATAAATACAGTATAATATATTTTTACCTATTCTGCCATATAAGTTATTATATAATGCATATTTTCTGGAACATCAAAGTCTATATCTGCCACTTCTAGTTTTCCATTCAAGCCATCACTCATGGCTGTCTGGTGGAAATGTGATAGGGCAATACCAAGATCCAAGTGTTTAATCTTCTTTACATCATTATTTATGCTATTCTTGTAGTTACAGAAGAAATGAAATTTATCCCCTTCTTTAACAACTGCCCAAGGCTGAGCATTTGTAGCACTAGGTGCCAGTCTTAGCATATCAAGTGCATCAGCATATCTTCCTGCACCTTCTTTAGTAAGGGACTTAGTGAAGTCATCTAAGAAAAATAGTTTGTCCCAGTCCTTTCTCTTTTTAGACCCTAGACTGACCCTTGTTATCTTCTCTATAAATGAGCGTTTTTGTCCCGGGTATCCAACAGGACAAATGCATGGGAATAAATCCTCATCAGAGATTTCAATTACATTCTTAAAATCCTTCCTATTGAAAGTTCCTGCAAGCCAAACTGTGCCTAAACCCATATCTGTCGCATATAAGACCAGGTTTTCAAACTGGTAGCCAACGGCCTCCATTGCATAAGATTGATCCTTAACTGTTATAGCCAAGAAGTCCTTAGCTCCCCTTATTGTTCCATATGTTCCTAGCTGGACGTCCTCTGCCCCCTTGTCCTTACTGATATATTGTACCTTAACATCTACACCAAAGGGATTTGTTAAGCTTGCATTGAAGTCCATCAGCTTGCTTTTATCCTCTTTAGTTAGGGACCTTTCCTCATAACTTCTTATACTCACTCGTCTTTTTATTGTCTCTTTTACATCTATTGGCAACCTACCTACTGTTTTAAATTCCATAATTTTCTCCTTTCCCAATTTATTAGTTTACTTAAATATTTTTAGTCCTTTTTTAGTACATTCTATATTTTTTACTCATCATTGCTTTATTTTTTTTGATTATTTCCATATCAAAAAAACTCCTGTAATGATATAATTTACCATATATTAGCTTATAAAATCAACTATAAAGGAGGACTTGATATGGGATTTTTTATAAGTGTGTTAAGCTTTTACTTTATTTTTATCCTGTTATTATTATTGACTTTTTATATCTATATTAGACTCGTAATTGCTGTTAAATCAGGTAAAGAAGTACCTGGATGGATTTATAAATTAGGTCAAGCCCTTAAGCCTAGACGCTATATTAAATATGATGATGACGATATCACTGATTCTAGGTCCTTAAAAGAAGCTAACCAATTTATTCTGAGCCTTGTATTTGTTAATTTGCTTGCTTTTACCCTACTTTATTACAAAAAAGGCAGACTTGACATGGCCCTATATACTCTTTTAAATTACCAGTTTGGTGTGGTAGTCATAAATTTGTTTATCAACCGCATAATAAAGCTAATTTACGTATTTAGTATGTCTAAGTCCAACAAGTCAATCTATTCCTACTCACCAACAAGTGCGGTTATTGGATGCCTGTTTTTCTCTAGCTTTGTGCTTACCCTGTGTATTTCTTTAACGGGCTTGCCTGCCAAACCTGTGACAGTCCAACTAGATAATACCAAGCTAGTTGTTGGCCAAACTAGAGCTTCTGACCTCTTAGCTTCTGGCTTCATCTTCAAGGACAAGGGGCCTGATAGCGAGATTGTCAACCAACGTAATGACCACTTCTATTACGGCCAGCGTGCGGAATTAATAAGGGATAACAAGTCCTATGGATATGTATATATCACACCAAATTGGTCCGATTCTGACAAGCTAAAAAATTGCCTTGTGACCTATTATAGGATTGATGCCGATAGTGAGCAGGTTTCTAGGGTCAAATTTAATAATACCGACCTGTCAAAGCTAAGACTTAAAGATTTTAAGACAAGAAAGATGACAGATATTTTTTCACTGTCACCTGTAGACTATGAGGAAGTAGGAACCGATACATCTTATATCCTAAAAATACAGACCCATGGCTATTCCTTATGGAAGTCATATCGTATCGAAGTAAAATATAATTCGGATAGTTCACTCGATCTTTTTGGAATTGGGGCCCAACATACAATATGGGAGTAGGCTTAAGCCTACTCCCATATTGTGATTTTTTCAATTGTAATATCTACTTTGGAATAAGATCAATCCTATCCAAAGTATCTTTTGTGTTTAAATAGACTATGTCGGATATATTATTTATAAGTGGTTATTATAAGAGAATTATCAACATACTCTCCTAAAAATATATCACTATAATTATCTACACCCTGTTTTTTAATTTCTTCACTTATCCAGGCCTCGTCTTTACCTATTACTTCAAGGATGTCGTACTGTAGCTGCCCATCTGTAATGATTGGGAACTTAGGATTTTCTTCTCCAGCCTGTATTATAATTAACTGCCCATTCTGCTCAACAACTGCCCTCTTTACAAGATTTGTTGAGTATATGCCATTTGTACGAAGCTTAAAGGCTACATCATGTGCCGACAAACCTGCCTTCCTGCAGTTTTCAATATCTATTTTACCCTGGTCTATTATTATCAAAGCCTTGCCATCTATTAGCTGTTTAGCCTTTACACTATTTTTCTTTATCCACTTTAGGGCTAGAACAAGGGCACACCATATACATAGGATTGCTATAAATTCAGGTATTTTAACACTGTTATTGTAGATAACACCACCAATGATTCCACCAAGTACATAGTTTACAATCTGATCACTGGCAGATGATGGAGCTAAATTACCTTTACCTGATATGTTTATTATTATAACCATGGCAAAAAAGCCGATTAATAGCTTGATTGCCACTAGTAAAAATGCGTTCATAAAGTTTCTCCTCTCTTAATCATTTCAATTCAATTACTGTATTATATAGCCAATACATAATATTATCAATACAAATATTATATTTTCTATAAAATATTTTTTCACAAATAATATGAAAAAAGAGAAACATATCATTGACTTCGATGTAGACTATATTACTGACATAGAAATTATGAACCCTCATTCGCCTATTCCCTTTCACTTTCGCCTAATTACAGTATATTTTTAGGCGATTGCTAAGCTCTTAGACAATTGCTTTAGTATGATTACCTTTCATTACTTTTAATTATCAGATAAAAAATACAAGGCCTGGTCTCGGATTTCCTTGCTATAGGTCTCACTTTGGGAAATTTCTTTCATCAAACTCAAATAATTTTCTGGATTGTCCGTACCATTTATTAGCCTATTCAACATCCATATCGTATGCAGACTAGGCATCCTTTTTAAGGAAGCAAGAAGTTCTTCTTCATAGCCCTTTTTATAAAATCTTTCAACAAAGTGTACTATTCCACCCGGACTTCCAAAATCTGTAAGAGGGTGTCTTTCCATAAGTTCAAGTAGTGGCTTAACTGTTTCTAACTGATTATAGTTGTTTTCTATCTCCTCCATGTATTCATCTAGGACGGCTTCAAAATCACTGCCTATACTAACTTCAATTTTCTTAATTATTATATTTAGTCCATCCATAATTATTTATCTCCACTAATAATATATCCTATCTAACACACCTATTAAATATCAACCCCATATGAGTTACTAAAATTTAAAATGTACAAAACTAGATATTTTCAAATTTCACCCAATCGTTAACTGATTCGATTACTGGTACCCAGGAATCTATTTCAAAGGACTCCTGTATATAGGGTTCAGAATATCCATCAACTATTAGTATGCCCTTGCATATAAGATGTGCCCTATTATCCCTTATTTCAAGCACTTCTAGGTCATATGAAACCATTGGTTCAGACTCATAAAGATAAAAGGTGTCCTCTCTATCATCACATTCTTCTATTGTAGCTACCCTGAATTTTTCCCCGACCAAATCTCCTATTGAATTTTTATCAGTAGTGATTGGATTGATACAAATTGCAGGGCTTAGTATATCATCACCAAAATTTCCGTTTTTAAAACCAATATCCACTGACAAGGAGCTAGAATTATTTTCCTTAAGGAACATAAGGCAGGTCTGTCTATTTAATAAATTTTCCTCAAATAAAAACTTGTCTCCTATTTTAAGCATTGTTAATCTCCTTATAGTTTTTTCAACCCATTAGTTGAACTTTTACTCGCTCAATTTAGTCCTCGTCAACAAGGCCACACTTTCACAGTGAAACGAGTGAACACCAAGTATGTCAAGTAGTTACGTTCGTATGTGGGAACATACCTATAAACCTTTTAACGATAGCATAAGGTTATCGTTGAAAAGTATCAGTTTGGCAAACTGGGACCTGTATATGTACCTACGGGATTTTCTTTTCTCAGTACATCTTCCGATTCTATAAAAACGGCACCATATACACAGGGATATAATTAATGCCATTTTCCCACT
>ERZ773197.1103-NODE-1103-length-19726-cov-13.934879_pt1 | contig 19726 bp, 15 predicted proteins | sample MGYA00580999_ERZ773197 | MGnify/ENA primary metagenome ERZ773197 (study PRJEB29015, sample SAMEA2738166) | human oral metagenome | biome: human oral; feature: human-associated habitat; material: saliva | place: China | collected 2185 ...
GGGGTATCTCGGTGATTACGCCCCTCCCTTCTGGGGAGGGGAAGGGGGAGGGGCCTCTTCCTCATAGGGGTATCTCGGTGATTACTCCCCTTCCCTTCGGGGGGAGGGGTCGGGGGAGGGGCCGCTTCTTTTCGTTCGATATTTCCAGGGCACAGGGTACTCCCACATCATTCGTTATAGAGCCTCTTTCTTCCTTTGAAATAATCCTGTGTTGTCAAGAAAATATCTTACAGTCTCCATACGAACTTTGGGATTAACGACACCTCCTATGATATCACCATTCTCATCAATCTCAACAAGGGACTTATGATATTTATGTAACGTTATTACAAAGTCCTTTGTTATGGTGAAATCATTATAGTACATAATTTCAGAAATGAACCGACTGTCTAATAAGAGTCTGTCAATAAGTTTATTATTCTTATATGAGTTTATCTGAATATTAAGAAAGTCAATGTCGCTTTCTCCCGTGTAGTTGTATATAATTATTCTACAGACTATATCCTTATATACAATAGTTTTTATGGTATAATATGGTATCTTTTCTTCTGATTTGACATCAAATATGTTTTCTTTGATACCATTACACAGTTGGTCATTAGGCATAAAAACAGCCATTGGCAATGAGTCTGTATTGCAACAAACATACTTCACAGAGTCAGCAGTCATTTGGTAATATTGTTCAGCATCCTTAGAAGCGAACACATATTTCTCATTATGGACTCTGCTCTCTCTCCCCTTTTCTTTCGCAGCATAGCAATTGTAGAAGGAGAACAGGATTAGTAAAACAAATAATATATTATTCCTCATTTCTTTATGATATTTAAGTTGGGTGAATATCCTTGTAAATGTAAATGGTGATGATGGTTAGGGTGTTTCTTAGTATGGGGTAGATCATATATGTTCCCACCTATCTAATAAGGCCAAACTAATAAACTTTTCCAACCATATTTATATAATGCTTTATTCCATGCAATTTGCCTTTTTATATCAAGTTCGTGTGGAGTAGCGGTAAGGTCTAATATCTTTCCACTTCTATCTTTACGTAAATATCTTATATCACCATTCTTCCCATTTAGATGTGAAGAGCTTACCACCGGCGAACCATCAGACATACTGAATCCATTACAAACAATATCATCAAAGCAGACCTCTAACTTTTCACCTAAAAGGCTTGCCCATGTGTGCTCATTCGCGTATGCTCTTTGGGAATTTATCGTTAGTTTATAATGCTTATTTCCATCTCTATATACGTCCTGTACACATCTTAAAACGATAAGATTAACAGTCCCACTTTTCGCTCCATACACTTTTGTAGGTTTAATACTCGCAAAGCCAATTTCATACTTCTGTCCCTTTTCATCATGATAGATATACTTGTATTTATCCTCATATCCTTTCTGTATTGCTCTCGGAATAAGTTTTTCTATTCTTCCATCCCAATAGACATGATATGTAATGATGCCTGGCACGATAGCTGTAATGGCTACCCTTCCCACTGCCTGCGGCGATGTTATTCTAATTTGTGCCATATTCTCATCTTTTTAAGTTCAACTTTGCCGATAATTACCATTCCTTTTTCATCCGTTTATCCGGAACAAGAAACATAATAAACTCCCTCATCTGTTACTTTCTCAAAGCTAAATTCTATGGTTTTACCCACATTGTAATTACCAAGAACTATATAGACATTCACAGCTTCAACTACAAAGAACTTCCTACATTTCTATTCATTCAGATTTAGCCATTACGCATCATTGATGGTGTATGCCAAGGTCTGCCACGCCTTCTTTCATCTACATGGGTTCCTGCGGGCGCTTATTCCACATCCATAGTTATCTACGTTCTATATTGAGCCACCTATTGATAGACATTTCCATTGGTGAGATCTGAACGTAAGTGGTCATTTCTTCTTCGCAATGGGGCTTTCCTCCGTCTTCACCTTCAGCTCCAAAATGATATTATCGGAGGGGGTATCCATTAGTAAAAGACTACTTTGAGAAGTCATCCCGGCCAACAGATAGTTCAAAAACAATAGTTGGATAGTCTGACATCATAGTTTTGACCATTAACTATCAGTGATGATTACAGACATAGGTCCTGTTTATTAGGTTTTTACAAAGATAGTTTTTTCTTTCTGAAAAGCAAAGACACAAGAGAATAAATTACGGATCATACGGAATTAGGAGTAATAATTGGATGGGAACATGACTTGAGACATCCCAACCGATAAGTCCCGCACGCGTCCAAAGTAGTATCTGCTCATTCTGTGTCCACTGTGAGAGATAAAACTCCCAACGAGTCTCTTGCTTTCTTTTTCTCACAGAATTACACAGATGAATAGGTTTCACAAACCTACATAGATAGTGGCCCCTCCCCCAATCTCTCCCCCGCAGGGAGGGGCGTGGTATGTGAGGTTATCCCTACAAGATAGTGGCCCCTCCCCCAACCCCTCCCCCGCAGGGAGGGGCGTGGTATGTGAGGTTACCCCTACAAGACAGCCAGTAAGATAATAGAACGAGGCGACATCCACCTCATAGGGGTATCTCGGTGATCACTCCCCTTCCCTCTGGGGGAGGGGTCGGGGGAGGGGCCGCTATCTTTATGGACCTTTGTGTGTTCTGTTCTTCTGTGTAAATCTGTGAGAAATAGTACGCACCCACTCGATGAGATAAGGCCTATGAGACTCGCTGGGGAGTTCCTTCTTTCACGAAGGATATTTCTTTCTCTCACAGAACTCACAGATTTAACAGAACCCATTTGCGCACTGTTTCGATCCCACAGAAGGCCTCCGGCATACAGAATTCACAGAACGTTACTGCTATCGTCGATACCAATAAGGAGGCAAAAAGCAGCCTACATCCAGCTCACATGGGTATTTCGGTGATTACTCCCCTTCCCTTCGGGGGAGGGGACGGGGGAGGGGCCAACTGTGATATAGTGTTATCTCGGTACTCCTTCCTCTTACCCTTTTCTCTCCTTCACCCTTTTACTCTTTGTCAATATTTTTACTCCTCTCAATCTTTCCATGTGTTTTTCTTGATTTAAGAACATGCCTTTCAACGTTCGAGAATATGCCTTTCTTGCGTATTGAAGGGGCCTTTTTTGTATCAAGAGGGGTGTCCTCTTCATTACTCTGTGTAATTATTTGATTTCTTGTGAGTTATATGCTCATTTCTTCGAGGTAATTACGTCTCTCAATGAAGTAACTTTAATCGAAATAATGTAATGATTCTTTCCGCTTTTGTAAGTTGTTTGTTAGTAAGCGAATCGGTTTCATTACTACTCGATTGAGGTACATGCACGTCTTATTTAGTTTATTATTTCTCATGCTTAAGTATTTATTTTTGTTATCGTTCAGCTATCTTTCTTTCGCCGCACATTCCCGATTTTTGTCTGCGTGAATACCGCTCAAGAATGATCCTATACATATCTAACGAGCGTAGAACACTCTTTCTGTTATGTAAAAGATAATCCATCATTATACAGGTCATCACATTGTTCTGTTTATTCAAGTATTTTTATTCCTCCCACAGTCCTTTAGTCTCTGTGATTTCTGCCTTTTTTAGTGTTCTGTACAAGCCCTCTGTCAATTCTGTTCATTTGTGAACTCCGAGAGAAATGAATATTTCCACGAGAGTCTTGTATTCTTCTCTTTCACAGAGAAACATGCTTTTTTGCATCTATGTGGTCTCTTCAATTGCTTCTTTAGACACACGATTACGCAGAAAAATATCGCTAACTACGGTCTATATCACGTTACATACTTTGTTAAAGATAAATCATTATCATCCGAATTGTCTCACCTTTCTATTTATTTAGGCATATTCAATCCTCCCACAGTCCTTTAGTCTCTGTGATTATTGTCCCCTTTAGGGTTCTGTGCAACTCCTCTGTCAATTCTGTTTATCTGTGAACTCTGTGAGAGAAGGAAATGTTCAGCGCTTTTCTTGTTTATTATCTCATAAATAATACTCGTTTTTGTCTCGTCAATTAGTACAGAATTTTGTGCATCCAAAGAGCTCACATAGGTATTTAGAGTTATTCTGTCCCCTCTTTAAGTTGCCTTTTCCCTATCCATTTCGCCCGTTACTACTGTTCCTTCTGTTATTTTGTCTTCTTTTTTAGCAGCATTCTGTCTTTTTTTTAAGCAGCCTTTTCCCTATCCATCCCACCCATTACAACTGTTCCCTCTTTTATTCTGTCCTCTTTTTAAGCAGCCTTTTTCCTATCCATCCCACCCGTTACTACTGTTCCCTCTGTTATTCTTTCTCTTTTTTAGCTGCCTTTTTCCTATCCATCTTACCCGTCACAACTGTTCTCCCTGTTATTCTGTCTCCTTTTTAAGCAGCCTTTTTTCCTATCCATCTCACCCGTTACTACTGTTCCCTCTGTTATTCTGTCTTCTCTTTAAGCTGCCTTTTTCCTATCCATCTCACCCGTCACAACTGTTCCCTCTGTTATTCTTTCTCTTTTTTAAGCAGCCTTTTTCCTATCCCTTTCACCCGTCACAACTGTTCCCCCTGTTATTCTGTCTCCTTTTTAAGCTGCCTTTTTCCTATCCATTTCACCCGTCACAATTGTTCCCCCTGTTATTCTGTCTCCTTTTTAAGCTGCTTTTTTCCTATCCATTTCACCCGTCACAACTGTTCTCCCTGTTATTCTGTCTTCTTTTTAAGTTGCTTTTTTCCTATTTATCTCACCCGTTACTACTGTTCCCTCTGTTATTCTGTCTTCTTTTTATCCTGTCTCTCACCTCCCCCACACAATCATCGTTACTGTTCCTTCTGTTACTCTGTCTCCTTTTTATCCACTCTCTCACCTCCCCCACCCAACCATCGTTACTGTTCCTTCTGTTACTCTGTCTCCTCTTACTCTGTCCCTTTTTCACTTTTTTGTCGCACTTTCTCATCGTTGTTTTTCCTTGTTATTTCTCGTCTCCGAAAGCATATTTTCGTCAAGTGTTGACCTTATTTTTTTGCTCTACTCTATCCCTATTGTCTATTATAAAACCATCTATTTATGTCTTTATCTGTACATATTTTCACGTTATTATCTAAGTATATAAAAATACTTTTAGTCCTTTAGTGATTTGCTTGTTTACTTACTTTGTTTTTATTTTTGCTTTTTATTTATGTAAGTAGACTTTTGTTTTATTGTTTAATAATATAAATCACTATATATATAAGTATAGATTATTGTATTTAATGATTTATGTTCAGTAAATATATAAATACGTAATAGTATATATAATGCAATGTTTAATTAACTATATAAATACATATTACCTTGCAAAATATAGTCTTCGTTTGTATTAAATATATAAACATATAAACAAATATACGCTTTTCTTATGTACACAATATTACTCGTTACGTCGTTTTTTTTACGTTCCTTTTTACACATTTGTTTTTGTTCTTTCTTCATAATTTAGGTGTTTTTTCTTTTCAACAGGCTCCGAGTTATTTCTCCACCATCCCCTACTTTTATTTTTGTCGTCCTACGTTTTGACTCTTTTTAGGGTTTCATCGCTCCACTTTACGCATTTACTGTAATTTGGAGAGGGATCTCTTAGTCACTGTTCTAAAGCATTTTTGTTTCTTTTCAACCGTTTCCTACTCTTTTCACAGTTCTATCCTTGTAACATGTTGAATGTAAGAATTATATATATCTATCTAAATCACTATTTATATCTTTACCTTCTTTTTTGGTTAAAAGTTATAGGTTTAGTTATAGATGTTTATTTGCAAATCTCCTCGTTACAGTCTTTATTTTCTATTTAGTCTGATGAATTCGCTTAAAATTGCTGTTTTTCTTTGTTTGAATCTTGTGTTTGTACGCCCGCTTTGCATGGTTTTTTAGAAACAATTAGTTGTTACTCTCTGATTTAGAGTATTCTGTATTTTTATATATTCAACTATATATATGAATGTATTTTTACCCCATTCTATCGCTAATCTAACCCTCTCGTTCTACTTTGGTCTTCGATTCTTATAGTCTCTTTGTTCTCAGTTCTCATCATTCGGAATGCTCATAACTCTTAAAGGAGGTTCTTCCTTTATTCTCTCACGATATCCTCCTTTTTCCTTAAATACGTATATAACTGTTTCTTTATTTATGTATATGACTGATTATACTATTATACACGTAAGTAAATATATACTTATTTCAAACGCAGAATATATGTTTGAAAACACGTAAATATATAAATATATTATATATAACAAATATCTTCTTGAGTATTCTCTAATGTGTTGTTATCTTTTAATCGATAGTTTTATATATTTATTAGATGTGTAACTACATAAATATATATAAAGATTAAGACTTAAAAGAGTATTTATTTTATTGTATTTATGCCTACTTGTCTTTTTATTTTTCTCATTAAAAATGTTTAGATGTATTTGTTTCTTTCAATAATTAGGCGTATATTTGCAAGTATAAAAATATAACCACATCATTATGTGAGTATTTGTTTGAATCTATTTTAATATAATTATATATGAAATTAGGTACTTTTTCGGTTTCATCTAAGGCGGGTGAAGTACTGAATTGGAGTATGGGTTTATACCTTGCTTTTAGTGGTCTCAGTTTGATAGACAACTGGACGTCGGCACCCAATGAGGGTCAGGGAGTGATCACTCAGGCCTTTGCCACATTTCAGAGCAGCTCCATGATTCAAGTGATAGAGGCCGTTGCACTTCTTGCGACAAAGTTAACTATGTTGGAGGTGTTCCGCAGGTGTCTGAGTCGTAACAAGCATTTTACTGCACAATTAGCGGTCATCGTTGTGATGGTCCTAACGTTCTTGATTGCTGCCGCATCCAATCTCCCTATGTTCTTATGCACGCCAGAGGAGATGAGCAGCGGGGTATCGGGAGTAGCCTTAAGCAAGTTCTCAACTTTCTCAATTGCCTGTGGACTCGTACTCTTCGTTACCAACCTCGTTCTCTGTATCCAATTAATGGTGAAATATGCTGGGAGAATCCGTCTTTACGGTGCTTCTTTGATAGGATGTGACGTGGCAATTTCGCTCGCCAACATGGTTTACGGCTATATATATAATAATGTGGGCGGTGTTACGATGGACCAGATAACGACCTACGGTACGATTCTTTCTATCCTTAGCTTTGTCCTTGGCTTAGCACCTTACTGCCTTCTGCGCAGAACAATGGTTGCAGCAGACTAACTGAAAGCTCATTATTAATAAGGTAGTAGAACCTAATTGCATTTTTGCCCCTCCCCTACCCCACTCTTGATGGAGCCCGATACATTTTGTGTTGGAAATCTTCTATAAAAGAGACTCATAATTTGAGTATTCGTTGGAAGGGATACGAGTGGCTGAGAAAATTGACAAAATGAGTGGGGTTAAAGGTGGGCAGATGTGACAAAAAGTAAGGAGAAGAATGCCAATTGGCTTTTATTGGGTTTATAATATTGGCCTAATGTGCCATATTGGGCTGATAAGGCTAATAAAAAGATAGCCTAACGGCTTCTAAAAAATGTAGCCTGAAAAGCGCAAAAGAGAGGCAATAAGGCCTCAGATAGCCGTTTTTAAGGATAAAAACCATAAAAAGGAGCTTTCTTTGTCCACGTTAGGCGGCATGAGCCTCGAGGCAGGCTTGGGAGATACAAAACATCGAAGAGTGATAAGACAGATATGTAATCCGATTGAAATATATATACGTAAATAGCTTAAAGAGCTAAAATATAAATATTCGAAAGCATAGATACGTAAATAGACAAGTACGGGAAAAAGTAAAAACATAAATATATAAACAATGAAGAATAAGAAGATCGTTTTCGCAAATCAGAAGGGTGGAGTAGGGAAGAGCACGTTGTGTATACTCTTTGCCAACTATCTTGCTGCAAAGGGTAGGGACGTTTGTATCATTGATACCGACTTGCAGAAGACTATTCTGATGCAGCGTCGGAAGGACAAGCTCATCTACGAGGGCGAAGAAGAGCCTTACAATGTGCAGGACTTCGACGTGACAGATGTCGAGACCATGCAGTCGTTGGTTGATTCAGCCTCTCAGGTAGAGGGCTACGTACTATTCGACTCACCTGGTAACATCAGCGAAGACGGTTTAGCACCACTCTTCGTGGGGGCCGACTACATCGTCTGTCCTTACGAATACGAGGATAAGGCGCTGGACTCAACGGGCGTCTTTGTGCAGGTGCTTAACGTGCTACGCGAGCATAACCCACAGATGTCAGCCAAGCTCTTCTTCGTTCCCAACCGCATCGACCCACGTATCGGTACGGCCGAGGAGCAGGAGATGTGGCGGCGAACAGATGAGGTGTTTGGTAATTTCGGACTCGTCACACCTGTCGTCAATAGCCGTGCAACACTGAAACGCACAAACACCTTCGAACTGCTGGGTACGCAACGCGACGCTGTTAAAAAGGCGTTTGATTATATGCTGAGGAGGATGAAATAAAAACCTCCCCCCAGCCCCCTCCGAAAGAGGGGGAGTGCCTAACGGGATGAAGTTGGATAAAATTGGTTGGATAAATAAGGTCTAATAAAGTTGTTTGGACAAACGATGTTAACTGAGAAGACTTCGTGAGGGCGCGATAGGGGAGAGAGGATGACGAAAGGACGTATCAAAAGAAGGAAATGATAAGTCCACGTTTATATATAACAAAGTAAAAACAAAGAAACAAAGATACAATGGCTAAGAAGAAGAAAACAATGGTGGTGATGCCAGGTGCGATGACCGACTTGGCGCATAGGGTACAGAAAGGACCACGACCAAATCCTATTACTAATTCAGAAGAGACGGCGATGGATGAGCAGGAGGCTACCGAGCCTGTACAGTATGATACGAACAACGTTGAGCAGGAGGTGCATACACAGGTTGAGGAACAGCAGCCAGAGGAGTATGCTGAAGCTATTGCAGATGTTGATGAGCCAGCGACAGCACCTACGACGCCTGCAAGTCCGTTCCGTCGGGTAGAGCCCAAGCAGGAAGCAGTCGACCGCAAGGACCGCACCGCACCGGCTGCGAAGAAGCTACCAAAGGCTGAAGGCCGACAGCTCGCACGTGAGTATTCACTCGCAAAGGATAGCGGTGAGGACAGTTGGCAGATTTTCCTCGACCTGGCACGCGACTATAAGGCACGCGACTCACGTCTGGCCACGGTCTATATCGACTCCGATCTCAAGGGTGTCCTCGACCGTCTGAAGTCTGCTACGAGTGTGAAGCTCCCTTCAACAGCCCTACTGAGTGCCATCGTTGCCCGCTTCGTCTTCGAACACGAGAAGGATATCAAGAACGCGATATTTGGTGAGAGCTTGCTGTAAGGGGGCTAGCTCTCAGAGGAAGCAGAATATTTTGAGGGGTCAAGAGAATAAATTACAAGCAGGCAAGTTGCTTATCACAATGGGTGTTATGTCCCTAATTTCTTGATAGAAAGACTATTGTGAAAGTTAGTGACTTACAAGTAGTATGTTCTTGTTTATTCCTTATATTATTGTGTAAGAGAATGACGAGCGTTTGCATCTGGTGTTGACAATCATATTTTAATTCTATCCGAATAAAACTATTAATGATAAAGAAAGGCATAAAATATACAGAAGAAGCTTTTGAACAACCATCGGATTTAATAGCCGAACCCATGTATGATTTGTTCTATAATAATGGGCAAAACGAGCGTAAAGAAGCTGGAACATTGAAAGTCCTTTCCTTGTTTTCTGGATGTGGTGGTATGGATATAGGTTTAGAAGGTGGTTTTATCTGTCATCATAATTCTGTTACAAATCCTGATTGGGTTCATCATCAGATAAATCGAAACTGGGTTTTATTACAGAGAAATCTCTTTCGCACTGTATTTGCCTGTGATATCTTGGAGGAGGCAAGGCTTACATGGTTGCATTATATGTCAAGGTATAAGATTACCCCAGACATCTATCATTTAAATAGTATAGTCGATCTCGTCAAGCTCCACAAAGAAGGGGGGCTTAATGTATTCCCAACTAATATTGATATAGTAACAGGTGGATTCCCATGTCAAGACTTTAGTGTTGCTGGTAAACGAAGAGGTTTCAATTCATCTGTATCACATAACGGGAAAAAGAGGGAAAAAGATGAGCCTTCCGAACAGACGCGTGGCAAATTATACATGTGGATGAAAGAGGTAATTGATATTGTTCAACCCAAGATGTTTATTGCTGAAAATGTAAAAGGACTCGTCAGTCTTGGAGATGTAAAAGATGTTATTCAGCGCGATTTCTCTTCTGCAAACGGCAATGACTACATTGTTTTGAACCCTCAAGTATTGCATGCTGCCAATTATGGCGTCCCAGAAACACGAGAGCGAGTCTTTTTCATAGGTATAAAGCGTTCTGCCTTAACTCCTTCTGCAATAGAGGCCTTAGAACAAGAGGTAATTCCTGAAAAGTATAATCCTTATCCTTCTCCGACACATAACTTCAATGTCAACAATGAAGAATTAGCTCAACCTGTTAAGTGTAGAGATGTCCTTCATGAATTACCAGAGCCTAATAACTCAGTGGATTTAGCTCAGCAATTTTATTCAAAGGCAAAGTTTTTAAGCAATGGCAGCCAAGGTCAGACGGAGATACATTATGATGGATTAGGTCCGACAATCCGTTCAGAGCATCATGGCAATATCGAGTTTAGAAGATTATCCAAGGAACATGGGGGTAAGATAGACGAAGAGTTGAATAGAGGACTCCAAGAGCGCCGATTGACACCACGTGAATGTGCACTTATTCAAACGTTCCCGCCAGACTATCCCTTTGTCTTTCACAAGTTTGGTGCTAAGCGTTATGCGGTCAGCCCCTCGGCTGCTTATAAGGTTATTGGGAATGCTGTACCACCCATGGTTGCATATAATATTGCGAGAAGGGTACAAGAAATATGGCCTTTATATTTTGAATAATTATGGAGACAGTGAACAATATTATTGCAATAAGAAAGCGTGACATAACAGATGCACACAAGGCTTTTGTTGAGTTAATGAATAGAACTGAGGATATTCTTAATACTGAAGCACGGAGAAATCCTAAAGGTTATAAACAATTAAACGCTTCAAGCTTGGAACCATGTGCTGTCGACAAAATCAAATTGGCCTGTTCTGGAAGCCCGTTTAGCCCAAATGAAATCGAACTTATATCTGGTCAGCGTTTCCCTGATATAGTCGCAGAGAAATACTATGGGATAGAAGTGAAGACAACAAAAGAGAATCATTGGACATCAACAGGTAGTAGTATCGTAGAGACAACACGAGTAAAAGATGTTGACGACATCTATATGCTATTTGGTAAGTTGGGTGGTGATATCCCAGAGTTTAAGTGTAGGCCATACGAAGACGTTCTCTATGATATAGCCGTAACGCATTCTCCACGCTATCTTATTAATATGGAGATTGAAAAGAGTGATACTATTTTCTCAAAGATGGGTACAACTTATGATGAGTTCAGGGTGTCTCCTGATAATATATCACAGGTGAGAAAGTATTATCGAGAGCGTGCTATAGAGCGCAAACGTTTTGAGATGCCTTGGTGGATAACGCCTGATAATGTTGAGACAGCCCATTCTTTTAATATAAAGCTATGGAGTACACTCGAACAGCAAAAGAAGAAGGAGCTTCAAACAAAATGTATGATACTCTTCCCTGAAGCCCTCAATCCTGCTACAAGTAAGACAAAATATAACAACACCACTTTGTGGTTATGCTCATATAATCAAGTGATCAATCCTAATATTCGGGATTTATATTCCGCCGGAGGTAGAATAACACATGTGGATGGCGTACGCCTTAAAACACCAGTTGCACAAGTTTTTAATATCATTGTAGACTATGCTGACGATATAAAGACTATGCTAACCAATCTAACCACAGAGATGGAAATGATGATAAAGGACTTTAATCCAATTCTTTTATCAAGTGACAATGCGTATGACGAGTGGCTTAAAATATGCTGTCAGTTTGCTGATAAATATAACGTACCACTTAAAGAGTGGATAGAAAAGAAGCCTAAGTTTGGTTTCTCTATGTGAACTATGCGGTTAAATAGATAGGGTAGAAAATCAGGGGGGGATTTCTACCTTTTATTTTATGCGTTTCGTTCGACTTACTGAGCAAAGATAATTGTGCCGTTTGACTTTCCTTTTGATAATTGTATTACGTTTACTCGAGTCAACACATATAATGCTTACCTCACTTGTCATTCTGTCATTCTATCTCTTAACATTAAGGACGTTGCTCATGCTGTAGCTTCTGCCTTTTGTATCATCAGTATTTGGTGTGTAAAAGAAATTCATACTCTTGGTTGTAGGGGAGCGTTAGGAGCGGTGAAGAAGACGCCCTTCTGTGTTCGAGGATAGGCCCTTCTTGTGTGTAGAAGAGGCCCTTCTTGTGTGTAGAAGAGGCCCTTTTTAGGCGAAGGAGTTAAGTGGTTGATTTAATGTCAGTTGCGAGTTGATTTTTTGGGGGTGTCTTGGCTGTGGGTTAAGGGAAAGTATGCGGAGTTTTGTTAAGTATTTTTATGCGGATTAAGAGTGGCTGGGTGGGGTCATCTCTCACAGGTTTTCACACTAAGAGACTCTTTGGGAGTTTTCTTTCTCACAGAGTACAAGGATTCAACAGAAGCCTTTCTGCATACGTCTTGACTCGTTCGAAGTTTTCTCTCTCACAGTTTTCGGCTTATATGACAAAAGAGACCTAAAATCTCTTGCAATCCCTTTATTTACTATAGTTTTGAGTATTGACCTTTGAGACTATAACTACGAGTTCCTCGAATGACACGAATTATTTAGCAATAAGGATTCGCGCAATTAGAGAAATTCGTAGTGCTGTATTGGTAGTTTACGAGTTTACAGGTTGACGAGTTGACAAGTTATTTGCAGCAATAGACCACAGTTTACATTAGTTTTCATAATGATGGCATACTGATGAGAACTTCGTTCGAATAATTATACGTATTATGAATTATGAATTAACAAGGGATTATAAATCGTGAATTAATAAAGGTTTCTAAATCAACTATTTCGTTAGTTTTGGCATTTCCGTAGTAGCGTCTTCGATGATAAACGACTTGCCCTGCTCCTTTATCTTGATATAAATGATGTGGTCTTTTATAACTTCGTATTTTTCTGTTGGCCATGAGAAGGAAACACGGAACCAGTCATTATTCAAGGCTTTAATCTTCAGTGTTTGAAGATTCTCCTTTACACAATCCTGTGCATTGAGAAGTACGTCAGTATCAGTGTCGGCAGTCTTCTTCAAAACCTTTGGACTAACAAACTTCTTTGCAATCACCATGTAAAGGTCTGAGAGCTGAGAATAGATAAGGCTGTTCATATAGGTATTATAAAAACCATAAGCGAATTGCAGCTTTTCTATTTGAGTTTCGTTCATAGTACATGTCGTTGACTTTGCTCGAGTGCACTGTGCGTTGCTGGTAAGTGGTGCAGAAGCCAAGCATATAACTAAGCTTATTGCAAGATAAATCTTTTTCACTGTTATAGTTGTTTATAGAATTAATATCAGTAAAAATAGTTGGTCGCTTTTCAAGTCGTATCGTGTCAGGTTCCTCAGCGCATAACTGTTTAGGTGTTATAGTATTTGCCTCTCTGTAGCTGACAAACGTTGAAATCTTATCAGTACTTTTCTTTATAATTGTTTGTTTCGTGTGCAAAGATAGGAAATAAAACTATTCAAACAAATTATTCTGCAATTATTTTCAAAGAGAATGAAATTAAGTGGACGAGTTGGCAAGTTATTTGCAGCAATAGACAACAGTTTACATTAGTTTTCATAATGATGGCATACTGATGAGAACTTCGTTCGAATAATTATACGTATTATGAATTATGAATTAACAAAGGATTATGAATTGTTTTTTAATAGCCCTCATCGGATAAAAAAATATACAGCATGAAGTCATTGATTATAAGTACTGTTTGTTTCTTAGGACTTTTAGGATTGATCTATACAGTTAATTATCTTTACTATCGATTCTCCCCAGTTCGTTCATTCCCGAGTGTTACCACCCTTTCTGCAAGAGCTCTCTTGGGGATGTTCATAAGTGGAGTAGGTTACTTCGGTACGCTCTTTTGCTTGGTGTCCTTTGATAGCGAATTAAGATTAAACCATTCTGTCTCTCTGCAGATATATCTATGTATTGGAGTGTTTCTGCTGTTGATAGCAGCGATAGTAGGTATTTTTCGATACGACAAAGGTGTTTGGCTTCGTCGTAATCCTAATCATAGCAGACTTTTCCTTCCCTCGTGGAATGAAGGATCTAAGAATATGGGTGTTTCAATAAGCAAGGTTGATGATATCAATTATGGTCGCGGCGTAAGTTTCTCATGGTTTGATGGACGTTTTATTACTGCAGGAAGACACAGCGTAGCGTTTGAATACTATGAATATAATTTTATGGCATACCGCCCTATACGTAAGATTATTTACAAAAAAGAGATGAGTTTTAATTTCAAAGCAGGTGCGCTATATGTGATAAAGATAATTCCAGAGAGGCAAACCTTCCAAATCACACAAGATACGACAGTTAACTTTGGCCTTTGAGACTTGAACTACGAATTCCTCGAATGGCACGAATGCTTGCAATCTTTGAGCATTGAGTTTTGCACATTGAACTTTATGCTCAGTACGATTAACGACTACGAATTCCTCGAATGGCACGAATGCTTTTAACCTTTGAGCATTGAGTTTTGCACATTGAACTTTATGCTCTGTACGATTAACGACTACGAATTCCTCGAATGGCACGAATTATTTTAACCTTTGAGCATTGAGTTTTGCACATTGAACTTTATGCTCTGTACGATTAACGACTACGAATTCCTCGAATGGCACGAATGCTTTTAACCTTTGAGCATTGAGTTTTGCACATTGAACTTTATGCTCTGTACGATTAACGACTACGAATTCCTCGAATGGCACGAATTATTTTAACCTTTGAGCATTGAGTTTTGCACATTGAACTTTATGCTCTGCACGATTAACGACTACGAATTCCTCGAATGGCACGAATTATTTTAACCTTTAAGCATTGAGTTTTGCACATTGAACTTTATGCTCTGTACGATTAGCGACTACGAATTCCTCGAATGGCACGAATTATTTAGCAAAAAGGGTTCGCACAATTAGAGAAATTCGTAGTGCTTTGTTGGCAGTTTACGAGTAGACAGGTTGACGAGAGACGAGTTACTTGTAGCGATAAACCATAGTTAACATCGATAATTATGAGTGGTAGTTGACAAGTAGGCAAGTTGACGAGTAGACAAGTTATTAGCATCGATAAGCCACAGCTAACTTCGGTGATAAAGCCACAGCTAACTTCGGTAATAAAGCTACAGCTAACATCGGTAATAAATAAACAGCTAACATCGGTAACAAATAAACAGCTAACCATTCTTCCCCTATCATCTTGTTTTGTCAAGATAATTCATTGCTTGAAAATAAAAGGGCGTTAATACCATTCAAGTTAACGCCCTTTTAGCTCGCAAAAGACGCCCTTTAAGCCCCTTGCTAACGCCCCTTTGAACCCTTCGTAAGCATCTTCTAAACCACACGTCTTCAACTGTCTGATAGCAAAAGACTTACGATGGTTCTGAGGCCATGAATTCTTAACCCTGTTTTCAAGTTCTGTAAAACCAAAAAGTAAAATAAATTCAAATGACGACTACGAATTGTGATACTTTGAACTACGAATTCCTCGAATGACACTAATCCTTGCAAACCTTGACCTTTGAACTACGAATTCCTCGAATGGCACGAATCTTTTTAACCTTTGAGCATTGAGTTTTGAACATTGAACTTTATGCTCTGTACCGTTAACGACTACGAATTTCCCTAATTATGCTAATGTTTATTGTAATGTAATTCGTGTCATTCGCGTAATTCGTAGTGCTATATTGGTAGTTGACGAGTTGACAAGTTAACAAGTTGCCTTGTAAGGAAGACATAGTATAAGAACGAGTAGACCAGTAGATAAGTTAATTGTGGCGATAAATCACAGTTAGCAGTGGCGATTAGTCTTTAGGAATGTGTACTGGTCCCAATTAACTCGTCAACTCGTAAACTTGTCAACTCGTCAACTACAAATTATGATTACTACTGTTAAGAAACCCACTCATTTATTTGTTTCATTAGGGAAATAATCATAAATTTGCAGCAAAGAAAGGCAGAAGAATGGAAGATGTACAGCAGATAGCATCCTATATCAGTCAGCGATATGAGAAAGAATATGGCAGACAGATTGATGAGATGAAGTTGCATAAGCTACTTTATCTCACCCAACGTGAGGCTATCATTGAGACAGGAGAGCCTCTATTTGAGGATCAATTCGAGGCTTGGAAATATGGACCGGTGCTCTATTCTGTTCATAAAGCATTCCAAACTGATAAACTTCATGGTGAAATGCTCAGCGAAGAGACTATCGGAAAGTACAAAAAGGTATTTGATAAGGTCTTCTCTTCCTATGCACCAAAAGACTCATGGAGCTTAAGTACGCTTTCACATGGCGAATATTCCTGGCGAAAAGCACGTGAGGGATATGATCCCGACAGTGCTTGTAGGGCAAAAATAAGGGTTGAAGACATCCGCGTTGATGCCCAACGCATAAAGCAAAGACGAATTATGCTGAACATCTTAGGCGCATAATACGAAAGAAAACACCTTTATATCATGAAAATTACAGAAGAACAAAAGAAGGTGTTGGACAGCTTTTCCTGTGAACGTCTTGCAGGAAAGCAGGAGAATATGCGGATAGTTGAAGACTTCTACAATAGCAGAAATCCTCAACTTGGGCAGAATCTCAAGGATAAAGCATATGAGGAAGACGAGAATAACACAACCGCTTATTATGTAATAAAGGATGAGGAAGGAAGCGTTGTCTTCTATTTCTCATTAAAATGTGGTATGCTTTATGATAAAATAGTTGAAGCTGACCAATACCAACAGTTACAGAAGATATGCAATCTCCTTATAAAAAAGATAATGGACAAGAGCATATCCGAAGATAAAAAAGAAGGGTTTAAAGAGTTATTAGAATCCTTTCGCTCGAAAAAAGGACTTACAAGAGAATCACTTGAAAGTGTTTTTAGCGCAGATGAGGTTACCATTGATGAGATATTCAAGGGCAATCAACGCCACGTAGGTAAGACTTATTCAGGTGTAGAGATTGTTCATTTCTGCATCAATGATGGTTATCGCGAGAAATGGGAAGCACTAAATATGCCTCAAAGGTTAGGTAGTATTATCTTTTGGAAGTTCATAATACCCCAAGTTGAGTGTCTTTTAAAAATTGTTGGATGCGAATATATCTTCCTTTTTGCTGCAGACTTATCGGAAGATGAGAGCCTTGTGAACTATTATAGAGAGCTTGGCTTCACAGACTCTTTGGTCCATCATGTCGCAATTCCTCTTTATGACCTCGCCTGTAAGTTCATGCACCAAAAGACAAACCAGCTTAATGAGAGGCAGAAAAAGTTCTTTGAGGACTTTAATCCAGACTTTAGTGAGAAATAATAGGAACGAAGTCTCTGCTTTAAACATTGCACTTTACACTTTAAACCTTAATATTCATTGCGCCATTACTTCCTTTTCCAACCTTAAGCCATGGGCTTAAGATTTTATATTCCTCGGACTTTTTTACTCGTATTTTATATCTTCTTTATCCCTGTTATACCTCTTTCTCACGTCTATTATATATAAGGTAAGAAGCTTTTTAGCTCTTCTTACCCGACCACAGTGCGATGATTACGAACAATCCGGCAACAATGATAAAGAGGAAAGAGCCTATAGCACCAGCATAAATACGACCCGTATGCACCTCTAAGGCAAGACTCCACAGTGACATTGGCATGGTTCTCAACTCTTCAGGTTGGGCAGAGAAGAACGTACCATCGTAATAATCAGCCACACATTCCTCACCTGTGAAGTCGGAACTATAGCCTACTACCATCTGACCGGCGGCAGCTGTCCCCGGAATAGTAGCCCTTGCGACCATCATATTATTGTAAGGCTCAATCTGTCCAGCCTGTCTGTTCCACCGGAAAAGCCCATCGAAAGAGCCAACAAGCCACATTCCACTCTCGTTACGTTGCCATACCGTCTGCCCCATCACACTCACTGGCGGTGCAATGGTGATGGGTTGTGGCTTTGAGGTTAGCGAAGATAAGGAGCAAAAGCCCTTTGATGTCGATAGTAACCAGTCGTGATTCTGCTCGTCATAACGTATCATCCGCAGACAATCGTACCATGCGTTATCGCTTGCCAAGACTGTTCCTGGCAGCGGATGGGTGTTATTCATGGTCAGTGGGATCATCACTGGAGGACGCAAAGCCCACCCTGTTATCGCCGTGAAGAGCGTCAATACGATGGTAAACACACCAATTCTTATTATGCCAATTCAATACTTTTGTATGCGTCGGACGCACCCAGAACCACACACCCGTCACACAAAGAGCAATGAGAATGAGTGCTATGAGGTCGACAATCAGCTTCCCCACGGTCCCGAAAAGCCCACCACTATGCAGCAACCACACCTGCCGGAAGAGCGAAACCTTACCATCGTCGCCCACAGCAGGCTGTATCTCCACCTTATGGAACTGTCGGTAAGGGGCTGTAGCATAGTAAAGATAGGAACGCGAGAGCACCACCAGCGTGTCACCCCGTGTGGTAATGTCGCTCAACAGATTAGCTGAATCCATCTCAGGAAGTGCCACCGACTGCCAGCCCTGGTGGGGTTTGAGTTGGTAAAGACCCATGATACTTGCAGCAAAGACCTTTCCGTTTTTCGTCTGTACCACTCCTCTCATCTGCCGATAATCAGCACCTGAAGACAATCCCTGGTTATAATCAATGAAGATTGACGCTGCCGTATCTGTCCGAATAACGCCTGCAGCACCATAGATTAGCACCATATCGTGCCCCTTATCATCCTTACAACGTAGCGTTCCACGCAACAATCCGTTGTTCCAATGCTTGAAATCATACCGACCAGGTAGCACAGCTCTGCTCACATTGACGTCAGCAAAGCACCGACGATGGTTCAAAACGATTCCCGAAAGACAAAACATTACCAAGAAGAAACTGATGATAAGTCCCGTCCATTTATGATATTTGCGCCACGTTCTGCGTTTCACATAAAGTTATATTCTACCTTATAAGTGTTATTTTCACCTACAAACTTACAAATAAAAATTCACATTCCGCACATCGTCTGTTTATTTAGACGGTGGGAACAGGCGCATTCTTACGAAGACATCATAGCTATTGAAGGAGTTAAAGAGGGGTAAACCAACTGTTTAAGACTAAAAAAATGACGGAATAAAAGTATAAAAACTTAGCCTCAAAACGCAATCTTCAACGCCCGAAGCCAATACCTTTAGTACCCAGTCCGTACACTTCCCTACCCATGAAACCGTATCTATAGCAGCCCATCCATACACCTGTCAACCCATGAAACCGTATCTATAGCACTCAGCCTGTACAGCCATCAAACCATGAGCTCATCTACTTTCCCACGTACAAAGCCATCTAATCACCTACTTAACAAAATCTTTACACTTTTTATCCACGCCAAATCGAAAAACAACAGATTTCCTCTTATTTCTAACTTTGTAACTATCAGAAAAACAAAAGGTTACAAACACCTTTGTAAAAGATGAGGGTGTGTCAAAATTGATACATCCTCTTTTCTATTCTTTCTTTACCTTGTCTA
>ERZ773197.1108-NODE-1108-length-19695-cov-3.647862_pt1 | contig 19695 bp, 22 predicted proteins | sample MGYA00580999_ERZ773197 | MGnify/ENA primary metagenome ERZ773197 (study PRJEB29015, sample SAMEA2738166) | human oral metagenome | biome: human oral; feature: human-associated habitat; material: saliva | place: China | collected 2185 ...
ACTTAAAATCGAATGGAGAAATCCATATGGGTTCAAGTCCCATTTCGGGCACCAACAAGATGACCTCAAAAAACGCGGTCATTTTTTATTTAAAAGCAAACTAGATATTATGATTATTGCGATTGACGACTCAGGTGACCCGGGATTAAAAATGGACAAAGGCTCCAGCAGTTATTTTGTAATTGTTGCTGTGGTATTTTTAACCGATTATGATGCGGAATCCACCGCTTTAAAGATAGAAAGATTTAGGCAAACATTAAAGTGGAGAGAACATCACGAATCCAAATTTAGAAAGACATCGCCAGAGATTAGGAAGGCCTTTCTTTCAGAAATCAATAGCTGTAATTTTGTATTATCGGTCGCTGTCGTGGATAAAGCAAATACTAATGTGGATATCCCATCTAATAGGGATGCTAGTAGTTTATACAATACAGTGATACTAAGGGCTATATCTCAAGTCTTAGATGAATCGACCAATGCACGGGTTTTAATTGACGGTGAAGGCGGATCGTCTTATAAGCGTAATGTAAAAACATTTTTCAGACAGAATCTTCCCAAAAATGCAATTAAACAGATAAGATACCGTGATTCAAAGAATGATGTTTTAATTCAACTTGCTGATATGGTTGCAGGCTCAGTTAATAGGTCTTTGACTGGAGATAAAGAGTATTTGAGTATTATTAAAAGACATATTAACTTTTTAACAAAAACCTAAAACAATCAAAAAAGCGCCTAAGCGCTATTTTTTCGAAACGTCTTCTATCCAGCAGATTACTCATCTGGAAAGTATCGCCATAACGACGCCAATTCGATAGACGAATCATTTATACCGTTATTATATTACTTTGAGAAAAAAATGCAAGCAAAAGTTCCTGTGAAAGAAATGGACTTGCATAAAAATCCAGTGTGGCTATAAAAACTCAATAAAAAATAACCTTAAAATTACGGTCATTTTTTATTGAGGAATAAATCTAGAAATGCGAGTAATCAAAAATATCTAATGATAAGATATTTTTTTGAATTTTAAAATGTGGCAAAAATAAGCAAGACATATTATATGTAAGCAATAATATAGAATAACCATAAAATGAGACTAATAATCAATAATGCTTTATATACTGTATGTCTATCTTGGCTTGCTTTAGTCGGCTTATCATTTAATACGCTAGTCATATCTTGCTTCCATTGCGAACAACAAATTAATGCCCCAATGACACCAAAACCGGTGGAACTATAGAAACCTTTTTGGAAATTTAAGCTACGTGCTTCAGTTCTTAGCAAATAATCTCTGTCACTAATATTACTAGAGAATATAAAGGCAAAAACAGCTGCAATAAAAGGTCCTATAATGGTAAGATAATTTATAAATCCGAGAAATACACCGAGCCCAGCACCACTACCGCTCATGATATACTGAATTTTTTCATTAATCATTTCTTCATCGGTGTCAGGCTCTTTATTGGAAGCAGAATTCTTTTTCGCACTCTCCGTAGCACTATAAACACTAATTAAATTAAGATAGGCCTCGGGCACATTCTTTGTAATTACTTCTCCTGTATCTGAGTTGACTCGTACGACCTTGTCATTATTAAAAATATATACTGTATAGTCGGAGTTATTTCCACTAATATTTCTTACTCCGTCAATTTTGAGAATTCTATTCATCTTCACTCCCATGATAATGTATAACGACATTATATAATAAACAGGTTTTTTAATCTATAAATCTGACAAAAATTATCGAAATACTTGACTTTATGTTAGATTTCGGTAAAATTAAAACAGTATGCGAGCTTAGCTCAGTTGTTTAGAGCGCTTCCTTGCCAAGGAAGAGGTCGAGAGTTAGAGTCTCTTAGCTCGCACCAAAAATTATAATTGCTCATACGCCCATTTCGGGCGTATTTTTATTTTTACCAATATTAATAAAACCAGTGGTGTTTTCGCCTCTGGTTTTTTCTTTCCCTTGGGGAACAAAAGTATTGTTTTGATTTGTTTTCCATAGAGTGAAAAAACGGCTATGAACCCAATAAAGTTTTAGCAACTTAAAAATTCGGCAACTAATAAAAAACAAAAACAAAAGGAAAACAAAATGAACAACTATAACAAATTTAATAATCAGCAAAACTCAGACGAAAATAGCACCCTCGCAGAAACGATTTTATTAGCAGGGTCTGGGCTATTAGTACTCTGGATTGGCGTAAGTACATTACCAGTCATGAGCATCCTCGGATTTATCATGGTTGGTACGGCATTAATAGATTAATAAGAAAGAGAGAAAATATGAAAATTAAAGTAAAGCAACTAGGAATCCCGAAATTCGTCAGAGTAAACGTAGTAAGGGCTAAATAATGGAAAAAGATAACTATTATAGCAGGCCTGAATGGTCATTCTCGCAGATGAAGTACATCATTACGGATGGCATTGACTACGCCGTAGCGGCTAAAAGAGGTCTATTACCACAACCAGCCAGCAAGGCTATCGATATCGGAAGCTTAGCGCACGAGGAACTACTTAAGCAGGGCGGTTCAAATGAGTTTGTAGTCAGCCCCTACCCAAATTTCTTAACTAAAGAAGCAAGGGTCTGGAAAGCAGAGCAAACGCTTCCTATCATCAATGAAAAAGAGTTTGAACAGCTAAATAGTATCTGTGAAGCAGTAAAAACTCACCCACTATACAGCACATTATTATGTGGCGAGGGCATCGAAAATGAAAAAGCCATGTTTGGGAAAATCCAAGGTCTACCAATCCGCGGAAAAGCCGACGCAATTAAAAAGACTGAAGATGGTTTTATTATCTGCGACCTTAAAACGACCGCACAATTTTCGGACTGGAAATATAAAGCCTTCCGTTCCTGCTACGATTTGCAATCGCTTATCTACTCAGCTTTAACTGGAAGCTACAAGACTACGAAGTTCTACTTTATGGTAGTCGAAACCGTAGCTCCTTATCGCACAGCTGTAATGCTCGCAGGCGATAACTTCACAGATAGCGGTGAAACCAAGCTATTAAAATGTATCGATGAAATCATGAAGTTCGGAAATCGCGATATCGATTTTCACCAGAACAAAACCTTAGATGATGTGTATGAACTTGGAGATTTCAGTAATTAGAAAGAGAGAAAAAATGGAAAGTAATATAACAAAAGTCGAATCAAAAAACATCGAAATTAAACCAAAAGCTAAACTCACGATCGAGAGTATGGTTCACAATCAAGAGTTCTTAAAGAAAGCTCAAGATGTATTGGGCCAAGGTACCCAACAGTTCATGAGTTCAGTTTTGACCCTATCGAATTCAGATAAAAACTTTAAGCAATGCGACCCGATTAAACTTTATAACTGTTGTCTCATGGCCGCGGCAATCAAGTTACCTTTTAATCAGAGTTTAGGTCAAGCCTACGTAATCGCTTATAAAGGCGAGCCACAGCTCCAGATTGGCTATAAGGGCTTCATTCAGCTAGCACAACGCTCTGGCCAATTTAAGACCATTAACGCTACCGAAGTTAAAGAGGGGGAAGTCAAAAGCCGTAATCGCTTAACTGGCGATATCGAATTTAGCTGGATTGAAGACGAAGAGGAACGTGAAAAAGCTAAAACTATCGGTTATGTCGCATACTTTGAACTCCTAAACGGTTACCGCCAAACACTATATATGTCTGCACAAGAAATTAGAGGCTACGCGACTAAATACAGCCAAAGTTTTAAGTTTGGTGGTGGTGTTTGGAAAGATAATTTCGATGAAATGGCTAAGAAAACCGTTCTGAAACGAATTCTCAGCAAATACGCTCCACTCTCAATCGATATGCAGAAAGCTATCGAGATTGACCAATCAGACGGTGATAAAAGCTATCCGGACGCGCCAAAAGAAACCTTAAATGTCGAAACTTTCGACGCAGAGGAAGCGGAGGTAATTAGTGAATAGGATTGAAGCAACCAAGAATGTCGCAATTCGAATTAAAAAGAAAGGTAAAAATGGCAGGAACTAAAGCTGGTGGATTGAAGACAAGAGCCACTAACTATCAGAAATACGGAAAAGACCATTATCGGCGTATCGGTGCGATTGGTGGACGTAAAAGTAACACTGGTGGCTTCGCCTGCATGGATGTCGATAATGACGGCTTAACTGGTCCAGAGCGATCTAAAATCGCAGGAAGTAAAGGCGGAAGAATCGGAGGCTTTATTGGAAAACGTGGGTACGCATTCATCGAACTAGCCGAGGAGAAAGGTTTCGCATATTACGAACAAAGGAGTTCTGGAAACATCGTAAAATTAGCAATTAACAATTAAATCAGATGGTGCTGGCCGATAGGAACCAGTTAAATGTAAACATAGATTCAGCCATAGTACTTAATATCAGATGAGGCGTAATCGATTTTAATGTGCATTTTATAATTTAGACCTCTAAATTCTTTAATAGCGCCTCATTCTCAACAATTATCACTAGGAGCGTCGTAGACGGTAGTCGGAATAAAAAAGTTGAGTTCCTTAAACTCCGACGCGATTCGAGACCTACGAATCGTTCTGAAAACTTCTCCTAGTGATAATTTCTGGATTTAAGACAATGAACAATAGACAAAATTTAATTCAACCCGATAAAGTCCTCGTTGATTATGTCGATAGTACCGGAAAACCCCAGCACTACGAGTATAAGACTATTAAAGAGGCTTATAAGTTTGAACGATATCTAAAACAACATAAGAATTATTCGGCCGTCCTCACGGTGGTAATGCCTAAAAGAGCTAACGAGGAGAAAGGAGAAAGAGAGAAATGGTAAAAGATAAAGTTGACGAAGCGATCGAAACGCTTGTAGACAATGAACCGAGAGATGTGAGCTATAATGAGCTACTTCAATGTCTATGCGAGCTAACAGATAAGGACTTTAAGAACCTTATTAAAATCGCAAAATTAGAGAGGAAAACTAATAAACTAATCGACCAATACTTTAACAATAACTAATAATGTGGTGCTTTGAGCGGTCTATAATAATTTCTCTCGCCGTATCAAGGTTAAATGTCATAAACGCAGCCCATTATGCTTGACGGGGTGGACGCCGAGCCGCCCCTACCATGAAAAGGAGAATTGAAAAATGAAATATTATAAATTGATAAATGACATCCCAATGTTCAAAAAAGGAGATTTATTCTTCATCCATCCAGAAGAAGGGCGTTTACTTCAAAAAGACACCTTAAGATTAGCCTATCATAAGAAAACTCTCGAAAACAATCCAGAAATTCTTAAAGAATGGTTTGAGGAAATTGAAGAATCTGAAAATAAGAGGTGGAGAGCGAAAGATGGCGATGAATACTGGTTTATTACCTGGACTGGCCACATAGATTGTGCTAAAGAATATCGAGATAATTGCGACGATTATCGTTTTAATACAGGCAATTATTCTAAAAATCCAAAAGAAATCGAAGCCCGCAAGGAATACCTACTCGCCCGCCAAGTGCTTTTAGATGACGCCGATGGCGGGAAATGGATTAAAGATGGCGAAAATTGGCATGCTTTTTATGATACGAATACCGAAACCTATGCAAGAGTGTCGAGTGAGTCTTATTACTTTCCAGGAGTGATTTATTTTAAGGATGTAGAGAATTTATATGAATCCCTCAACGAACATAAAAAACAGTGGGAAATCGTGCACAAATATGAGGCGGGAGAGATGTAATGGCAAAGATTAATATCAATTTTACTAAAGATAATGAATATTATACACCAGAGTCAGTTGTCAATTTCTTTGGTAAATTTGATTATGACCCTGCAACCACACCAGAAAAAGCAAAGGACCTAGATATTCCTAATTTCGATACCATAGAGACAGATGGGTTAAAACAGGACTGGACAAAGTATAAAAGAATATGGATCAACCCTCCCTTCACAAGGAAATATGAATTTTTAGTCAAAGCTTGGGAAACATATACTTATGCAAAAAATGATATCTATATTCTTTTCCCAATCGAATTTTTAACAACTGAAAAATTCCATAAAGCCTGTAAGGGGGGGCGTATTTATGTGCCTAGTGGTAGAATTAACTTTCAGTCAGGACTCGGTAGAAAAACTAAAAGTCCAGCGTTTGGAAGCTGCATTATGAAGATACAAAATACCTGGGAAATCGTATTTATAGATAAAAAAATAATTGGAGAAGCGAGTAGTAAAACAAAATGCGTAAAATAGGATATAGGGCGTGGCTTAAAAAAGAGGAAAGATTTATCTACCCTAAGTTGATATTAAATGATTTTGGTTCCGTAGTAGAGGTTGCCTATAATGATATTGACATATTTACCGATGAACTTATAGAACATAGACTTCTTATCGAAGATGTCGTACTTGAACAAGATACTGGTCTTAGAGATAAGAATAATAAAAAGATTTACGAGGGGGATATCGTGGATTATGTTAATGGATGTATCTGCATAATTCAATACGAAGTTGAGGGTGCAAGGTTTATTCATAGAGATATTTCGGATAATTTCCCTTTTGGGTTTAGTGGTCTTGAAGAATATAATGGTAAACTTTTTGAAGTTATCGGCAATATTCACGAGAATACTGAATTATTAAATAAAGACCAACCTGATGAAAAAGAATGAATTTGACGTCCCAGTAGATTGGGGAAAACTTAGCTCACATAAGCCTGCTAAGCATTCAAAAAGCGATAAGCAAATCTACTGGGCTAAGATTCGTATGGCGAGCAAAAAGAGAAAGTTCAATATTGATAAAAATATGCAAGACAATGAGCAAATTAGCCTCTGCACGCACTGTTGGTGTATGACGCACACGATAAATGGCAAGTGTGGTAAATGCGGAGCAAGAAAGGAAAGATAAATGGACAACATTATTTTACTGCCAAATGAAGCTGATTTGAGCTATGAGGATCTACTTGTTATTAGATCTGCACTGCAAATACATAGCCAACAGACTCAAGAAGCTTTATTCAAAATCAATCATTTAATTAAATCAAATGAAGAGGAACAAGAAGAGAGGTTCAAATAATGCTATACACAGGTCATAAAAATAAGCATATGCTTAACGGTCAGAACATCGTCGACTTTATCAGGCTCAATATGGAGCAAGATCGCAAAATCTTTGGCAATATTCCGTTACCAACCAGAGAGCAAACGGCCCTAGTAATTAGAGCTTTAAGAATGATTCATATCTTAGAATACGCGTCCGAATATGACGCCTCGGATTTACTCAAAACCGATGAGATTACGAGGTTTTGGCCAACCATATCAAGTATTGGTAGATTTTTCCGAGACGCTCCGTTAGAAGTGTTGGAAAAATATGAAATAGAACATAGGAACAACTAAAATGAAAGATTTTATTGAACATTTAATCGAAAGCACATTCATAATCATTCTCTTAATATCAGCACTAGCGGGGCTTATATTACCGATAATGCTGGTGTTGTGGCTAATTAAAGTGATTACAATATGAGACGAATCCTAAAATATAATTCTGAACACAACCTCTATGAGCAGATAGCTCGATACTTGCAACTACAATATCCAGACGTAATTTATCGCTTCGATTTAGCTTCAGATCTTAAATTAACACCTGGCCAAGCAGCGAAACACAAGAGACTACATCCAACTCGCGGTTATCCGGATTTATTCATAGCTGAATCAAGTAGTAAAGACCACGGGCTTTACCTAGAAATTAAAACAGAATCAAACTCGCCATATAAAAAAGACGGTACCTTGAAAAAGGATAAACACCTTGAAGAACAGGCTAAAATGCTTGAAAGACTGCGTGCGAGAGGGTATAGAGCCGAATTTGGGATTGGACTTGAAAATTGTAAAAAGATAATTGATGAATATTTAAGGAGTTAACGATGGAAACAATCATGTATATAGTACTAACTGTAGCCGCCATAGCTATGGCTTGGATGAATTATGAATATTGGAAGCTTAACGGATATCTTAAAGAAATGTCTATTGAACTCGAAAACTATCGTAGGCATTATGAGGTTGTTGTAATAAAAAAATCTAAAGAGACGGAGAAGATATTAAAAAACGCTAATTTGGAAAATAAAAGAAGCACATTAAGTTTCGTCACAATTAACCAAATAGTCGAAGCAATGCTGTCTCAGGACGGTGATAAAGCCAAGCTAAAACGTAATGCTAATGAAGCCACAATCATCCTAAAAACCGCCATGATATGTGAAGCTCGTGGAATCGATGAGGCTATGAAATATTATAACGGCACACATTCAGAAGATGAATATCAGGAATACAGAACCAGTGTGATATTACCGGATTAATGCTTCGAACCCGAAATAGCCCCATGTTGAGAGGGGGCTATTTTTATGGTTCAAAAAATATAATAAAAAAAGAACCCCTTCCATGAGGTTCTTTTAACTCAACACTATAACCTGTATCCTAATTATAGTTTACCCTGTTTCTTTAATTTTTCAACTCTAGAGTGAATGTATGAATTTCCGCCGATTTCTTCATAATGAGAGTAAATATCATTAAATCGTTCAAGCTCAATCTCCGTGAGATGTTCTCCTCGTTCAATGTCGGCCAAATACCTAGTGACAAAGTTCCGGCATTGTGCAATATCAATACTATGGATTTCTCGGTTATTTTTCTCGAGTAGCTCCGTGAGTTTTTTATTCTTTCTTTCGAGTAATTCAGTGAATTCACGTCCATTTTTATCAATTTTCTGATTTAGAGGGTCAACAAGACTGGTCGCCCACTTCTTCATCATATTATCTAAGAATTTGGCGATAATACCGAGGCCCGTAATCACACCGGCGATTACAGAGATAAATGTCGTGATGTCTTCCACCGCAATTCGCATTATTGTCTTCGCCTCAATTTTATAGTCGTGCCAACAGGAATGTTGCCATAAATACCTTGCTCATGAAGCTGGTTGGTATAGAAAGCTACATCACCATTATCTCCCCATAAGCCATTGTCAGTTTGAAGACCAAGCTTAAGAATTACAGCACCAAAAGTGTCACCAGCTTGATAAGTGTAGCTAACTTCATTACTAAGAGCTGGCTGCGGTGCAGGAGCAGGAGTTGTAGCAACTGGAATCGGCTTAGAACTCTCAGCCTCTAGCATGGATTTAGGACATGCGTAAACAGCCCCCACAGCATCAAGATTAAGGTAGTGAGTAGAGATATGTAGTGGTGTCCAGTTAGCATCGTTTACAATGTTTCTGTCAGCGTCTACAACCATACCAGTATGGCCATAAGCACCTGCAGAATAGGCAAAGATAGCACCATTACGCTTACCACATCGTACCCAACCAAGCTTATTAACTAGATAATCTACCATAGCCCTGCCGTCACATGGACCATAATCAGGGTGTGGGATATAGTTCATTCGAACACCAGAAGCTAGATACCATGAGTATTTACTACACTGCCAACCTTTGCCGTAGTCACTATCACCATCTGGAAGTCTCTTAGATAAAGGATTGTCTCCACCTTGTCCAACTTCTGTAATTTCTTCTTCTGTAGGTTCGGCTTTTTTATCGGTTTGAGTATCATTAACTGTATGTTTAGGGGTGATGAGTTCAGCAATTTCTTTAGCCGTCTTCACTATATCAGAAGTTAGCCCTGCGTAGTCAGCTTGAGATTCATCAAGCTTTACATCTGTCTTCTTATTAATAAAGGCAACAATATTCTTAACCGTATTGGTTAAATACCAACCAACCCCACCTAAGATACCGGCAATTAAAATAGGGAACGAAGCATCTTGCAGGAATGACATATCTGCTCCAACTTTTTTAGCGTACCAGTTTGTAACCTCAAGTAGGCCAACTGTACCAATTACGCCAGTCCCCCAAATAACAGCTTTTACTAAATCCTGAAACATCTTTTTCCAAGACCATTTCAAATTGGGCGTAAATATAACTTTTACTATGCCAATAAGCAAATCTAGTAAATATGCAACCCCTAGAATCCCCGCTCCAACCGCCGCTGCAATAATCTTATCTAACATTGTTTTTCCTTTCTTACAACAAAAAACGACCACATTTCCGAAGAAATTGGGGTCGTAGATTTGCTTTAATTATAACATTAAAAAGGGAATCGAATAGCTACTTTAACCCAGAAAGTTGCAAACTGGAGTAGCCATAAACATTTTACCATATATCTGTTATTTTTGAGCAATAATAAAGCCACTCCAATAGATTCGGCAGTTCTGAACCCACGTAGCGTAGTTATTTCGCCAAGTACCATTAACCGCGTGTGATGATGTAATAGACAAGTTGACACTAATGGCGGCATCCGAAGCATATGCAGTGATTAACCCACTGAGAATCTTTACGCCCTGAGGTAGTGGAAAATCAGATGGCGCTATATAATCCCACCCAGTATGATAATCTCTTGGGATAGTCTCTTGTTGCTGTATCATGAATAGTGAGAGATTCGTTCCAATCGGGATTTCAGTCCAACCATGATTTTTTTCCTCATTTGGCTTCAGCCCTACATTCTGTGCCTTAACCACTCCAGGGGCATTGGCTAATAATTTGTAGCCGTTTGAATAAATGTCACCAGCGACTTCTAATTGTCCAAGATTTTCGTTAGGCTTATCTATTAGAGGAATATCTCCAATACTCACCCGTCCATCTTTCCCGAGGAATAATTTAGGTGAGCCAGCTGGAATTAGCGCTCGTACGCTAACAGATGTGATAGAGTCAGTGATTTTTGCTTCAAGCATGTAGCTCTTATCGCTATCTAGACCAATAACGAATTCATCGACGATAATCTTATCATCTTGAACCTTAAAAGCCTTATTCTCCCAAGCCTGCCAATCGGAATTACTTGGCTTAATGCGAAACTGCACGCCAGTATTGCTATTTATAATATTTTTCTGAGAGTTTCCGATAGTTATCAGTGAAAAGGCACCGGAAACCTTAACCTTAGTCTCGCGATCGAATCCATTTACGCGTCCACCAGTTAAGACAACGGTCGGAGCTGAATACGGAATTACTGTGATATTTTTTCGCACAACAGTGGCAAAATCACGCGAATCTAACGCTGAGACGCTCACCACTTGGTTAGTATTGGCATTGACTACGCCAAGGTCTAATTGCACATCAGCGGTATCAGAAAATCCTTTAGTAGCCGAAACCCCGAATGCGGAAGCCAAATATTTGCTCATCGAGGCATACTTTTTAGCCTCAGCCTTCTTCTCTTCGGTAATCTTAACCCCCAAGCGAGATTGACCTTGAATAAACACCTGGTCATTGCCAGTAATCGCCTTAGTGGCAGCGTTGGTATCGAAACAAGTAAATTCCGTGAATGTTGGTTCGACTCCCACTAAATGAGCATTATAGTGGCAGGTTTTACTGCCAGTTAAATTACCGTTAAACAGTGTATCGACTTTAATTTGGCCAGAATACGCCTTTTTAGAGGTGGTGATTTTATAAATCTCCTCTGCGATTTTATTGGTATCAAAAACACAGTTAAATTGTACATCTCTCGCGACTTCATATGTTTTGTCGGCATACATAAAATAAACGTTATGTCTGAAAGCTCCGTTTACGGAATTCATGTGAATTGTGATAGTTTCACCAAGGTTAAAATCCGGCGTATTGTTCGGGTAGGAAGTGATAGACGGCTGTGAAGCCCTTGGAATGGTTGGCAAATACCAGCTAGCTTTCCCAAACGAGTTATTAGAGTTTTGATAAATCGCAGCATCTGAAAACACTTCAAACCAACCACCGCCAGCAGAGTCATGGCTAATCCACTTTTCGCCCTGAATTATAACAGTGCCATTATAGAGGTTATGGCGGCCAGTGTTCCATTCCTGACCAGCCACGTTCACGTACGCTCTAAATAGTGTCGACCAAGCTCCTGCAAGGGTTCCGCCAGTGCCAAAAAGCTTAAACCCAATGCGCGAGCGATTACTAGCCACATCCTGCTCAATTAGCCACCACTCAAATCTTAAACGGCTAGGGTACCCTGATAGCCCAGTGTCCCGTGTTTCGAAAAATCCATTATTCATTTCTGTCTCCTACCCTACGAAATACCAGCCCGGCCTCTCACCGTCTTTAACTGGTACGATTTTTATTGGGTCCATATTAATTTCTTTTCTAGCACTAAGCTTAGAGGTTTCAGTAACATCACGATTCAGCTTAAAAACCTCTTCATCGGTTCCCGTAACATTTGAGTGTCCGCTCATGCCAAGAGGCGTGATTTGCACATAATCTCCAGAATAGACACTAGAAGACACCATCATACCTTGGTCATTCACTGCTACCTGAGTATTAAGAATCTCGCCATTAGCCTGCACCCATGGCACTACCTGGTCTCCCATATTGACCATTAAGTCAGTAATTAGGAACTGCTCGCAGTTATTACTGGTCGAAACAGTAACATCTAGATAGTTCATGCTTGGGTCAATTTTAGTTAAATCGAAGTTTTGCCAGATAATCTCTTTGTTTTCTGGAATTGTAATCACAAAGCTATCGATAGTATTACTTAATTTTACTGTAGCAGTGCCAATAGAGCCTTTCTTAGCTCTAAATGATAAAGAATACGGAATTTTACCGCTAGACGCCACGTTGAGCCTCTGAGTGATAATAGCACCCTTTTTAAGTTCAATCACATTGCCAGAAACAGCGCCATAAGACCTAGATTCCGGACTTGTATAACTTTTAACTGAACCTACATTATTCTTAGACCATTCTACTAACGTTCCATCTTGATTCTTGGCATAACCAACAGAGTTTTTAATCAAATTTCCACCACCAGTGGTCTGAATCGTAGTGACTACATCTTTAATGTTTTGAGTAATCTTGGTAAATTCTTCATTTAATTTCTGGTCTACCTGAGTCTGTTTCGAAACTACCGACTCGATCTCTTGCTTCTGCTTGTCTACCTTAATCTCAGTATTATAAATAGTCTTAGTAATACCACCAGCTCTTGCGTAATCCGTTTGAGTTACGGTTGGAGCGACACCTTTAATGGTTTCCTTGATGCCGTTTCCGAGTTCTAGATGAGTATCAGTTACATAAACCTGATTTAGGTTAGTGCGACCAAGCTCTGTGATTTGAGGTTCTTTCATCTCGTAATATACGGTGACAGGTGTACCTTTAGCTTTCTCAGCTTTTAGCCAGTTCTTGAACGAAGCTACATCGGTGATTTTCATGTACGCCTTGTCTGGGACAGAGAACCAAAAGCCCATAGTATTAGTATACTTAGGAAAATTATTATAACCACCATAGATTGCCACACCAGTTCTATTCTCTCGTGTCGTGTAGGTAGCGTCTTCGTTTATAGCCTTAAAATGCGAACAGATAATATTAGCCACAGAATCTTGCTGAACGAAGATTTTTTCTTCGGTCGGGTTTTTATACTTAAACCCGATAGTTCCAGCAGGTGTTGTGAAATAGTGAGTAATTTTCTCTTCTTCGCCAGTTAGTTCTAATTTACCGACACGCTTTATCAGTTTAGCTACGCCATTTTCTAACTTCACTTCGTCATAAATATCGTCGGTGAGCTTGCATAAGTTAAGGCCACTAGGGAGTGGAAAATCAGTGGTTTCGAATGGTGTAAATTCAGTGTTTTCACCATCTTTTACTAATGTAATTCTTAGACGTAGTTTCTTGTAATTCCAAAATCCTTGGTCTGTTGCTGCATTGTGCGGAATCCAAACAAACGGTGTGTAATTTTCTTCTAAAACATCGGTGACATTAACATCGAATACCTTGGTTCCGCCATTGAGGTCGCCTGGTCTCAAATATGAAGAGTAAACTACCCCACCTTTTTGAATCGGAATCGAGATGATAAAATCTGCGCCAGCAAAATTCTTTTCAACCGTGCCGCCGAGATGCTCGACAACAAGTTTATATTTACCAGCAGGAATAAAGCTCTTAGCATAAGTTGGGGTAATTAAAGATGACTCGATACTCACGGTGCCGTTTAGTGAAAACGAGCCGTCTTCATAGGTTTTAATTTCAACGTTATTTAGTGTTCGGTTTCCAAATCTAGTATCAAATAAATTTTTCCCAGTAAAACTCACCTTACCTCCAGCCAGCTCTTTAATAGTCTGCGGTGCTTTTGGTCTTGGAGTAATAAATCCTGAGGCGTATGGAGTATATTCAGGGAAGTTATCGTCATTAAATCCGCCCTTATATAAAGCTACGTTCGTAAACAGAGTTACAGGCTCTGGGTATTTTGATGCTAAGTTCAAGCCAATTTTCATATCATACTGGCTATATTTAGTACTATCCGTAGTAAACTTCGCAGTTTTGTAGCGTATTCCACCAAAAAAGTCTTTCCCAGTACCATCTTTTTTCGTAGCGACTACCTGCACGAAAAGTTGTTCAGAATTTCCAGCGTAGTTTACGATTGTGTACTCTGTCTTATCTAGAAGATTAAGATTTTCGCGAGTAATCATCGGTAGCCAATTTACAGCAGGCTTGCCAGTGAGCTTTAATATACCGTCTTTATTTTCGAGCTTAGCTCCGTGAACAGCAAATGGAAGTCCAGAGAATTCGTCAAAAAGGTTCTGATAGCCTAAGTTTGACGGTTCATATGGGTGAGCCACGGAGCCAGCTTCCAACATGAAGCGAGCGCTAATATTTAGGTTGGTGCCTTTATTAGCAAGATAAGCGATATAGCAGCCATATTCGGTGTTTGATACGGTAAAAGTAACCTTAGTTTGGCCAGATGTCATTTTTGCCAAAGTATGGTTACCGCCATTATTTGAGTCGATAACTACGAAAACATCAGTGTTGCCCTCTCGTGACAATGTGTAGGTTCCAGGGAGTAAAGTGAACATATTAATCGGCATAGTACACCGGTTATTCACTAGCACCCCCTTAGCCTCGATGAAACCGTCTGGTTTAACATTGAGATTGGCGCCAGAAGAGGTTTTAGCGCCATTAAGCGTCAAAAGGTTATAGCCATTAGTCCTAGATTGTTTAAGGTCGCCTTTGACTTGGCCGTTCATAACCTTTCCGCTAGCTTGTGCCAGCACTAAATCACCAGGCTTATACCAGCCAAAGCCAGTAGTTTCGGCCTCGAATGGGTAGTGCGAGAAATCTTTTATGGAATTAAAAATCGGAGTAATTAGTTTTCGCCTATCGTCATCTAAAATTTCATTATTAGCTAATTTAACCTCCGTAAGACCATTATTGGCTACGGAATTATTATCAGATACTGCAATATTGTCCTCTTGCGGAGTACGGGCTAGCACCAAGCTATTTACAGGGCCATATTTTGGCTTGTATTTTAAGGTCTTGAGATTGTCATAAGTCCAGATTTCATCTTCATCTGGTTTTTTCTTACTATCTCTAAATGATAGAGTTTTACCATTAAATACCGCAATAGTGGCGGTAGCGCCAGCGATTTCGCCTAAAATATCACGATAGGTGCAATTTGAAATTTTCGCATACAGGTCTTCAGGAATCTGATAGGTAATATTTGGTAGGTTATCGAGATTAGTATCGATTGTAAACTCAAAGCGCTCTGCAAGCTGATTGATTAGCTCTTTAATAGTGCAAGGGAATTGGATCGTGCCGGAATTGTATGGGGTTTTAGCAAGTTTACCCATGAGGTCGTAGCCTTTGATTTTAGTAGTCTTTTTCTCAAAATCTGCGGTAGATTCTTCTACATAAAACAGCCCCAGATTCGCCTCTTCCCAAGTGTCATTTACAGCGTCAATAAGCGTTTTAGCTACTACGCTAAAAGTATGGTCGACTAGATTATAGTTGGTACCAAAAAGCTCAATGTTAATTACAGAAGTAGCCGTGCCAAATAAGTGGCCAGATGAATCAATGGTGATTTTAATTAGCTTGTCTTGTCCCGTGATTACGGTGTTATCGTCTAAAACTAGCGAAGCAGTAACCATTTTAACTGGTTCTTTCATTGCTTGCTTGAATTTATCAGTTACATTTATCATGTTAAATCCTTTCCATAGGAATTAAATTCACCGTAAACGGTTTGCATAGCCCTCTCTGGCGTTCTAAAAGTTCCACTGAGTAATCTGAGGCGTAATAAGCGCCTCTTCTGGTGGTCCCAGACATTGGGTCGTAATATTCGACATTGAAAAATCCTTGATCTAACAACCCACAGAGTTCAGCAACACGCTCTTTTGTTAAAACCCCACCAATTTCTAGTTCTAGCTTTGGAAATACGCCAATAAAGGTCGCAGAGAGGCCACCATTGAGGTTTCGACCAGCATCTGAATACAGCTTGGCACGGGTGACCTTATATGTTTTGAGTCCTACCACTGATTTTCCGTTAATTTTTAATAAATCGCCTGAAATTATCATTTTTTCTCCAAATAAAAACGACCATGGGGAATCCCAGCACGGTCGTAGATAGTTCTATTATAACAGATTTAGGTGATACTGGTTAAAAAGCTAGGCGGTTGTTTTTGAATCCGAATAGTGATAATATTAAACTAAATTTTGTTTTATACACATATTTTCTATCAGATAGACGCAGATAATGCGTCTATCTTTTTATTTAGCTCATGCTTGAAAAATACGTGTATTGCGATATATTAAGTTTAATAACTTTTTAATACTTAGGAGAGATTTTCGCATGGCGGAAGAAAAAGAATCAAATAAAAAACCAGTCTATAAGAAGTGGTGGTTCTGGGTTATCGTAGTATTTGTGTTGATTGCTATTGGTAATCAAAATAAAGATAATAGCACTTCTACCCCAATGCACAGCTCCAAGCAGGTCACTGTTATCGACTTCAAAGACATGAAATACAACGATATCGCGACATGGTGCGAACAGAACAAGGTTAATTGTGTTGAAGTTAAAGAATATTCAGACACCGTGGCCGCAGGTGGTTTTATCAAGCAATCAGTAACCGCCAATGAATCAACAAATGAAGGCAGCACAATTAATGTAATTTATTCTAAGGGAGTGGCTCCTACTGTTAGTCAACAGAATGCTATTAAAAAAGCTGAAAGCTACTTGTCTTTCACTGCATTTTCTAGAGATGGACTCATCCATCAATTGAAATATGAAAAATTCCCGGAAGCTGATGCAGTTTATGCAGTTGATCACATCTCTGTCGACTGGAATGAGCAAGCAGCAAAAAAGGCGAAAAATTATCTCGACACAACTTCCTTTAGTCGTGACGGTTTAATTAAACAATTGAAATATGAGAAGTTCACGCAAGAGCAAGCCGAGTATGGCGTAAATAAAGTTGGATTATAATATAAATTATTTTAGTTACGGGCGCCCTAAATATCTAGGACGCTCGCATTTTTTAGGAACGACTGCACATTCATACGATCTACCATGCCATTAAAATAATTTTCACCGCCAACTACAAGAAGTAGTTGATTAAATATCAAAAACACCCATATTTCTTAAGAATGTCTGAGCATTAGCACGGTCAACTACACCCTCGAAGACTTTTTCGCCGTCAATATTAAGAATAAATGGTGCAGATTTCATATCGTCGATATAATCGCCTAGGATTGAATTTTTACGGTCAATCTTTATGTCGAAATCCGGATTTACTGCAGGACCAAAATCAAGTTTACTGTCAATTTCTTTGCTCAGTTCACTAGCAGATTTTACCATGTCACCAAAATTAGACTCGAAGCCAATGCTCATACCTTGGCTCATATAGTCACCGATACCCATAAAGAGACGAGACGGGGAGTGAATACCTAAGAATTTTTTAACACCGTCCACAGCACCAGAAAACATATTCTTCATACTATTAGCTATATTGCCAATACCAGCTTTGAGACCGTTCCAGATATTTCGACCAATATCACTGAATACTTGAAACGCTCCACTGAACGCATTTACGATATCGTTCCAGCGTTCTCCAGCCCAGTTTGCAACGCCACTAAACGCAGAAGTTAAACCGTTCCAGGCTTCGCTCGCTTTGGTTTTAGCGTGATTGGCAAATTTACCGAATTCAACACCGGCCTTACTTGCAAGATTAGAAATATCTTCTCCAACTTTACTTAAGCTCACTCCCATTGGTCCAAAGAAACCCTGGTCGACACCAGTCATACTATCATTGTAAGTTTTTGTAATCTCTTTTGACTTCTTTTTAGTCTCGCCTTCTAGTCTGCCAATATCATCGACATTGGCTTTAACCATATTCCCATTCTCGTCTTTGTACTCCAAAGTCCCATTTTTGAGTGCATTAATAGCCTCCTCAGTATTTCTGTATTTTCCAGAAATAACCGCCTGTGCAGTAGCATTCGCATACAGTGCAGATAATTCCTCATCCTTAGCCGCCTTGTGTGCCTCTGCGGCCTTAACAGAGTCATTAGTGGCCTTAGTTAAATTGTCTTGAGACAACTTAACTTGTTCATTGGCAGAATCTAATTTTAGTCCAGCCTCATAAACAGCTTGCTGTGCTGCGGTCATATTCTGATATGACAACACCCCATTATCTACTTGAGACTTTAACGATTCGTAGGTTACACCTCTATCGCGCTCAATTTGTAATAATTCCGCCTGGGCCTGTTTTTGGTCTTTAATGGCTTGAATTTGCTGCAGTCCAGCATCCGCAGCGGCTTTTCTGGCATTATTAAGGCTCTCTTCGGCGTTTTTAACCTTTTCGGTCGCATCAGAAAGTTGTGAATTGGCAGTCTTAAGTGCTTTAGCTGCGGATTCAGCTTTTCTAGTCGCACTATCTGTTTGTTCGAGAGCAGATTTAACGCTACCAAAAATAAACGCAACACCAGCAATAATCCCAGCCCCAACTAAGATTAGAGGATGTGCCATAATTGCGGTAAATGCACCTAAAACAGCTGTCTTAGTTCCAACAGCTGCCGCAATTGCAGCAGCCTTAAACCCTGCAAAACCACCGCCTGCTAGTACGAAGGCTGTTTTTAGTGCGCCTAATTTTGCAGACATAGCAACCATAGCCTCAGGAGACGATAACATTACAGAGCGAAGGGTACGTACACCAGCACTAAGGTCATCAATCGCATTTTTAGCTTTAATTGCGACCGCAAGGCCGCTGATTGCAACAGAGACACTAATGATAAATTCAGCAAGACCTTTATTATCGGCAATGTACCTCAATGAGTTACCAAGAGCATTTAATATTAAGACGATACCACCACCAGTGAAGTTAGTAATAGGGATTAAAAATACATCTATAAAAGGCTTCAAATAGGCGTTCCAGATTGTAGAGATGGCTCTACCTAGAAATCTAATCGACCCTCCAAGTGCATTCAAGAAAGCAGGAAGCAACTCATTTCCAACCCAAGTAATGAATGGCTTAATTCTTTCCCAAACATCAGCAAAGATTTGTTTTGCAGGCTTAATAAATTTACTAATATCATCGCCAAATCTCTTGAACGCCTCTCCAATTTTGTCGAAATTGAAAATTTTGAGACTATCTCTTAGTTTTTCAAAAATCTCATTAACCTTATCAACCCCCTTGCCGATTCCGGAATCATCGAATCCAATGCCGGAAACATCATAGCTTGGCGCACCGCCACCTCCTCCTGAGCCACCAGAACCACCAGAACCGCCCCCAACCGACGACGACGCCGGAGGGCGTCTGGAGTAATCCACATTCACCCTCTGAGTGGACCTGAACTCAATACCTGGGTTGTTCTGCGTGTCGCTGTAGCCCGTCACCGAGTACTCGGGATCGCTATCCGCGTATGCGGCTGGCGTCGTCATGACGGAGGTGAGCGCCAAGGTTGAGGCGCAAGCAAGCGCGCGAGTGAGGCGCTTACATAGCATCTTCGGCATTTGCGGCCCTTCCTTCTAAAACGTGCCAACTTG
>ERZ773197.1116-NODE-1116-length-19543-cov-15.092467_pt1 | contig 19543 bp, 24 predicted proteins | sample MGYA00580999_ERZ773197 | MGnify/ENA primary metagenome ERZ773197 (study PRJEB29015, sample SAMEA2738166) | human oral metagenome | biome: human oral; feature: human-associated habitat; material: saliva | place: China | collected 2185 ...
GAAAGCGGCTCGCCAATGTATCGAGGACGGAGAACATGTGCTGCTCCATCGCATCAATGCCCATGGCGGCGTTCTCGCCCAAGGCGTTCTCCACCTTGTCGCCCTTCAGGCTGAGGAAGGGATTCCATGTCAGCGTGAGGAAGCAGGCCTCGCCCGCTTCCCCGTGCTGCTCTTCGATGTTCATGACCCAGCCTTGGGAAAAGGCGGGCAGGGAGATGCCAGCGCCTTCCTTTCGCTCGAAGGGCTTGTAGCGGATGACGCCCAAGACGCTGTCGTCCTTGCTGCGCAGGACGCTCTCATGCGTCAGCGCTTCCCACACCACCCAGTCTTGGACTTCCTTGTTTTCAAGGCTGTACTCCTTCCACGACGGGACTTCTCCTCGTGCCAAGTCATTCAAAGCGATCCCTCCCTAGATGGAATAATAGGCTTTCTTCGCCCAGTAGGCGTTGAAGCACTCGAAGAACTGCGGATCTTCGAGCGAGAAATAGCGCACGACGAAGTGCGCTGTGACGTTCGCGGCGAGCACGAGCCAATAGTCGAGGCCGAAGCAGAGGAGCACGAAGGCTGCGATGCCGAAGTTCCATATAAGGAAACTGCGCGGCACGTTCATGAAGAGGATGTACTCCGTCAGCGAGCGGTAGATCGGCAGATTCGTCCACGAAAAGCCTTGCTGCTTGTCTTCCATGTGTCAGCCCTCAGAACAGGATGCCCGTGACGCTCTGGTCGTTTATGGTTGACTTCATAAACTCGCCTGCCGCCATGGCGACCGCGCCGCCGCCGGCAACCTTGACGCCGCGCATGAGTGCCTGCTGCTCCCAGCCCATCGCCCATGCCATGCCGCCGAGCGCGATGCCGCCGCCGGTGACGAGGATGGGGATCGGTCCCGTCAGCGCCTTCGTGATGGTCTGAAGCGGTTTTTCGAGCGGCGTGATCTGAACCGCTTCGTTCGCAAGGCCGACGGCAGACGGCAGCATATAGACGCCGAGGCAGAGGAGTGTTGGGATGCAGTCCTTCGCGAATTGCTTGACGTCCGCCTTCGTGATTCCCCTTGCAACGTCGATGCGGCTCTTGACGGCATTCTTCAGTTTCTGTGTGATCATGGCGTTTTTCCCCTTTCGTAGAGAGACGTTTGATTTCTCGGGCGATTTCGCCCTCATCCTTAAGTATAACTGCTTGCAGTATTAAAATACTGCACACTTTCCGATGGAGCGAAAAAATTTTTGTCTCTCAGAAGCAAACAAAAACGCCAGATTTTGCGAAACCTGACGTTTTTGTTTTTATGGAGTGGACTTATTGGAGGAGTGAGGCGCGAGCAGGCGATTTTCTGGATTTAGCGGCTCCATTCTTCTTCATTTTCTTGTTCGTCATCTGGCAGTGAATCAGATTCTCCTGTTTTATAATCTTTGGCAGATGATGCTTTTTCCGGCAGATGTTCCCATCGCTCGCCAGACCATTCAAGTCCTGCATACTCGTTCTTTATAAACGGCTCAACAAAAGAGCTTACTCGCTCATATAGCACAGTAAAGTCCGGCTTGTTGTCTATTCCTTTCAGTTTGTCGTAGGCATGTTTGATTTCATTCGGATGAAATTGAAACGCGTTAAATTCGCCAAGTTCCTTGTCGTCATCGCGCATGGTTTGTATAATCTTGTCCGTCTGAAAGCCTGTATAATGCGATAGTATGTAGATGTCGACCATATCTTTGGCGCGGCTGAATATCTTTCGTGTTGAAATTGCCACTATTTTATCTGCTAACATTTTTTCAAAAGGGACGCCTCGAATCGAAACCCTTTCACCGGCAATAACTACACCATACATTTTTTCATGCTTATTGTGCCTGACGCTGAGATCTACACTGAAGAGAATATCGTCTTCCTGTGTTTTTATCTCAAACCCGGCAGATTTCCCTTCTGCAAACTCACGAAAAGGAACAACGGTCAAAGTTTTATCCACACGATTCACTGCCCTGGCCAACATATCGCCGATTTCAGCCATGGAAGTATCAAGATGCAGCCAATCGCCATCTATATCGCGGGTAAGTCTAGATACATTAAGCAGATCCTCATCCATCAATGCCAGTTTCAGTGTCATTGCCCCTTTGAAAATAACTGGCGCATTCATTCTGGAGAGTTCTGCAATCACTCGCGCCATTTTCAGTTCGATTTCAGTCATTCCATCGCCTCGCTGTAATAGTCAAGCGCCCAATCCTTATAGCGGTCAAAGAGTCCTCTAAGTTCGGGACGAATCACAAGCCCTTCGAAACTTTCACCGTTCTTATAATAATACTTGGATAGGCTTTCTTGAATGATTTGATTGTCTCCGTCTGCACGAAGCAAATCATTGATCGTCTGGTTGATCGTCGTGCAGAACAAGCCTCCCTTGCTTTCGTATTCTACCGCATCAAAAGAAGGGAGCATATATTCGCGTGTACCCGGAATATGTAAAGGGCTGCAAACATAAATCTGTGCGTCCTCATGGTAGACAAAACCGTTGAAAAGCCCCAGATATTCTGCTGCTGTATCATAAGCGAGGATACAGTGGGCATCCTTCAGCAGATCGCGCAGATGTTGATTGTATGTGTAGATTCCCATAACGCGCTCCTTTCTCATGGCAGGCCATCTTGCGCCTGTCGTCTTCTTTCTGCCTATATTATAGCATCTTCCCTGCCTTTTAGCATTATATCAAGCAGCCTTTCTTATGCTTCTTCCGGCTCTTCCGGCACGTCCAGGCGGTGCGTGATGTATTCGCCCTTCTCCCTGTCCCAGCCGTCGATGGCGAGGACTTCTTCGACCTTTCTCGACGTCGCTCTCCTCGCGATGTAGACGATGACGTCAATGGCGCGTGCGATGCCGGCCTGCTGTGTGGAGAGCGATACGCGGCTCACGAGATCTTCAAGACGGAACAACGTATCTACAGCGCTGTCGCTGTGCACGGTGGAGCAGCCGCCTCGGTGACCGGTCGACCATGCGTCCATGAGAATCAGCGCCTCCTTGCCTCGCACCTCGCCGACGACGATGCGGTTCGGCGAGAGGCGAAGGGTTTTCCGCAAAAGATTGTCCATGTCCACGGTGTCCGTCGTCGTCAGAGCGACCTTGTTTTCCGCCGTGCACTTCAGCTCCTTCGTGTCTTCGATCGTGATGATGCGCTCGTCGAGCTTGGAGATTTCAGCAAGTATGGCATTGAGGAACGTCGTCTTGCCGGAGGCCGTGCCGCCGGCCGCGATGATGTTCTTCTTCTTGTGGATGGCATCTAAGATGACCTCGCATTGCTTCTCAGTCATCGTGCCTTGCTTGACGTAGTTCTCCAGCGTAAAAACGACCTTGGAATGCTTGCGGATATTGAAGCTCGGCGCCTCGACGATGTTTGGAAGCTCGGCCTGAAAGCGGCAGTTGGAGAAGAGCCGCGAGGCGGGGATGTCCGCTTGCAGCGATGGGTCTTTTTTGAGGTCGATGACCTGCCCCGAAAGGTCAGCGACAGCGTAGATGACGCGCTTCGCCTCGTCTTCGTCGATGGTGATGCCCGTGTGCTGGAAGCCCTTGTCGAAGGTGTCGATCCAGAGCTTGCCGTCGGGATTGACGATGACCTCGGTCACGTTGTCGTCGTGCATGTAGCGCATGACGTCTCGCCCTAAGCTCATTTCGAGGATTTGCAGCCGTCGCTCTCTTACGATTTCATCGGATTCTGCCATGTTACGCACTCTCCTGTAATTTTTCCTGTTGCTTCTTTTCTTCTTCCTGCTCTTCTCGCAGGATCTTTTCCACTTCTGCGTAGAGGATGGACTGCAAGTCTTGCGGCTCGGCTTCTTCTGCTTGTGCTGCCGGCTCTGCCTGTCCTTCCTTCTTTGCCTGTTCGTCTCGCGCTCTTTCTACCTCTTGCGCACCTTTGGCGGGCGAAGCGGCCTGATTTCGCTGAGACGGGGTTTTGTCCAAGACGACTTTCGGATTTTCTGCTGCAGCGTCTCCTTCTTGCAAATGTTTTGCTTCATCGGGTGCAGCCTCCTCTCTTGCAGTCTTTTCCATTTCCTGACGCGCCTTGGCGACGGCGATCTGTCTGTCCTCGATCTTCCGGCGCTCCGCTGCGTGGACACGGAAGAGATTCGCATAGCTTTTGATTTCTGTCGCCGTATCGGAGATCAGAGGCGGTGCGGTAATCTTGTCCGTAAAGAACTTCTCTTTGTAGTAGCGGATCTTGTCGCCGAAGATCGGACGGAAGCCCGCGACGAAGACAAGCTCTTTTTCCGCGTCCATGCGCCGCACTTCGTCCGGCGTCATGAGTTTTCGCGCCATGTTGGAGGTCGATGTCGATCCCTTGAAGGCTTCGCCTGTCGTCGAGCGGGAGAAGGAGTGGATCGTCTTCTCGCCGAGCGTTTCGGAAAGCGTCTTGGCCGTGCCGCCTCCGTCCTCCAGCGTCGGTGTGAAGTAGATCTGGACGTGGCAGTTGCCGGGAATGGCGTTGTCCTTGGTGTAAATCTTGTTGAGCTGCCCCATGCTCTGCGCGACGATGCAGATTTTCACGCCGTAGCCCGCGCAGATGGCAAGGGACTTCTCGATGGCATCGAGTTTGCCGAGCTGCGGGAACTCGTCGAGCATGAGCAAGAGACGCTGCTTTTTCGGCTGCGCGTCCTTCTTTTTTGCTTTTCCCTGTGCTCCCTTCTGCTGCTCCTCGAACTCCATATCGCGCACGAGCTTCGACAGCATCGTATTGACGAAGAGCCGCAGGATGGGACGCAGCTTGTCGATGTCGTTCGGCTGCAAGACGAGGTAGAGGGAGACTGCTTGACGCGGGTCGAGGAGGTCGCGCAGCGTGAAGTCAGACACAGCCGTATTCTTGCGAATGAGCGGGTCTTGATAGACCGCCATTGCCGTCTGTGCCGTTTGCAGGATGGATGCCGACGTCTCCTTCGCGCCGTTGTAGATGTTGGCTGCCGCCTCAGCGACTTTCGGATGCACGAGGAGCAAGAACCACGGACCCTTTTCCTCGATGTGCTTCTGGATCGCAGCGTCGATCTGCTTCTTCTCCGTCGCGCCCGAAAGGTCGGGGCAGGAAAAGTCGAAGCTTCGGCGCTCGTTCATGGGCGCCTCGCTCTCGATATAGCGCAGCGTTTCCTGCAAGATTTCGAGATTGCTCTTGGGCGCGGGCACGTCGTCCCTGCCGTCTTTCAGCGCTTCGGCATACTTCGCGCCCTGCGCTTCGTTCTCTTTGAAGCGCTCTTGAAGCAGCATGAGGTCGTCGCCATGCTTTTGGGCATAGCTTCTAAACGGCTCGAAGTTCTCGACGTATTCGCCGTAGATCTTCTTGAGGATGTTCGTCTTGCCGTCGATTTCCAGAAATTCTTCTTTGGAAATATGCGGGTACATCTTCATCGTCGCGAAGAGCTGCGCCGTGCTCATCGTCGGGGACGAGAGCAGCGTCATGACATCGGACGGGCAGGGCAAGAGACGGTTCTCCTGATGGTGCTTGTAGAGAAGGTGCAGGATCACGCCGTTGACGAGGGCGACGGCAGAGTTCTCCCAGAAGGGATCTTTCGATTCGCCGCCGGTCTTGACCATCATTTCCGATACGGTCGATGTGTCTGTCAGTTCCTCGAAGGATTGGAAGTCGATTTCGGCAAAAGGATTCCATTTTGCCGACGAACCGTCCTTTGAAAGCGGCTCGAACTTCATGACCTTCTGCCCGAAGTGCTTCTGCCGCCATGAAGCCGTGAAGTTCCAAAGCTCGCCTTTCGGGTCGAAGAGGAAGATGCTGTGCCGCCAGCAGAGGCCGGTCGGCACCATGTTGCATACGCCCTTGCCCGAGCGCGTCGGCGCGACGAGCAGGACGTGCTCGGGACCATCGTGCAGCAGCATCTTTTTCGTGAAGGGATTGCGCCCGACGACGAAGCCGGACTTCGCACATAGGCCGGCCTTGGCGATGTCCTTTTTCTTCGCCCAGCCCGCCGTGCCGTGGCTCGTCATGCGCTTCATGACCTGATGGATCTGAAAGCAGAGGAAGACGCCCGCCGCGTAGAAGAGCCATGGAATCCAGAAGTATTTGCGCACGGTCGGCCCGAGGTACGTCATCATTTCCGCGTTTTCCTGCCACATCTTGAGCGCGAACGGATGATAGAGCTTCGAACCGAACAATGCGCCGGAGAGGTGCTCGCTGTATGCGTAGTGGTCGGCGATGTACTGCGTCGCTGCCCAGTTGCCCGCGACATAGGCCAAGAGCAGGACGACGATGCACGCGAGGAAGAATTTCGGGCGCTGCTCTTCGGGAATATCCTGCATGGATCGTCCCTCCTATGTCAGACGCTGCCGAAGGAGATCGGCTGCGCGACGAAGAGCTGGAACGTATGCCCGGGTTCGACAGTGACGGTCGGCTGCACGTTCGCGCCCGCCTCGAAGAGCTTCGACGTCGTTTGGATGAGGTTGGCCATCGCGCCCTGCATAGCGAGCTGTCCTGCGGAATAGGTATTCGTCGTATTCGTGTTGCCGCTCGCGAGCGAACCGAGCGCGGCGATCGCGCTGGAGAAAACGCCTGCGCCGACCACTCTTGCTGTGTGGCGGTTGACCTTGCCGACGATGCCGTTGTAGCCGCCATCGACCGCCAAGATGCTCTCGCCGATATTGAACGCCTCACCGCTCGGGAAGATGACGGTGGAGAATTTCACATGGATGCGGCCGTTCGCGATGTTCCCGTCACTCGTATATGTGCCGATGAGGCGCGAACCTGCGGGAATCAAAAGGTTCGTCTGATAGAGGCTGTCGTAGACAGGGGCGCTCGTCTGCGCGATGACCTGCCCCGGCGTGTCCGTGTTGATGCCCGAGAAGAGGATAGCGGGAATCAGCGTGCCCGCCTGTACGACGTAGGGACTGGCAGAGGCAGGCGAAAAGGACGCGACTTGCAGGAGGTTGGCGCTCGCATCCGCATTTCCGGGAGCGGCGGGAACAGGCGCTGCGGACTGTGCTGCATCTGCACTTTGGCTTTTGCCGAGTGCGAAGTCGATGGCCGATGCGAAGCGCTGCTCCAAGTTATCCTTTTCTTTGGCGGGCGTCGCACCCGTCTCGCCCGAAGGTGCAGCAGCGGGAGCGGCGGGCATGGCGTAGGCGCTCGGCAGGGAAAGCTGCGGCTGCTGAACGGGCTGCGCGATGGCGGTCGGCGTCGTCGTGCGGCCGGCGCTTCCTGTCGCATTCTGCGCATTCTGAGCGTTCTGTGCATTCTGCTGTGCTGTGTTCGCTCCGGGTTTCTGCCCTGCCTGCGTCTGATTGCGCCGATTGATGGCTTCAAGATCCTTGTAGGACGGCTCTTGCTGCTGCTTGTTCTTGTCTGCCGGTTCGTTTGCAGCGTGCTGCTGCGGATGCGGCTTCATCTGCTGCGTCTTTTCATCGGTGTCGTTGAAAAACGCATAGCTTAAGGCGAAGGTGAGCATAAGGGCGACAAACGCACCGGCGATGATCTTCCGACGGATGCCGTAGACGGGCTTGTGCCCGCCTCCGCTGAGCTGCACGTCGCCCGCGTCTTCTGTTTCTCCCGTGTTCTTCTTGCGACTGAAGAGACGCGCGAGGAAGCCTTTCTGCTCGCCCTCATCGTCATAGTCGCCGTCTTGCTTCTTGCCGCCGAAATATCGGCCGAGGTCTTGGAATTTGCCTTTCAGCTTCTCCATATCCATTTGCGCCCCTCCTTATTTCTTGCGCTTGATTGTGACGCTTTCACGCTCAGTGACGCGAAGCTGCGCCTTCTGGAATGTCGCGTTCACGATATAATAGTCGTCCTTCTGGCGATAATTGACGATGGTCATGCCGCGCTCGCCTTTCTGCTGAATGAAGAGCGGCACTTGCGTGCGCGGAATCTTCTTGAATTTCAAATACGTCTTTTCGCCGTCGGTGAAGACCATCTCGGGCTTGTATTCTGCGTTCTTGCCGCTGACCTCAAAGGAGAAGTCTAGGTTCTCTATGTCGGATGCGGCAATTTTTGCTGTCTTGAGCGCGTCGTCCTGCTGTTTCTGCACATTTGCCTGCTCCATGTCTTCCGCGCCGTATGTCCATGTGACCATCGGGTTGTACCAGTCGGAGCTGTGGAGAATCAGCTGATAGCTCCTTTTGTTCGTCGTAACGATGAGGTTCGTCGTCGAGGTTTCCACGATCGGCTTGATGTAGAGATGCGGCACACCGTCGACGACGGTCTGCGATACAGCCCAGCCGGCGGTGTCGCCGCCACCGACGAAGGAGATGGCCTCGCCCTTCTTGAAAGAGATGTCCGTGAGATAGCCGCGCCGGCAGTAGATCTTGTAGAGCTGGTTCGGCGCATAGGCGAACGTCATCGTCGACGTTCCCTGCGCGTTCACGGCGTCCTGCGTGTAATTCGTCTCGGCTGCGGGCGCAGGATTGACGAGCATCTGCGTCGTCGGATTCGGCACGGCGAGGCGCGTCCTAACCTCGCGCTGTTCCAGTCGATCGAGCCGGTCGGCCACATCGCCCAGAAGCGCGAGAACCTGCGACTGCACTTGGCTCATCGAGTAGAAGTCTCCGTGAAGCCTGTCGATTTCTTCCTGCACGCGCTTTGCGACCGGCTTTTCCGTGTTTTCAGCAAGGCGCTTCGCGTCGTGCTTCACCTTCTCTGTCTGTTCCTTCTCCGTGCTCTTGCTTTGCAGGTGGAGAAGCGGCTTTTCGCTTGCCGGATGCCCCGCCGCTTCTTGAGCGACGGCATCGGCCTCCGTCCCTTGTGCCGGCTGTGCCCCGACGGGAAGCCCTGCCGAGAGAAGTCCGAGAAGGATGGCCGTGGCGAGAGATTTCCTGATTCGCATGATGTGCTCCTTTCGATTCCTGTTTGCTCGAATTATTTTCTTGATAGTTATTTTTTTATATTGTTATATCTCAGAAATGTGTTCAAATTGAACACATGAATATTATGATATAAAAATTCACTTTTCTCATGTGCGCGGCTTCTGTCCAATTTCTGTCGAGAAGTTGAGATCGGAGATGTAAAGTCCGAGCGGGTTGTTCAGAAGTACAGCGTCATCCTTCGGCGGGATGACCGTGACGGAGAAGACGCATTCGTATTTGCGTGTTTCCTGCTGTCCCGTCGTGATGTTGAACTCCTCTTCCTCCCATGTCGCATGGTAGGAGTCAGTGTCGGGAATCTTCTTGATGCCCTTGAGCTTGACCTGCACCGTGACGGTCGCATATTTCTCATGGAACTTCTCGTTGGCTTGGATCGTCCGATACTTCTGCGCTGCGCTCGTCGTGAGGTAGGCGTAGGCTTTCTGCTGGAGCTTGTCCTGCTGGATGGGATCGAGCTGGATGCTTCTTGCGTTCTGGATGAACTGCCCGATGAAGTAGCGGACTTCCGCCTCCTGCGGCGTGTAATCCTGCGCGACGAGCGCTCCTGCCTTCTCGACTTCGCCCGTGGTCTTGTCCACTGTCACGACGTAAGGGATGATCTGCGACTTCAGTGACTGGACGGTCAGACCGATGGACAAGACGATGCAGGCGGCCAAGAGGCCGAGCGCGATGCGCCGCCAGTTGTAGTTCTGCACGGCGACGCTGCCGATGCGCTTGTCCATGACGCCGCGTGCTTTTTCTGCAGGGCTTTGCGCCTTGCCTGTGTCGGAAAATTTCTCGGCTTGCTGAAAGGTTTTAAGTGCCATGGTTCTCTCCTGTCTTTTCATGCGGCACTTCCATGCCGCCAAAATAGGCGATGCGGCCATCGCCGAAGGTTTCTCCGCTTCGGACAACGGCGTTTTCCTGCTGCGGTGGTGATGGCTTCGCGGGTGCAGCAGGAGCAGGCTGTGCGGCGGGCTGCGCCTGTACGACAGGCTGCACCGGCTGCTGCGGCTGTGTCGCCTGCACGATGACGGGCACGTTGGGAACATTCGGAAGCGGAATCGGACTTTGCGGCGATGCGGCCGCCTGTACGCCGGCTGCTGCCTTTGTCACTTGGATCGGCTGCGCGGTCTGCACTTGTCCGGTCTGCACACTCGCCGCTTGTACCGGCCTCCCTCCAAGAATACTCAGGCTTTGCGACGGAAGTTCGGAGGAATCAAACGGACTTTGCGCCACATAAGGCTCTTTTGTCTCCTGTTTGTGCGTGGCGCTCCATACGCCGATTCCGGCTGTACAAAGAGCGAGACTCAGCGCACTGCCCAGAAGCGCACCGCGAAGAAATGGTCGCCTTTCTTCGTCGGGCAGATGAAAAATAGGGATTCTCATGTTATCGCCTCGTTTCAGGGTTGGTCATTGACAAATCACGTCGTCTTTTTCCAGATAGATTTTCCGCGCAAGCTCCTGTGCGCTTTCCGTGGCGGTTTTTGTGAACGGGAAGCGGAAGAGGAGCGTCGCTGCTCTTCCGTCGGCAGCGAGGATCGCGTATTCGACGGGCGAGAGTATGCGCCGGATCGTCCGTGTGGACAGGAAGCCGCCTTCTTCCGACGGTGATCTCTGATCCAAGCACTCGTTCTTGCCGAAGGTCTGCCTATAACGCTGGACGACACCGATCGGCAAGCTGCCGTGCTCGGCTTGCAGCGTGATGCCAAAATCGTTTGCGATGATGAAAGCACGGACGACGAGGATGTCCTCGTCCCGCTCTTTGGCGAGGAGGCGGACGGTTTCCGTTATGGCAAGCTCGGCGAAGATGCTGTTGCCTCCGAGCGAGAGGAGCATCTTGTGCAGCTCGGGGTGTACCGCGTCCTGATAGCCTCGATAGCCCCTGCATGTCCACGAGCGGATCTTCATTTTGCCGCGCTTTTTCTCTCTGTCCATGTCCTTCACCAGAACGCGAGAAGCGGGACGACGCGCGATTGGATGCGCGAGAGCGGCACCGTGCCCGTATAGCGCCCGTCGAAGCTCTGCGTCGAATCGCCGAGCGGCAGGAACTCGCCTTCGGGCACGGTATGGAGGACGCCCCGTTCGATCTGTGGCAGCGGCTTGCCTTTGCTGTCCATTATCGAGACCGGCCCGACGTAGTTGCCATCGACGTAGAAGTTCCCGTTCTTGTCGACGCCGTATGTGTCGCCTGCCATTGCGCCGATGCGTTTGAGGAAGATCGCCGTCTCGTGTTCCATGTAGCCATGAGCATACGAGAAGGCAAGGACATCCTCCGGCGGATCGTAGGTCACAAGGTCACCGCGCGAGGCCGCAAACGGAATCCGCAAGTAGAAGCCGATCGGCAGCGACGCTGTGCGATTGTAGAGCACGACGTCCTGCTCGGGCAGCTTTCCGCCGCAGGCTGTCCAGCCGAGCATGAACGCCGCGAAGAGGAAGATTCCCCAGAGAAAGGGGCGCTCTCTTGGCGAAGGAATCTTCGCGCATGTTTTCTTCGTCATGCCATCACCTCACAGTCTAATCATAAGGCATTGCAGTATTAAAAAACTGCACACTTTCCGATTTGCACAAATTTTTTTCGAGAATCTCCTCTGCCATCGCCGAATAGCGGCGAAGATGCGCATTGATGCGGTCGGTCATCGTCGCGAGCCGCAGCTCGCTCTTCTCGCCCGCGAAGAGGATTTCCGACAACTCCGACGCCTTTTGAAACGGGTTTTCAAGCTTCGCCTTCACGACGCGGGAAAATTCGTCTTCCGGCTCGCCGTCTCGCAGAAAACGATTCTGCAGCGAGAGAAGGGCACGGCATCGCCGCCTCGCTTCGTAGAGTGCATCCAGAAGGCCTGCGGCGATGGGGAGGTCGGCTCGCAGCGTGAACGTGCCGATGCGCACGTCGAGCACGGAGAGGAGGTTCAGTGCGATATTCGGACTGTAGGCGTCGGCGAGCGTCAGGCGGTAGAAGAGCAGCGAGGAAAGCCTGCGAAGGATATGCTCGTTGAGCGTATAGAGCTGCCTTTCTTGTACGGGCAGGTGCAGCGAGAGGTAGTGGATGCTGCGCCCGTGCCGATAATGGCCGTAGACGAATTCTGCCTCAAGCTCGCTAATGTTCTTGACGAGCGTGAGCGCGAGGATGCGTCCGATCGCCTCGCGCTGCGAACGCAGGTAATACTGCAAGATGCGCGGACGCACCTCACGGGCGACGAAGCTCTGAAGCTCCGTGATGGAGGGCAGCACAAGAGCTGCATCCTGCACGGCATCGCGCAGGACGGCAGAGGCGAGCGAAAGTCCGAGGTCTGTCTTTTTTACCGGCTTCATGTCATCCTCCCTCCGGCGAGGCGCGTGTTCCTTGTGCGTCCTTGCGCTTTTCGAGTACAGCGAGGAGCGTCTGCTTGCGTTTCGCCGCAAGCCTCGCTGTCGCACCAGCGATTTCTCCTGCTCGACCTTCACCTGCTGCAATCTGCGTGTCCAACTGCGCGATGACGTCAAGAATCTCCTCGTCTGTCATCTTCGCATGTGGATCGCTCTTCGGCTTCTGCCGAGCCTTCGCGCTTTCTCGGATGCGCTCTCTATGCTGCTTCTCCTTTTCGAGCGCCGGACGCCGATAGTCGCCTTCCAAGGCGCGGCGAAGCCAGCCGGCTGGGTTTTCGATGCGATGCCGTTTTTGTGCGTCCCGAAGAATCGGGAGCTTTTCCAGCACGGAGTCCGTGCCGAAGAGCTGTCGGAATCGCCTCGCGCTTTCCTCGTCGATGCCGTGCCGTTCGCAAGCATGGAAATATTTTCCTTCTTTCTCGTCAGCAGCAGCCAAGGATGTCTTGATTTCCTCGCGCACGCGCGCGCGCGTGTCTTCTCCGTCACGATCTATGGCTGCTGCTGCTGTTGTCTTTGTTGTAGTCTTTGCTGTAGTCTTTTCGCGCGCGCGCGAGGAGAGGCCGTCAGCCCTTGCGGCGTCTGGCTTCACGGCCTCTTCTTCCATGTGGCCAAATTGGCCGCTTCCATCCGGCCATTTTGGCCACATGCATTCGACACTTTGACCTTTTGCCGCATTTTCTTTAATCGAATCGGAAGAAAAGTCCTCTGAAGCCTGATTTTCCGCATCCGGCCATTTTGGCCACATGCATTCGACACTTTGACCTTTTGCTTCTTCTTCCGTCAATCCGTCCGGCATCGGCGCGACGTTGAAAAGCGGTTTTGACCTTTTGGGAGCCGCTGCCTGTTTCTCATTTCGACTGCATTCCAAGGCTGCAACATTTTCTTGGCAAATAGCGTAAGACTTCGTGCGATCCATCGGATTTCTCTTATAGCGCAGCGTCGATAGAATGAGTCCGAGATTTTCCAGATTGCTGATAGTGCGTCTCAAGGTGCGTTCCGTGAAGAACTTGAACTGCGCACGCCACGCTTCGACGGAGTTGTAGATCCATCGTCTGCCTTGCTCGTCGACAATGCCCTGATTGAGCTTGGGCTGCGACCAGTAATTGAGCTGTTGGAGGAAGATCGCCTCGTTGAGGCCGATCTCCTCGGCAAGCGCCGGAAGAACGATAAGCGGATAATCGTCGATCAACAAGCTCATGGTTTCACCTCCTCGTTTATTGCCATAGCACGATGGGATCGGTATAGGTGTAGCCGCCATCCGCTGCGCGGACGATGTACTCCAAGTGCAGATGCGGTCCTGTCGCGTTGCCGGTTGAGCCGACGAAGCCTAGGATCGCCCCTTGCGGCACGAAGGTATCAATGGCAACGCTGATCGACTGCATGTGTGCGTAGCGCGTGTAGGTATCATAAGCCGGATGATAGAGCACGACTTGATTGCCATAGCCGTCGCCAAAATCGCCCGCAGCAAGAACGATGCCGTCGAACATCGCCGGAATCGGCGTGCCATAGTCGTAGCCGAGGTCGATGCCCGTATGAAAGCGCCACGCGCCTGTGATGGGATGGACGCGCCAGCCGAAAGGCGAAGTAACGGGAAGCTCCGCTGCCGCAGCATCGAGAGCTGCGACAGCGAGCAGGAAGAGCACGATCATTGTCTGGACAGTTTTTTTCCGATAGCGCATGATGCTTCACCTTGCTTCTTGTAACGTGCGCGAAACTCGTGCTTGTATGTTTTCCAGATTGCCGCAGTACGGCGTGTCCGTCAGATACCATTGCCGCTTTGGATTCATCTCCATGCGCGTCTTGACCCACACGCCATCGACCTCGATTTCCAAACGCTCGCCGCAATGCAGTCCTGTATGTTCCCAGAGATCGGTGACGAGCAGTCCGTACCTCTGCGTCTTGGGATTATAGCCGAGTCTGCCGGTGATCATGATGACGCACCTTCCTCCTCTTGCCGCATAGTCAGAGCTTCATCATCTCCAATGCTTCTATTGCCACGACGGAGATTCTGCTCGTTGATGCGACTCTGGATCTTACCGCGCTGCTCTTCATCATGACCCAATCCATAATACATCCATGATGTGCATATAGTGATGATCTTCGTGAGCTGCATCGCAAGACGAACTTCGGTCTTTTTGACTTCATCCGAATCCGTCCCCGTAATTTGCGCAAGTTTCAATGCCTCTTTCTCAACCTTGCGCTTCTCCTCCGAAAGCTTTGCAGACCATGAAAGTGCCGACAAGCACATGGATTCCATGTGAGGCTGCGGCCTCGTCATATCGACGATGTGCTTCTTCTGCACATTGACGCGCTTGTTCTCACAATCGCGCAAAACCATCTTCAGCCACTCGTTTTCTTCCCTCATAATCTGCATCTCCGACTTATGCTCCATCGGCAATATCTGCAAACCATCTGCCTCAAACGCCTTGACGGTCGCTTCTTTCTCTATATCTTGGAATTTTTCCAGAAAGCCCATTTTTTATTTCCTCCCCCGTTGCAAAGACAAGCCACATATTCTGTAGGCAAGGCAGCTGCCTTACCTACAGAACCAGATTGTTTCAGCTGATTGTCTCGATGATGAGACGGATCGCCGACCGTCGGACTTCCCAGCGTGCGGCGTCGATCGGTTCGTGCATCTCTTCCGCTGCGCGAATCTTCGCCTCAACTTCCTCGACGAGAGCCTGCAAGCGTTCCGCTACCCAGCGGTTTGCTTCTTGTTCCGCCTGCCCGACCGACAAAGATGAAAGTGCTGGAGCAGTGGCAACTGACGCCTTTTCCTCCGGATGCTCTGATGCTTGTGACATGCGAGCCGTCATACTGGAAGAATCCTCCTCGTCCGTTTTCTCGTCCTCGCATTCCTCTGCTTCATCGCTTGCATTCTCTCTGTCACAGTCCGTGGAATCGACGCTTCGCTGCTGCTCATGCAGGGCAGGGGCTTCCTCTGGCACAGATGTCGTTTCCGCCTCGTCTTCGTTCTTGTCAACGACACGATCCGAAATATACGCTTCTCCGGTTTCGTTCCAAAGCGGCAGCGATGAATCTTCTTCCTCCGCTCGCTTCCTGCCTTCCAGCCAGTCCTTGAATTCCGCATACGTTCCGTCGCATGTACCGCAGCGGATTTTATAGACGATGTTGTCTTGCTCTTCCGGCGATAAGGAAGCCATCTGCGCCGCGACCGTCTTGCCGATCAGTCCCTCGTCAAATGCCTTCCGCGCTTTTTCCGTGAGCTTCGTAAGGCTTTGCAGCCGCTGAAGCTTCGCTTCGGAAATATCAAGAATTTCCTTCGCAAAAAATGTACGAAAGCGCATGTTCAGAGATGATCCTTCCGATTCTGCCAGCGCACCCTTTTCTTTTGCGTCTTCGTAAATCGCCCGTGCAATCGGCTCCATCTGCTTGACCTCATTGAGCTGATCAAGCGCCGTCTTCTGACGGTAATTATTGGCCAAGATGATATGCAGCATCTCAACCTGCTCTGCGGAAAGGGCGCCTTTTGCCGTAAATGCCGGCAGGATGTGGCAGGGAAGCGTCGCTTTTTCCAGCTCGCCGCGTCGGATGCGGCAGAGCGTCGCCGAAAGACGGCGCTCACCCGAGATCAGGCGATACGTCCCGTCGCCGTTATCGACTACTTCGAGAGGGGGCATGTGATCGGAAACGGCGAGGGAGTTCGCCATTTCCTCCACGCCCTCGATGCTATAGAAGTTCTTCTCGTTCGGAATGATGTGCTCCGCGTCGATCTTCTCCACACGGTAGGCGCTTTCTGCCTGCGCAGCGTTCTGCGTCGTTGTATTGAGATAGTTGATGATGCTGCCTCTGTGCTTCTTCATGGTGCGCCTCCTTCAATCGTAGTTTTTCGTAACGCAGGTGCATTCCGCGTCCATGTCCTTGATGATCTCGACCATCATATCCACGATGTCGTAATAGCTTCTGTCGAGATCGGTGTATACGCTCAAAAGCGTGTTCTTGTCCGTCACCGCCACTACACTGGTATGGAACGGGTACGGCTCTTTGCCCTTCGTGTAGCGTTCGAGGACGATCTGATACTGTTTGCCGTTCGTCGTCGTGATTTTGGTTTCCGCAATCTTTTGCATTCCGTTCACTCTCCTCCCAGAAGCTCTTCTGCAAAGTGCATGATGTCCCGCGCTACGCGGCAGTTCGGGCAAACCTCGAAGAGGCTTTTGCCCTCGCGACTGGCCGTCATAAGCCCGTGCTTGGCATTGCGCGTCGCGTAGGAGATTTTTGTCTGGAACAACGGGATTCCCACATCGCTTACATCTTCGCGCACATTGGAAAAACCCGGATAGGAGATATATTGATTTACGAGAATCCCGCGAACGGAGAGCGTCGGATGGAACTTCTTCACATCGCGGATCTGCTCTTCCATCTTGCGGATGCCCTCGATACTGTCCATCTCCGGCAGCGTCACGATGATTACGTCGTCCGTCACCATCAGCGCGTTGAAGACGCTCATGTTGATGTCGGGAGGATTGTCGATGACGCATACATCGTAGCGATTTGCCACTTTGGCCAAGGCATTCTTGAGGAGGATGTCCTGACGCTCTTCCTGCTCGCCCAAGACTTGGAAATTCGCTTCCAGCAGCCCCATGTCGGCCGCGATGAAGTCGATGTTTGGCACACGCGAGTGCTGGATAACATCGCTCGCCTTTGCTCCATCCATCAGGATGTTGGACAACGTCCCTTTCGCCTCGTCCGCACCAAACCAACGAGACGCATTGCCTTGCTTGTCGTTGTCGATAAAGAGGACGCGCAGTTCCCAGGATTCTGAGAGCAGATAGGCGAGATTCGTCGCGATCGTCGTCTTGCCCACGCCGCCTTTCAGATTGATCAGACTAATGGTTTTCATGATATGCCCCTTTCGCTTCCGCTATTTTTTCTTGAATGTGAACCGACGCAGCTCCTCGACATAGTGGTTCATGTAGTCGATGAGGTCTTCGATGCGTTCTGCATTCTTTGGATCGTGCTCCATCACTTGAAACTCCGAAGCGAGCTGCTTGATGCCCATACGGATGCTGAGTTTCAGGCGGTGCATATTCTCCTCAAATTTTGTGATGTGATGCGTTTCAATAACGGTTTCCAGATACTCCACCTTTTTCGCAAGGGCTTTGTTCTGTCCGATAAGTTGCCGGCGGGAATCTTCTTCCATGCAATCCCCTCACTTTCGCCTTGCATTCTTTAGGTTTCTGTACTATACTGATACTCAGACTAATGGTTTTTGAGAGTCCCGCACATCTTACCCGGTGTGCGGGATTTTCATTTCATCCGCATTTCTCCCTCCTCTTCGCTCCAAATATCCTGAACTTTGACGCCAAGGATGCGGGCAAGCCGCAGGGCGATGTCAACGCTTGGCAGGAACTCCGATTTTTCGTATCGGTTCAATGTCATTCTCGTGATGCCGACTTCTTCGGCAAGCGCGTTCTGCGACACGTTTCGCGCGAGCCGGATTTCTTTCAAGCGATTCATGGTCAAATGCCCATCATCCACTTGTAAAAGGGAATTACGCGAATCCCATTTTCCTTCGCATACACATACTCTTCTTGGCAGCCCTTACTATCCTGCCAACCGGCACAAAGGATCATGGCGTCACAATCCTTCAAGAGGAAGATCGCCTTCTCCATGACCTCGGCGTGAGTCAGTACTTCGTCGATACCAAGGAAAAAATCCAGTGGATTGATTACCAAGGCGTCCATGCAGCTGGCTTGGATCATTACCTTCTTGCACCTTGCACTTGCAATATTTTCCGTCTCGTTTCCCGTGTAGGGATGGCTCAGATAATATTTCTTCATGCCTTATCTCCGTTCTCCAATGCTGCATTCCGAACATCCCTATCCCACCATTGAATGAGCTTGCTGCGCTCTTCAATGGTTAGCGAGGATAACGAATCTTTCAGCTCCTTCAAGCTCTCCTGATAGGCGGTATTGGCATAGCGTTCCTGCTCTTTTTCTCTCTTCTTCAACTCCTTCTCTTCTGCCGCTCTCTGAATGTCCTCTGCGAGTTTCTGGCGATCGCCCCAGATTTCTTCAATGCTCACAGATAAGATCTGCGCGGTTTTCTCCGCAATCTCCATGCTAGGCGGCAGCAGCGGATCAGGTTTTTCCATATCTTGATAGATATATTGGGGTACGCCAAGAAGCCTTGTCATTTTGGCAATGGAGATCTTCTTGTTCCCGCGTAAACTTTTCAGCGGACTTCCAAGCTTACGCTGCGTCCGCCCCACGAAAGGATTTTCTTCCGTGAAGGTTTTCCCGCAGACACTGCAGCGATAACGGCGAGCGCGATAGACATATCGCAGCAGCGTATCAGGAATTCCCTTCAACACCTGTTTGCGATATTGATCAACACGAGTATGCTGCGATCCACACGCCGGACAAGTGTACTTCTTCTTGGGTAAATGAAAGATCACTTCCTCCGCCGTGCGCTTCTCAATGCAAGCATCAGGAAGATTGTCGACATACACAATAAACTCCTCTGGCGTCATAAAATGCCTCCTTTCCATCAAAATAAAAAAGATGTTACGTTGATACAAAATGTATCTTCGTAACATCTTTTTTTAGCTTATGTTACCTAGACACAAAATGTATCCCCGTAACATATAGAATAGAACCAAAAGGAGGCCGCCTGCCATGACGTCATCGAACATCACGCCCGAGGATCTGCTGCTTGGCTATGCGAACCCTGCCTACGATCAGCATGCCAAGCGTCTGCTCGCGCAAAAGGATGTCGTGGCGCGAATCCTCAAGGGAGTCGTTCCCGAATTTCGCCAAATGGATCTCGCGACCATCATTGGTCGATGCATCGAGGGCGAGCCGGAAATCGGTGCTATCCCCGTCGATATGGACAAGACGAACGCTGCAAGGCGGATTCCGAAGGAGATTCGCGGAGACAATACGGAGAGTGCCAGCCCCACGGAAGGCTGGATTCGTTTCGACATTCTGTTCCGTGCAAAAGTGCCTCAGACAGGTGCGCGTATCACCTTGATCGTCAACATTGAGGCGCAGAAGACGCAGTCGAACAGCCGTCTTGGTTACGCGCTGCTGCGGCGAGCTATATACTATGCCTGCCGCTTGATTTCCTCCCAGAAGGACACGGAGTTTGCAAAATCAAACTATAATGACATCAAGAAGGTTTATTCCGTCTGGATCTGTATGGATGCGCCTGATGACAAGAGTGCCATCAACTTCTACGATATGCAGGAGCGTCACTTTCTGCATCGCACGAAGGCAGAAAAAAGCGATTATGACCTGCTGAACATCATCATGATCTACCTCGGTGCAGATGACTCGGGCAATGATCTCGTCCGTTTTCTGAAGCTCTTATTTCGCGATACAGCAAAATCTGCGGCAGAAAAGAAGAAGATTCTCGAATC
>ERZ773197.1123-NODE-1123-length-19457-cov-5.238584_pt1 | contig 19457 bp, 30 predicted proteins | sample MGYA00580999_ERZ773197 | MGnify/ENA primary metagenome ERZ773197 (study PRJEB29015, sample SAMEA2738166) | human oral metagenome | biome: human oral; feature: human-associated habitat; material: saliva | place: China | collected 2185 ...
TTAATATTAACTTAAAAAAATATAATAAATATATTAATATAATAAAATCCCCACCCCCTCCAACTTAGGCTAGCCTATCCTAAGTTATCAAGTTTGAAGTGGGGTCTGACCTGTATTTATAGTATTTACTTTCAGTTTTCGAGGTTTTCGCAGGCACTCTCCACCTGGTATTCTTTCTCTCAGATTTTGCTGTGAATGTGCTACTTTGTGGCGTGGGTCACTTATTTTCTCTCAGATTCGGGGTGGTAGCAAAGAGCGGAAACTAGCCCTGACCAGCGGGTTTATAGTTCGCATATACGTGCGCGTGCGCTCGCAGGCACGCTCAACCGGGGCTTGGAGGGGGCGTAAAAGCGAGAACAGTGTTCTCGATTTTGGTTGCTTTTTAATGCAACTCGTTAACCTGTTGTTAACCTAGCAGATTTGAGACCAAAAATCCGCAGGTCAGAAAGTTGGATGATTTTCAAACTATAAGGTACCTTCACACTGCACGCCGTTCAAGTATTGTGACCCAGGCCACTAAACACCGTTTTTGAACAGTGTTCAGGGAAATGTCACGAAATGGTCACGAAATGATAAGAATTTCTCAGGTTTGAAGATGGTGTGACAGACGCCACATCAGAACGGGGGTGATTTTGGGGTGTAGACATAGAAAAAGACCCTCCATCTGGAGGGTCTAGAGCGGGTGTCGAGGGCTTGGAGGCTACTGGCGATACTCGGTGCCGTACGCCTGGCGGATGGCTAGGTCTAGAATGTGGTTGGCGTAATTGGTCCGATCCGTCTCGGTGCCACGCAAGTCCAGACATGCGGTAATGAGACGAGCTTGGTTCTGGTGTTCCCGTAGAAGCTGCGTGTACTCGGTTGTGGCGGCGCAGTAGTCGCTTCCGAAAGTGCGGTTGCCGGAGCCGACAATGAACACGGGGGTTGGATTAGGCTGCGACTCGCTTGGCTTACTCCACAAAGGAGAGGCGGTAGCGAGCTTACGCAAACACGCGGGAACCATCGGCCCTTTGACGCGGCTGCCGTCCTCAAGGGTGACGAACTGGCCGTAGCTCGGGACGACAAAAACAACTGCGTCGGGCTCGGCGTCCTTGACTGGGTTGGAGGTGTTGTACACGTCCACCTCGTGCTGCGGGTTGCCGGGGGTTGGTGCATGGCGTAATGAGTCGTAGACAGAGGTGACGGTCACCGGCGTGCCGTGCGCACCAGCGTCGGGGGTGAGGCGGTGCTCGGTGTACTTCACCAGACAGCGCTTTAAGGGGTCTTTTGCGTAGGCAAGGCGGGATGCGAGGTCTTTGGCGACGAACGCCGAGTTGCCGGACAGACTGGCGGTGTAGATATGAACAACTGGCGCCACAGAGCGGTAGTGGCGGATGACCGGGACGGGCATCGGGTTCTCCTTTTCAAGGGTTGGAAGAGGTCTCAAGTTAAGAATACCCCGACGCTTTGGTCGGGGTGGGTGTTTGGGGCTACTTCAGGTGGATGGCGTCACGTCCATTCGTTTTCCTTGTTCTTCTTCTCAGTCTCCACGCCGACGAGGTACAGTTCGAAACCTTCACCGTAGAAACCGTTGTCCTCGTAGCCCTCAAGCGTGAGGATTTCCTTGGCCTCAATGTCGGACTCGGTGTACACGAAAATCTTGACGCGGATGTCGCAGTCTTCTTCGTGGTTTTCGTCGTAGTTGAAGGTCTTCTCGTCCCAGCGCACATCGGTGATCGCGGAGTCCGCTTTGTCGATGCGCTCGATCCACCACCGGCCAGCAGTGCAGCCGCCGCAGCCCTCGTTCGGCACGACGTAGATGGTCGTGCCGTTGTCCAGAACAAGCCCGGAGTTGTCGTAGGCTTCATCTTTCACCTCGACGATCCGGCGACCGACAAGGAGTTCTTTGAGTAGGTCTGCGCTGACGGATGAGTATTCGAAACCTCGGTCGTAGTCGTCGTTCCACTGGTTGAACATGTCAGACCCCCGTGTTTTCTTTGTTACTGGGCTCGGGGGTCAAGGTGATCGTCGGGACTTCGCGTGGGATGTCCTTGGTGTCGGGTTTAGCGTCTACCCCGGCGCGGCGGTGAGCCCAGTCGCAGTCCACGGCCTGCAGCTGGAAGCTACCCGGCGCGTAGCTGTCCTCTTTGGTGGTGTCGAACTCGTCGAACATGATGCACGTCACCTCGGAGCCGTCTTCGAGTTTGACGTTGTGTTCTTTGGTTTGCGGGGTGACGTCGAGGTCGGCCTTCGAACATCCGGCCAGCGCGAGGATCGCTGCGGCGCTGGCTGCGGCCACGGCGGTTACTTTAGTTACGGCGTAGCCGAGTTTGGCTGCCTTGTGGGTGTCGGTGGTGTGACGCGGCTGGTAGCCGTGGCCCTTGAAACGGCTAGGGTGCGCCTGCATTGAATTAAGACGGTGTGTCATAGCTTAAGCCCGCTTTCTCGATCTTCTTCTGGAGTGCTTGGGTACGGTCTGCTACATACTGCAGAGCCTTCGGGGTTTTGGCCGACTTCTGCAACGAGCGAATGTCGTCGATCTCCGACAGGACGTCAAACTTGACGCGGTCCAACTCCAAGGCTTTTTGGAGGCTGTCGGTGTTAATGGACGCAGGTGCCAGACAGTCGTCCGCAGTTGTGTTGGGGCTGGTGAACTCCAGATATGGGCCGACCAGCGCGGCTTTAACGATGTCTCGGACTTCCTCGTAGGTGAAATTCTCGTCCTCGACGGCGAGTTTCAGTGGAACAGTCACCTCGACGGTGATTTTGGCGTTGTTGATCACGTCCTCGACGAGTTTACGAGGCGGATGCTGGTTTGGGAGTAGGGTTTCCGGGAATCCGGCCTTCCACCTGGCTTCCGCGAGTTTCTTGACCGTCTCACGGTCGAAAAATACGCTCATTTCCCCTCCTTCACGGGGTTTGGTGTGGTTTTGTGGGTGTTTGAGTTGATGGTCAAATCGCGCAAGGGCTTGGTTTGGTTACGGCACCAATGCTGCGGCAGCGGTGACGCATCGACATCAACGAAGCATACGCGTGGAATTTCACACGCAGTGCTTTGAGTTGTTCATGGCTGATGTCGAAGCCCTTGTGCTGGTTGTCGAACGCGATCAGGGTGTCCAAAAGGTCGCCTCCGGTCTTGTCGGCCAGTCGTTTAAAGTCCGCGTCGGTGGCCTGGCACAGTTCGTGCGTGACCAGATGGCCGACGGTGGCACCTTTAAGGTTCTTCAGAGCCGGAAGGGCTTGTGATCCGTACCACATTGTTTGGTTGTCTGGTCCGGTCAGCGCAATTCGGTGGTTTCGGTCGTCGACTGCGATGACAGTGCATTCGTGCGGACGGCCTGTCTTGCTGACAAAAATGACCTTTTCACCCTGGCGGATGCCGAGGTCTTCTGCCTTGGCTTTTGTTTCCATTCCTCCTCCTCAGAAGGCTTCTTTGCAGTTGTTTAGCAACCGCTTGGTTTTCTTAACGTCTATCTTATCGGCTACGTCGCCGTCAAACAAGTCGATGTTGGGGCTGTGCCCGAAAAACAGCTCTTCTGGGGTGGCCCGAGAGAACTTCTGTGTCGGGGGTGGAGGTGGTCTTTTGCTCATATCTATAGTTTATCGAGGCCGGGAGTGGCCTCGATTACCTTGGGTTGGTTGGTGGTGCTGGTTAGTTCAACGGCGGCACGACGACGTCGGGCTTACCGGCGAGCATTTCGTGCAGGGGAAACGAGGAGAGCGGCGCTCCGGTTGGATGCAGGGCTGGGAGTTGCTGGATGACTGCGTGCGCGATGACATCGAGGTACGAGACAATGGTTAGGATGATCATTTGAAGTTAGCCTCCATTTCATCGAGAAGGTTGATGGCGGTGTCAACGCCTTTGATGTGGATGAGTTGTTCGGGGATGTTGCGTCCTGTGGCCTGGGTGGCCTCGTTGATTTTCTCAAATTGCTGTTTGACGAAGTCTTTCCCCCAATCAAGGGTACCGAACTGCTCGATTGCTGTCGCGGTTGCGTGCAGGGGTAGAGGCTTCTCGGTCCACTGCGTGTCGATGACAGCGGAGCCATCCAGCCTGTTGAAGAACGTCAGGTACGAGTGGTCGTCGATCTCAGCGGCCCGGACAGGGGTCTGCGGGGTGATGAGGGCCTGGTGGGAGCTGTTTAGATGGCGGGTTTCCTTGTCGGAGCCGGTGATCGTGGCGTCCAGTATGACACAGGAAAGGAAGTTAAGGAAACCGTCGCTGTCGATGTCGCCCTCTGTGCATGGGAAGCCTATTTCTGTGTCGACGGCGAGAACGCCGGTGAGCCTAGTCCGGTAGAAGTCGCTGTCTAGGAGGAATGACCGAGAAACGCGAGACGTCGAGCCGATGACGAGAACATGGTCCATGACGGATTCGTCGACGAGAGCGTAGCGGTCGACGGTGGACCTATGGAGCCAGCTGTCCCTGATGCGAGCGCAGCGGAACACAGTAGAGTCGTCGAGTTCAGAGCCGAGGGTTACGGCTTCAACTCCGACGTGGCTGTTGGTGATTGTTGACCCAATGACGATGGCGCCTTTGTGGATGGAGGAGTCTTTCGTAACGGTCGAGCCAACGACAATCGCGGACTCGTCGACGTGGGAGGTTTCATCAACCATACCTCCGACAATCAGGCCGTCCGCTGTGCGGGGGAGATTGTCGAGCTGAAACTCTTTTGGGACGTGGTAGGTGATGACGGAGAACGCCTTGCGGACTTGCTCCTCCGTGTAGAAAAGGGTTTTCATGTTTAGTCCTCCTCTGGACTTCTGGTCTTGGGGCACTTTTTGTGCTCGAAGACGAGTTTAGCGGAAGGGAGGAGGGATGTCAACTCTAGAGTTGGGTAGGAATAGCGTTTATTTACGTTTAAACGGCGAATGGGGTAGGTTCAGAGATGAATTTGTTTTGTTTTTGGCTAGGAGGAGCCATGCTGGAAAGAATTGAAAAAGGTACAGATGAATGGGAGTACCCGGAGCGTCTGTGGGACAAGTGGAAAGAGAGGCTTCGGAGCCACCGACTAGACATGGCCTGGGGTGGTTTAGAAGGAGCCTTGACTGGCCGAGACGCCTACTTCAAGCTGAACAAGGCGGACAATGGTTCGTATGTCCGCGGAGGGGTCGTCATTGGGGACGGCTACTTTGATAATCGAATCCGAGTTACTGAAGGCTCTCTTGTGATCGGCTCCGACGTCGCGCCGACGAGCGGGAAGGAGTTCGTCATCGACGGATACGTGGAAGAGTCTTCTGTAACAGACTCGTCAGTGTTTGACGGGTCTGTTACAGTTCGTTCCGCCGTGGACGACAGCGTCATTCGCGACAATTCGTGCGTCGCCGAAAGCTACATCTCCAACTCAGTGATCGAGATAAGCACAGTTGAGTCCGCCGTTGTGAAGGATTCTCGGGTTGGACACTCTTCTGTGGCGCTAAGCGCGCTTCTTGAGTCGGATTTGTCCACGAGCGAATGCACTTTTGGGATCGCCTATTGCTCATCGGCGCATCGAGCTCTCCTAGCCGGAAGGAAGGAGGTGGACGGAGCTGTTGTGTTGAGCGAGGTTGAGCTTCGTCTGGGCCTGGTTGGGCTAGACAGCTTCATTAAGGAGACCAGGATCGGGCCGGGCACAGGGATTATTGCGAGGTCTGAAGGAGGTGTTGAAGAGGTAGCAACGGTTAAGGTGACCGACGAGGTTCCGTCCGGTGTGTTCGCAGCTGATGGACTGGCGCTGGTGTCTGTTGGCGGTCGGAACGGAATGGTCGGCTTCGACTTCCGCGAGCGGCGCTGGGTTTCGGGTGGCGAGACGGGGTTGATGAAGGATGTTTTCGATTACGTCAATGACGACCTGGAGGAGAATGAAGACGAGCTAGACGAGAGCGGTCTTAGTGCGCGGCTCGGTTTCAGGCTGCTGGCTGGTCGGCTTGGGGACTTTATCTCCGGGCTTGAGGCTCTAGGCTTTGACCGGGATTTGCGACTGAGTGGTCGGAGGTAGGGGTAAGAGGTGCTCTAGAGAGGAAGAAACCCGGCTTTACGCCGGGTTTTGTTTTGCCTTAACGACCCCCAGGTGCCGTAGCCCTCCTGGGGGTCCGGTCTTGGCTGTCTTGGGGACGAGTGGTCCTTACGAGGGCCAAGCCGCATGTTTAGAAGTTTGAAGTTTAGTGAGGCCGGGGAGCCTCGGCGGTAAGCCTTGCTATGGGTGGGCAAGGTGTCCGCCTTGATGTCTTTATTGTAGCAGAGGTTAAGAACCCCCCGACCAAAGTGCCCGTGCCGGGGGTTTAGTAAGAAACCCGCAAGTGAATCTTACAATAACAAAGGTGCCGAGGTAATCAATCCCAGCAATTTTTAGAGTAGCATAGCAGTGGTTGGGTGTCAAGTTTTGTGCCCCGGCGCGCTGTGTTGTAGTGGTTGGGTGCAGGCAGCTTCCGGGGCCTCGGGGGTCACCCAAGTACTTCGGCATCAACGGTGCCGGTATGCCTGGAGTATAGCGCCTGCATCTCGTCGCGCACAACTTTCGCAGAGACGGTCTTTGGAGCAGCGGCGCGGAGCTGGTTGGTTCGTGTGGCAGCGGCCTCGCCTTGCGCCACAGACCAGCGGAGTTGTTCGCGCGCCAAGGGGGTCAAGCCGTACATTTTGAGGATTTCCTGGTGCGCCTTCTGCGCCTTAATGCGGTCGCCGAGCTTGTAGAAGGGGTTGAGGGACTCCTGCAGGAGCGCAGCGGCCTGGTACAGGGTGTGGATGTCGCTGGCCAGCCACTCGCGGGTCATGGGGGACAGCCAGATAGAATCCCACCAGTCCTGCACCGCCTTGAACCACTCGCCGTCCGCGGGGTCGTCTTTGTCTGCGAGCGGAATGAAGTAGTCGTGGTAGTCGGGGAGAGGGGGGATGTCGGAGGGGCTGGCCTCGACTGGGGTTAGGATTTTGACGGCGGCCTTCGCGCCTTTTTTGGACGGGCCACCGGCTTTGCGTGCGCCTCCACGTGCCATATTGTCTCCTCAGACTTCCTTAAGACTCGTTAGTGAGGTTTACTCACTAGTGATGTTTGCACTGAGTGCAAAATTGCAGACTTTATGAAATTTTTCGTCGAGAGTGTAATTTTTCATAGTTTGTGCAATATTCCAGTATAAGCAGGGGTTTCTTGGATGCGTACCTAAGCCGGTTTTCTGAACTGTCGCAGACTCTAAAGTGCAGCACCGGCGCGACCTGCGGAAATGCACCCGGGAGGGGGTACCCCTCCCCTGCTTCTACCCCGATTATAACACGTACGAAAAAACCCACCCCATTTCTGGAGCGGGTTCTGTATCTTATGCGTCACCGTGAATAGTATCCATCACGACACTTGCGCTGTAGCGCCATTAGTCCCGGAGCGTCTCCATCGCTTCCCGAACCGTCACGGTGGCCGTCTAGGTAGCCGCGAAAGTATTCCGCGCTCACACAACCACCGTCGAAAATGATGGTTGCGCCATTACCTCCACCACTGCCGCCAACTACCTCATTCTTTTCGTCACGCACCCCCTCATTACTTACAGAATCCTTAGAATCAGCCAAGACAGCCTTAAGAATTATCCCCATAGACCCACTCACTACAACCGAAACTAGCACTACAACGCCGAACCATAATGCGCCACTCATATCTTCACCTTAGACCTTTCTTATCTTTCTCTTATCTTCTTCTTATTTTCTTCTTGTCTTGTCATGCCATTTAGTGCACGAACCATAACCCGCCACTCCATCAGCACCTGGTCAACGATAAGACCATCACACTCACTATCAATATCAACGCCGATACCAACATAGCCAATAACACCGTCTGCTATTTCTTCTGGCATTCCCGTACAACCCCTGCATACAACCCCCTCATAGAACCCCCTCCACAGAACCCCCTACACCCCGTACCACTAGGATACAGCTTACTCACCACATTGAACCCCTGCAGGGAACCGCTATCGTATATCCGCCTACCCACTTCTACCACCCTGCTTCCTCAAGCCATTCATGAAAAACAGCTTCAATAATTTTCTGATCTTCTGAACGATCAATGCCACTACCTATGTACACAAACCCAATACCGTAAATCCCTGCTTCCGCTGCTGTTCTATCCAGCTGCTCCATGAGCGACTGGTCCCAGTCCAGCTCCTCCTGGTAGTGGCGTTCACCATCAAACCAGACACCAGCAACCCGGTACGCGCCGCGGAACACCTGCATTCCATCGCGGTAACACGTGGTGATGGTTCCTTTCCTAGTCAGACGGCCACCTAGCAGTATCGCGGAAACGTCTTTGCCCGTCAAGTCAAGCGTGGTCATTTCGACCCCTCCGTCTTTCTATGTCTCTGTGTCCCTTGGGGGTACACCCTAATCCTAGCGCGTACCCCTTTAAACGTCAACCCCGAACCCTCCCTTGCCTTTGTGTTCTACATCACCATCAGCCCTAACTCCATCTCCTCCATTAAATCCTCCTCATACACCAGCATGTCGCCTACCCAAACATATCCGCCGATATCGAACACCCATTCTGTTTGGGCGCAACCCTCATGCTCAAAGCTACCTACAACGTCATTCCACATTTTTAGTCCTCCCACTCAATCCGATACATTTTCGATTCTTCCAAAGCCTTTTCGGCCAACATTTCGACGCGCGACTCAAATTCCGCGACCTGGTCCATCGTCCATCCTGCATCTTCAGCGCTGTAGGACACGTCCCGTAGGTCTTCCAACCACACCTGAATCGAACAGCTGTCCCACTCAAACGTCCTCAACAAAGGCCAGAACAGGTTTTCGTAGATGTATTCTTTCTCCCAATTGTCGCTGATGTTGTAGTCAAAGTCGAACGCCGCACAGAATGCTTGTTCTAGCTGCATAAGTTCTACAGAGAAGCTTTCTTTCTCTGTCTCTATCATGCCCTGGTACATCTTCTACGCCTCAACTTCCCAACCAAATCGCGATGCTTCCGCCAACACGTCGATCATTTGTTGCCTGTACTCACATAGCGCCGATTCTCTCCCTAGCATCTGTGGTAGATATTCCACCACCAGCGCATTGACTTCGCTCACGTCAACCCCGTCAGCTTCTGCTTGACAACGCCATTCCGCCACAGTGTCCAGCACGGTGTCGTGGGCGCACCCTATGACATAGTCCATGTCACTCATTGCTTCCTCACGTGCTCCCGCGTCCCACCATGCAAAATCAGACGCCATTACCGGGTAGAAAAACAACTCATCGTCACGCTGCATTGATGTTTCTTCATACCAGTTTTCAGGATCAATGCTGTAGTTCGCCTGAAAGTCTGACCAAATGGATTCCGCTTTGCGGTACAGCTCCCGTGTCTTCGCACGTGCCTTGTCGTTGAGTCGCATTACTGCACACCTCCACCAACGAAAGCCGGTGCGTTCAGGCCAAAGGTTTCCGATACGGACATAGCAGCCCCAACCAGCGCGGAATCCTCACCAAAGCCCCATAGGTCCATCGCGGGTACGTAATCGTGCGTGGTCACCATGTGAACTACGAACATAACCAGATCGAACAACATTTCAAAAAACCCTTTCGGTTTCTTTCGACTTCCACCACATTTCGTGGCGTTCGCTCCCTTTGAGCTTGTACCTAAATAATAACCCAAACCCCGCTATTATTCAAGTCAAGCCCCAAGGGGGCACCCCTTTTCAGGGGTAGCCCTCCCCTATGACTCTAGCTCACCAGCGAGAACCCTAAGCGACTCTACCGCGTAGGTCACGGTGAGGCGTTCCAGCGCCATAGCAGCTAGCCGCGTGAAGACGATCGACAAGCTCAAATCCTCACCTACACCAGTCTCCATCGCAATACCCGGTTCGTCCACCAGATCATCAATTTCATCAAGGCCAACGGCAGAAATGATTCCGACCACGTCCGTGTAATAGATGCACGCGTTTTGCGCTTCCTGGTACAGGTAATCAAGCGGGCGGTCCCCTGATTCAATATCGTCGATCAAAGCTTTCACGCTTTTGCGTGTGGCTTCGGCTACATCTGGCCATTCTTCGGCAAGGCCTGGCCGGAAAATGCCCGCATATTCCGACACACATTCCTTTACTACGTCTTCCACGTCGTAAAGCCCTGCATCTTCCAGCTTGCGCGCAATACGCACAAGGCCAAAGTCATCACTTTTCAGCATCAACTCATGGACTTCATCCTCACCCAAAGAAATTTGCGGGTTTTCCTCCAAATCGTCGATCAGGTCTTGCACCCGTGCCGCGTCCGCTCCGTCACACTCAAAGCCTTGCACCCTCACGCTTTCGGCCAAATCAAGGTAGAACCCCTCATGCATGAGGTCTGTCACACCTAGCAACGGATTCTCGCGCTCAGTCCTCAAATCCGACAGCGCGTCCTCCAGCTCACCCCGCACAAAATCGACTATTTCTGAAAACGCCTTGTCAGTCACATATTCCGCTTCTCCCGAAAAACCAGACCACTCTACGCCTAACTCCATCAGTCGATCGTGCGTGTAGTCGATCCATGAATCGACTTCGCCATTTTCGCCGAAAAGGATATCGTTAGTGAGGCTTGCGGCTTCTTCATCAAAGAAACCATCAGGGTATTCACATGAAAGTGCGTCCAGCAGCTCACCGTCGAAAGCCTCACGCACGGCCCCCTCAATCTCACTATGAGCGGTTTCGACGATTACGACACCGTCCCCCGCACTCACTTCAGGTTGTGCGTTTTGGTCACCTAATTCTGTGTATGCGCGCCATAGGCTATGCTGCAGGTTGCGTGCCACCACCTTGGTTAGGTCTTCCAGCTCATACCACGCGGACTCCCAACCCTTGGTTTCAATGGCTTTTTGAACGTCGAACTCAATACGCATTTTGCGCCTCCCTTGAATCGTGACCTTTTCGGTCCCTTTGACCATCTACCTAACACTATATCCACCTAAGGCCGTAGTGTCAAGTGAAAGACTAAGGGGTTACCCTCTTTCGGGGGGTTCCTCCATTGTTTCCGCTGGTTAGATTAGTTGTTGCACGGAGATGTTTGGTTCATTCCATCCGTCAGAATCAGGGGTGAAAATGACGCTCCCCGTTGTATGCCGCCACAAACATTTGGCCAAAGTTGTCTTCGCTGGCACGCTCCCACTGACCATTGGTTTCGATTCCCTTTGGCTCGCTGTACAGCCCTTGCGATTCAGTTATGCTTGCTTTGATGTTGCTTACCTGGTACATTTTCAGTTCTCGCTTTCTGCCGCATTTGGCGGCTTTAGGGTGTTCGGCGTTTCGCTGACAATGATCAATCTACGCACACCATCAACCCTTGTCAAATCCCCTGGTCAAAGCCTGTTTTTGATCGTCAAAAAGAGCATAAAACCGCGCGCTTTCAGCCACGCTAGCTAGAGCTGCACGACACGACACTTTAGTGTCAGTGTCTACGCGCATACACATGCGCAAGCGCGTGTAAAAACCACCGTTGACCTGCATGTTTGACACCAATAGCCTATATACATATACTTGCATTAGTTCCGAAAGGGAACCGCTGACATAGACAGAGATAGATATAGATACCGAAAGGGTATAAAAATCATGATTTACATTTACTTTAGGGACCAGCACCGTAGGTGCTAGGTCCACCACGTCGTTTGTGACACAGACCACAAGACGGGCTATAGTCTTGGACGTGTCTTAAGTCACAGACGAAAACGAAAATGAAAACGTTTTCTTTTAACTAATCTCAATCATGCGTATCAACACAGATACACCTCCATCTAAAACGTCACGTGACGTAATCAAACCAGATACTTGCACAAGTTGTACAAGTATCAGATGCTCTACGAGTACGCGAAAGCCTATGCGACCTACATCACATCTCTATCTGTTTGACTTTTTCCGCAGTCTATGCGGTAATTAAGCCATGTCGTTTACAGAAACTGAGAAAGAGTTGCTGCGGGTGCTCAAACACGCCGTAGCCGACATGATCAAGAACCCACAACCAAACCGACCAGAGGGCTATCCGGCTCTGAAGTGGCAAGTGGTGATCCCAGAGGTGCGGGCCCTCCTGTCCGACCCACAGCACCGAGACCGCGACTTGGCGATCCGTCTACGCAAAGACCCGAAGCGGTTCACTGTCATCCTGAAGCGGGAGCAGCAGCCGTACGCGGTGATCGCGCAGGTCGAGGCCCTGCTGAAGGGGGCCAAACCTGACAACAACGACGTTGCCGAGGGTTTTATGGGCAACATCACCACCTTGGCCGACGAGGCTATTGTCCCGCCGAAGGACCAGGACTATAACTTGGCCGTCAACTTCTATGCGTACAGCGACGGTCGCCGCGTGCCGGACACCGGCACCGTTAAGCTCAAGCGCGGCGCGTTCGGGGCCGACCTATTCCATCACTGGTCTGAGATGTAGCGCCCAAACTGCGCCCACCACAAGAGCGCCCAAACTGCGCCCACCACAAGAGCGCCCAAACTGCGCCCAAGTAAGGAGAAGAAGAATGGAGTCAGGAAGATACGGGGTCCAAGGTGCGTTCATTATGTACCGCGACCAAGACGAAGTGCGCCCGCTTATCAAGAAGGGGATGCAAACCTTCGGAATGGAGCAGGTTGCGATCTTCATGTTCGCAGGCTTCGACCCAGAAGACCCGCTGAACGAGTGGGGAAACGACGTCATGCTCGGCGACAAAAACCAAGTCATCGAGCGCACCCGCTACCTTGACGGTGCGGAACGCCTGGCAGAAACCGCCGAGATCGAAAACGACTACCACCTAATCCTGTCACTGGCCGGAATCACTGGCCACGACAACTCAGCGTTCTGGGAGATGTGGGACGAGGAGATCATGTCGGAGGCGGCGCCCGACTGGGTGCACTCCGTCCGCCTGCGCACAGGCTCGGGCCACGCATTCAGTTTGTACGACACCCGCGACGAGGAGTTGCTGTCGTCCAATGAGGCACCGTGCGTTGATGGTGTGCAGATCATGCTTGTAGCGGGTGAAATCGTCATCACAAACTCCTCTGAGGTGCAGGTTTGCGAAACCCGCGAGGAAGCCGTAGAATACCTTATAGAAGCCATCCCACGATGGTTCGAAGAGCCCTTGAAGGAGGATTGATGTTTAAGATCATCGAGAAGATGCCAGACGCGAAAATCGCGTTACTGAAGCCAAACAACCCGCGGATAGCGTGGGTCGACGGCAAGGAAGTTCACCTAGTGCTCGTTGAGGAGCGCGGAGGCAACGTCCACGTGCAGTTTTTCACCGAGGACGACAGCAAGCGCCGAACCTTGACGTTCAACCGCGGAAACTTCTCCGTTGCCCTCGGTGACATCACGGACAACGACCTGTTCCTGCAAGCCCTCACCCGCATCTCCCTGCTGCAGCTTGAGGCTAGCGTCGGCGACAAAACACAGCCTATGTTTATGGTGAACCAGCTCACGGCTGCGTACCTGCGCCGCTCACTTGACCCCATTGACCCAGCCCGCGAAGTCATTATCGCCGAAGAACCGTTCGGCGGAAGGATCAACTTCGAAATGGACGGCTTCGTCTTCGCCCGCGGCGAGTCTAGAGTGGATCATGGAGTACTGGAGTTCACTCTGTCTCGGGCGGACGACGTCCCGGTCTACGAGACGACCCTCGGCTCTGGCGGCTCAATCAACCATGAAGTAAAAACCGTGCTATATAAGCTCGAAAAGATGGCTCCGCGTGGCTTCGAGGGAGGGAAGTGATGTTTAAGTTGAGAGCCGACTCTCCGACCTGGGCTGTCGTGGAGTCAGAGGACCTGAAAATCACCGCGTTCGTGTCGCACGATGACGTGTACGCCGAGATTATTTTCGCAAGCCAGGATCACCCTAGAGCTCGACTGGCTAGTAAACCAGTCACAATCCGTATTGATGCTCTATACGACAAGGAAGCCAACGCTTGCTGCCTGCGTCCGCACACAGCCAACATTGTTCGCCTTGCCTGGGAGCTTTTCTGCACCGGCAAAGACACCCTACGCGACTCAGTCATCAAGTCACTGCGTGATGCGGCTTGTGTTCTGGACAACCAGGTCGAGTTTTTCCAAAACCCGCTCGGCGATGGGATCTTCGCCAAAATCTACGTAGATGGAGAGCTGGCGGAGCGACATCTTCTTCAAGCCTGGATTGCAGAAGGGGCGCTGGTTCTTCAGGACGACGACAAAAAGGTATTCCCTAACCCAGCCAAGGTTGGTGCTAGCAACAACGCCGCCGGATTCAAAGCAGTCGCTCGAATCCTGAATGATGTGGAGGAGTAATGTTTGGCATCGAATACTCAAAAGACAATTTCACCCTTCTGCGGTTCACGAAGCCACAACTAGGTCTCGACGAGCATGTTTGTGTATACCGCGGGGGCAAAGGAGAGCACACCGTCTCGTTCTTCGCCGACGGCGCACAAAGGTCTTTCGTCATACCGCCCATTGAGCCTCCGTCTGAGCGCTCGCCTTATGTAGGCGATTTACAGGCTATGTCTGCCGCGCGGCTCGCGTTCGAGATGAACGACCAAAGGGCCGCCCGTCGCTGCGAGCGCCTGGTCGACATGGTGTGCGACGCCGCCAGCCGTGTTTTGCCTAGTAACATTACCTGGAAACTCGTGGTAACTCCGATTAGCGAGATAGCTTTTATGATCTCCGGCATTTTCGTCGGGAGTATCAAGGTTGGGATTTTCGGACCAAACATCGAGCTAATTCCCGACTGGGAGGATGAAATTCTAGCGATTCGCGGGCCACTGCAGGAGGAGGAAAGCCTGCACGAAGTTAGGGCCTCAATCCGACGACTGCAGAAAGCCCTTGAAGACCAGGCCAACCAAAAGCGATCTGTTCCTGAAGAAGAGGGAGATGACGAATGCCCGTTTTGCGAGTCGTCGTGGGACTGTGAATGCAGATACGAGTAAGGAGAAAGAAATGAACGAGAAAAACATCGATCAAGAAGTGCGTCGCCTTGTTGAGGAGGCGTTTCCGCCAGCCCGCACCAACTGGCCAGCGGTAGTCCTGGGCTTCGCACTGTTCGGTGCCGCCATGTGGAAGCTGGACGGCTGGATGCTGTTGGTGTGCGTCATCGTGTCCGCTCTACTCGTGATCGCGGGGAAAAGCAAATGAGTTCCGAGAACCTGAAAATCGTTGAAATCGTTGTTTTCGTGCTGGCGATAGCATTTCTAACCTATTCGCTTTTTATGAAGTCCGCAGGTGCTTTTGGCTTCTACTGTTTTTTCCTCTTTTTGACCTTCTTTGTCGAACTGGCTCGGTATGCGAAGAGGATCGACGAGTACTTCGAGGAGCGGGCATAATGATGTACGTACAAAGCCAAGACCGAATCCTCAACAGCATGAAGGAGGGTGACCGGAAAACGTGGCTTATAGCGTTCTTCGCGGCCCTCAGCCAGCCTGTCGTTTGAGCGATCATTTTTGTGGATGCAGCACACCGCTTAGATGAATTCGGCTATCCGTTTTGGGGCTTTTTCTTGTGGGTTGTGGGTCTTGCAGGCGTGGCTCGCTGGCTATGGCTTATGGCAAGAACACTAACAGCAGCGCAGGAGATCATCAACACGGAAGAAGCACCGGAAACCATCCGCGCTGTGCAGTAACCAAATAAGGCTAACCCCGGCTTTTACGTCGGGGTTTGCTTTTTGTACAAGGCGTGTGTAAAGTTGGGTTCAGCCTTGAAAGGAGGGCATGATGCTAGAAAAGCACTATGATTTGACAGACGAGACCAAAATGGTCGGAAAAGAAACCCTGCGACGGGTTGTATCCGTCGTCGACGATCCCGGAGGCAAGTTCTTGGCGGGTGACCTAGGCGGATGGCTCGGAGAAAATGCCACACTCGAGGGGTTCGGTTGGGTGGCCGACGAGGCCTCTGTGTACGGTAACGCCGCCGTCATCGATTCCGCTCTTGTGTGCGATAACGCCGAGGTGTTTGACTGGGCTCGGATTTCCGGTGACGCGATGGTGATGGATAATTCGCGAGTGTACGGTTCTGCGAGAATCTGCGACACCGCCGAGGTCTGCGACACCGCCGAGGTTTTCGGCAAGGCAAAGGTTCAGGAAGCGGCTTCCGTATGCTCTGGGGCAGCTGTTTCCGATAAGGCCGTTATCCGTGATGCAGCCATTGTGTGCGGGCAGTCCCGCGTGCGTGGACGTTCTACTATCACCGGTGACGCCCTTATTGGCGGCAACGCGGTCGTCACTGGCTCAATGCGTGTCAGTGGTACAGCCGACATCACCGGCGACGCTATTTTATCCCACAGCATCGTTATTGATTTCGAAGCAAACGTCCAAAACACCAGCGATGTGCTTGTTGTTGGGTCTTTCGGAAAAGAAGACCAGCGGCTCTACTTGGTTCGGACTGGAGCGGACAAGGGCCAGGTTTGCCTAGGTTCTCTTCGCTCAACAACCACTAGCATGGTTGATGATTTCACCCAAGAGCTAAACATGACTATTTCTGACATAAAAGAGCTGACCGCAGTTCAGAAGTTGTTTTCAGTAAGGGAGGCGAGGTGGTGATGCGTTTCCGCAGAAGCCCGAGAGGCGACTGGGTTGTGTGTGAAGGCAACCTGCGACTCGGCGTCATCAGGAGGATCAACAACAGCTACTTGGTGGTTAAGGTAACCGCTGACGACTTCGTTTTCGACATCGAACCATCCTGCGGGCCTCGCTTATTTGGTCGAAGGCAGGACGCCGCCAACTGGATTCGTCGGGATGTTCTGGAGCGCCTGGATCACGCAAAACTACGTCGCTACGGCATTCGAGTTGATGAGTAGTCATGCCTAAGTTCGCGTTGGTCGGGGCCCTGTCTAAAGAGATTGACCGCAGGGAAGTCCTTAAGAAAACCGAAAAGCGTTACATACACTTAAATCGTCGTTACCTCCGGGTTTTGACAGATGGTGGCTTCACCGAGTACCACGAAGGAGATAATCAGGAGTGGGAGGTCCACGATCACTGTACCCCGGTCGCCATCCATAATCTGCACGGAGGCTGGTTTTACCCGGACTTCCTGGTTAAAAGCGGTCTGAAAAGCAGCAATAAGGGCTTCCAGAAGGAAAGACTTGACTTCTGGTTCATGCTGACTAAGGTACCAGAACAGGATGGCGTTTTATATGTCGGCCCGGGAGACTACCAAATCGTTATCCAGGATGCCGAGGTCGCTCAAGTACGTCTGTGGGGCCGCAAAGATTTCGTGGACCCCGACCCTGTCGTAGAGTTACCAAACGAGCAATGGGAGTTGTTGTTAAGTCAAGGTCAACATAGCCTGATGTTCAACACCGCACGTGACGTGTTTAACCACGTCAAAAACATGGAAAGCAAAGGATTGCTATGAAAAACGAAACCTATCGTGGTTTGAACGCGCAGTTGAATTTATTCGGCGATGACGGTCGAATCCAGCTGGACAAGGACGAGGAAGCGGCGCACGCCTACTTCCTGGAAGTGGTGAACCCAAACACTGTCTTCTTCCACACGCTAAAGGAGAAAATCGACTATATGGTCGACGAGGGCATGTGGGACGAGAAGGTTGTTCGCAAGTTCGACTTCCGCGTGACCAAGGAACTGTTCAAACGCGCGTACGACAAGAAGTTCCGGTTCCCGACGTTCCTCGGCGCGTACAAGTTCTACAGCCAATACGCGATGAAAACCCTGGATGGCACCCGCTGGCTGGAGCGTTTCGAGGATCGCGTTGTCATGAACGCGCTGGCCTACAGTAGTAATATTCGCCACGCGGAAACCATGATCGACTTGATCATGGCCGGGGTGTTCCAGCCCGCGACGCCAACGTTCCTCAACGCAGGTCGAGTCCGCGGCGGCAAGCCGGTGTCCTGCTTCCTGCTGCGCATTGAGGACAACATGGAGTCCATTGCCCGCGGAATCCACGACAGCCTGCAGCTATCCAAAAACGGCGGCGGCGTGGCCCTTCTGCTCAGCAATATCCGCGAGGAGGGGGCGCCAATCAAAGGCATTGAGAACCAGTCCTCGGGCATCATTCCGATCATGAAGCTCCTGGAGGACTCCTTCTCCTACGCCAACCAGCTTGGCGCACGCCAAGGCGCGGGTGCGGTGTACCTGCACGCCTGCCACCCGGACATCATGAAGTTCCTAGACACCAAGCGCGAAAACGCGGACGAGAAAATCCGTATCAAGACCCTGTCGTTAGGTGTTGTGGTGCCAGATGTTCTATTCGAGCTAGCCAGAGAAGGCGCGGACTTGGCGCTGTTTTCTCCGTACGACGTAGAGTATGTGTACGGCGTGCCGGTGTCGGATTTGTCCGTCGACGAAAAGTACTGGGACATGGTTGAGGACGACCGTATTCGTAAAGAATGGGTGTCAGCGCGTAAACTCCTGCAGCGCATCTCCGAAATCCAGTTCGAGTCAGGCTACCCTTACCTGATGTTCGAGTCCGCGGCGAACGAGGCTAACCCCGCTCCGAACCTGGGCCGCATCAACATGTCGAACCTGTGTTCTGAGATCATGCAACCTAATGCGGCATCCAAATGGAAGCCAAACGGCGAAATGATCGGGGTTGGCGCTGATATTTCCTGCAACCTCGGCTCCGTCAACATCGCCAAGATCATCGAGTATGTCGGTATGGCTCGGGGTGTGGGGTCGTTCAATGACCCTGTTGAGCTGGTGCAGGGCACCGTGTTCTTCTACGCGGTGAAGAACATCGTCGAGTTCCTGTCTGCTGTGGCCGACGCCGCCAATCAGGATGGCGACAAGGAGATTAACCCTTCTATCACCAAAGGTAACGTCAACACCCGCGCCATCGGAATTGGTCAGATGAACCTGCATGGCTACCTGATTTCCCAAGGCATTAAGTACGACTCGCCGGAGGCGCGTGCGTTCTTCTCCGCGTACATGCGCGTGTTCACCCAAGCAGCGATTTTGTCTAGCCAAATGCTGTGCTTCCCCGAAGAGGGAGAGGAACGAGGTGCCTGGGGGCCTGCCGCTGGTTGGGAAATGAGCGATTGGGCCAACGGTAAGAAGCAAGAAAAACTTCAGAAGGCACACCTTGAAGCAAACAAGCGGCACGAAGGAGTCGACATTCCGGCTCCGAAGTGGTTGCTCATGGAACTGGCGGACCTGGACTTCACTTTGTTCAAGCGGACGCCGATGGCGAATTTGTTCCTACAAGCCATTCCGCCGACTGGGTCTATTTCCTACATCAACCACTCCACCGCGTCCATTCATCCGGTGACCGCTGCGGTGGAGACACGCAAGGAAGGTAAGATTGGGCGCGCATACTATCCGGCGTACGGTCTGACCGCCGAAAACTACAAGGACGTTGAGACCGCGTACCAGACCAGCCAGAAGGCTGTGATCGACATGTACGCCGAGGCCGCGCCGTTCGTGGACCAAGGCATCTCCGCCACATTGTTCCTGCCGGACACTGCTACTACCGCGGATTTGACTCGCCTGCATATGCACGCCTGGCGACGCCAGCTCAAGTCCCTGTACTACGTGCGCATTTTGCAGAAGGCTATTGAAGGCACCAACAGTGCTGAATGCGTCTCCTGTAGCCTGTAACATAAATCACAACGTCTTTCTTTGACGTTTA